>JABLTO010210414.1_pt1 | contig 21968 bp, 23 predicted proteins | sample 7160091 | NCBI WGS metagenome assembly JABLTO01 (sample SAMN14651225, study PRJNA627086) | human gut metagenome | isolation source: feces | host: Homo sapiens
CGGCGGATAACGACAGCGTTTTGCCTTACTGGCCATTTTGCTTAAAGATGCTCAACTCATCGTTTGTGACGAACCAACATCGGCGCTGGATCAGCTCCATGCCCGTCAACTGTTTGAAATCTTGTCTTCGATTGCTCATACTTATGGTATCTGCGTTGTGGTCGCAAGTCATGATTCCTTAGCTTTACCCTATAGTGATGTCATTTATCATAGGAATGATTAGCAACTGCTTACAGAAAAACAAGGAATACTGTCATCATTGGGATTATGCCTTACTTTTAATAATTACCGGTGAACAACACGTCATACGTCCCAGCTTGGATCTGCCCTAGTCTGAAGGTAAAAATATGCATCTGTTATTAAAGCAAAACGATCAAACGTATCCAATTGAGATGATGGTCAATAATTAGAACCAAGAAATCATTCAAGTGCCGTATGAAGATTTACGCAATGCCATAAATGAGGCAGAAATTACACAAAGTTCTTCCTATATAATTCAGGGCGGTTCAGAACTGATACAGCTGCGTGATACACTAGAAAGATGGCTGCCGTATGCTTCAGGTACACGATTGCATAGGATAATTCCTGCAAATACAGCAATTATTAGCAACAATACACTGCAACTGACCATTTGGCTGGTGGCAATTAGCAGCTGTATTCTTTGGCAACACATAGAAAAAAAGCAACCGTATGTAGAACCGTATTTTGTATTTATATGAGATCAAAAACTCGCATGGCTGGAATACCGATTTATGTACGTTGTTTCCTTCCATACTGCATCGACCCTATCTATCTTTCTATACATATATACGTTTAAATCATATATATTTTTTTGCAATAATTACACTTATTTTCCTTCATCTGTTAATCACTGAATATTCAAATCGTCTGATATCATATTTGACATCTCATATCAAACATAAATGACCATTACTTTTATGATTTATTAAAATACCTTATTTCTTTATATTTTCCTTTCTATTCATTCATTGGCTTTGTTCTTTCCAAAAAATATAAAATCAAACCAAAAAAAGCCAGTTAGCAGTTTCAAAATCTTTCTTCCTAATTTTATATTTTTTTAGCTTGCTTTTGAAATAGTGTGTAACTTGATTTATTAATACATACTTATTAAATAGCAAATTTACCTCAATTAATAAATTCATAAAAGCATTTAAGATCAGGCATATTGTATTCTAACTATTTATAAATATTTGTATTCAAATTCATTTTATTACCTTTATATTTCTCTTATTCAAAAACACCCTAATATTTAAATATTAACGTTAAAATATTATTCAAATATATAGTTTTAGATATAAAAATATTAACTGTCTTTTAATTATCTTGTAAATTCTATTGAACTAATAAAACATTATATTCATTTAATAATTTGTTACAAAGATTAATAACTTCCCTTAATTTTAAAATACACTCTTCTTCGTCATTAGACATATTTTGTCCAACTTCTTTAATTAGTTCAATTAATAGAGTTAATCTTTCTATATGCATGACATCTTTCTTTCTTTGTTTATTAATATATTCGAAATATTCTAAATTTTCTTCAATGAGCATTTGAAAATCTCCCCCATTTTGGAAAAAAATTTGAAAATTAGATTGAGTATCACCATCTAAACAGATTATTTTCACACCACTTCTTTTAATTTTTAAAATACTTTTTCTTAAATCGTTTAAGATTAAATTAAAATAAATATCTTTTTTTTCTAGCTGTGAAAATTTCTTTTCTATTGTATTTTTCAAAAAGACAACTGCAACTCCTGAAACAATAATGTTTTGCACTATGTTAGCGATAAAATTAAAATAATAATTATCCATATTTATCCTCCATTCTTGTTTATAAATATAACTTCATGTTAATGTTAGTTCAACATCAGATACACAAACTGCAAAAAAAATATGCTGAAATGAAAAGAAGATTTCAGTAAATGTAAAGAATGTAATCTCAAAACTTAGATTTTAGATTATAGAATTGCTTTATTATAATAATCTATTTTTATAGTGTAAAAATATGAGTCAAAAAACATTTAACTGATGAAAAACGATAATTAGGAAAAATTCCATATCATCATATGCGTTATAAATAAATACACCAATTGCTGTGAATAATATTATATGAATCAAAATGATACTGTCTTCATGTAACGAAATTGATTTTGTACCAAATCACATTTATGTTACTCTTTTCCTGAAAAGTGGGTTTACTATGATAAAGGTCGTTTTACGTATGAATGATAATCTTAAATATTCTCTTATCAAGAAATTTGTTAATTCCAATAGTAATAAAAAGTGCCTGCTGCTCTTCAGCTCAACTGTTCCACTCACACCATTAATCGTCTCATTATCAAATATAAATCGTAAGAACAAGGCTGGTTTCGTTTATAAGAATAGAGGAAGGAAGTTTTCTTCCTCATTTTTTGAGTACACCAAACATCTGGTCATTGATCTGTAGCGTACCAAATACTATAATTCCTACTTTATCCATTCCTCCAATCTTCTTAAAAAGTATGAAGACATTTCTGTCATCCCTTCCACCTTGAAGTCCTGGCTCTTCGCTGAAGGTATCCACTCCTAAAGCAAAAATACGTTCTATCCTCAACAAGAAGAACACTGTTTCCTCAAAAAAGTCCTTCACTAAAGCAGTCAACAGGCTTGAACTGCTGGACAAATTCATGGTCCATCCTCACAAGACCCACTGCGCTTATTTTGGTGAACTGATCTAGATGGACAATGCTTCTCACTCCTGGTTCGATATTCAGAACACACATTTTCACTCGCCATTTATGATGTAACTAGCTAGATTGTCGATGCTTTCTTCGATAAACAGGAAACGCCCAATGCCTATTATCATGTTACTTTTCAGATTCTTACCACTTATGGTATCCCTGCCAGGTTCTTTACCGATAAATGTTCTGTATTCGAGTACAAAAAAAGAACGTGTCCCGTAATCAAGAGGATACGTTCACTTAGTTCTCTTACGCCTGCCATCAATTAGGCATCGATTTAGATTGTTCAAGCGTCCCGCAAACGAAAATTCGTGTGAAATGTCTGAACCAGACACTGCAACCTCGACTCCACATCGAATTAATTGGCAGGAGTCACAACAATAGAGGAAACAAATAAATTCTTAAACTCCTGCATAAAAGAATTCAATGAACAGTTTTCTCTACCTCTCAATGATACAAAAGCTGTATTTGAAAAACAACTGCCTACAGCACAAGTCGACAAAGTATTAGCAATTCTTTCTACTAAAAAGATGGATAACGGCAACTGCCTCCACTATAAGAATAAATATTATATTCCTATTTGACGATCAGGAACTAAAGGCATATTAAAAAAGGGTGATGCTTTGGTAATCGAATTCTTTGATCATCATCTGTATGTCAACATCTTGGATCATATGTTTGCTTTAGAAGAGGTAAAAATCAGAAAAGATCATTCAGATGAATTTGAAATCAAAACAAAATCAGTACAAAGGGAAATATATATTCCTCTGTTATCTCATCCGTGTAAACATGATTCTTTCCAAGCTTATCTGGCAAAACAAAAACATTAATCTGAAAATCGGTGCTGATGTTTTATTATTTTTGAAATATTTATATTCTTGCATAGCATATTTTTTTAACGATATTTACTATGCAAACAAAAGCGAAATATGATACAAATTAATATTGCAACATAAATTTTTAATAAGGACAATGACCATATTATAGCAGCATTACATGATTATATTTATAAAACAGACCACCTTGTTTAATCGTCTGTGATACCAGAAGTAGTATCATTACAAAGACAGATAGTAAAAAAAGTATCACAATGCACTATGAATATATATCAAGAAGAGTGTACTAATCGTTAAAGTAAAAAACGGTATAGCATATAGCTACACCGTTAAATCTATCTAATTTCAAGATACACATTATATAACAACTTCATGATTTCTTTTTATATTAAGTTTCCTAATATTATTTTGCTTTTTCTTCACTTGTTCGTTTCTCACTACTGCTGCTGAGATTTCCCCGGTTGACTTCCTCGACGCGATAGCCGTTGCCGCCTTTCTTTGCAAGATGCGCATTCAGCTTGTCTGCCACCTCGTCCTGTGTATCCTTGGAATCGACGCTCAGCAATAATTTTTCACCGTACGCATTGGCATCCATGATGACGCCCGAATCATTGATCGAAGGGAAAACGACCATATAATAAATCGTACTGCTCTGTTTTTTCAGCTGCTTCTGTTCATCGCTGCTGTTTACGCTTCCCTCGGCACTGAGCTCATACACCGCCACCAGACGATCACTGTTTTCCTCGCTTTTGGATTTCATGAATGCTTCGTAAATCAGTTCAGATGATTTCAGCGTCACATCTTCCATGCTGTAGAAATCGGTAAAGTCGTTATCCAGGATCGAATCCAGATGTTTTTCCAGATAGGAGTCGGCATGTTTGCTCAGGCTGTCCAGCAGGGTCTGCGGAATGGCCGAAGCATTTTCATAACGGTCCGGCAGACCTTCCACCGTAACGACGCGAACCAGATTGACCGGTTCCAGATGATACTGCTGGGCCAGATCACGGTCATACTCAACGGAAATCGTGAGCTGATCCCCGTTTTTAAGATTTTCGTTTGGCGTGATCGTAAAGCGCAGCGAATCATAAAAATCCTGCAGACGCTGATTCACGCTGACCTCTTCACTGGTTACCTTTACGCTCGCACTGCCGTTCTCTCCGCTGTAGCGCAGGGAAAGATGTTTCGTAACATCGATCTCACTGGTGCGCAGAAAGAAAAAATAGGCGATGAAAAAAAGCGAAAAGATCAGACAGGCCATCCAGACAAAGAAAAAACTCTTGTCCTGGATCTTTTTTTTATTTATTTCCATGTATTCACCTTGTTTCTATCATTTGGTGTAATTATATCATAAAGCTAATCAAAATAAGCAGCTTTTTTCACTGCCTCCTCGATGTAAGCCTGCAGCGGCGCATAGGCCGCTTCATCCAGATGATCCAGAACATAGGCGGCATCCTCACGGGCAGCCTCCAGCATTTTCTCATCTGTAATGACATTGGCCAGCACAAAGCCGGGCACGCCGCTTTGTCTGGTTCCCAGCAAATCCCCCGGTCCGCGCAGCTTCAGATCATATTTTGAAATTTCAAAGCCGTCACTGGTCTTTTCCAGCATTTTCAGCCTTGCCAGGGCATCTTGATCATTGGTGGCGCTCAACAGGAAGCAATATCCTTTATGCGTTCCGCGGCCCACCCGCCCCCGCAGCTGATGGATCGTCGACAGACCGAAGCGATGGGCATCATAGATGATCATGATATTGGCGTTTTTGACATCGATCCCGACTTCGATGACGGTAGTCGAAACAAGAAACTGCAGCTCGCCGGCAGCGAAGCGTTCCATGACTTCTTGTTTCTCTTCCCCGCTCATGCGCCCGTGCAACAGCCCGATGCGGTAACGTTTGCCCAAAAGCGCATTCATTCCCTGATAAATATCCATGACATTGCGCAGCGGCATTTCCTCGTTTTTTTCAATGGCCGGACACACCACATAACATTGCTCGCCTTCATCCACCAGCGTGAGCACTTGTTCCAGGATCTTCTGCATGCTGGAAGAATGGATCATCCTGGTTTCGATCGGCATGCGGCCCTGCGGCAGCTGGGCGATGATGGAGACATCCATGTCACCGAATAAAGACTGTGCCAGCGTTCGCGGGATCGGTGTAGCACTCATCAGCAGAAAATCGACCTTCTCGCCTTTTTCCAGCAGCTGACGGCGCTGCTGGACACCGAATCGCTGCTGTTCATCCGCAACGACCATGCCGAGATCGTAAAAGCTGACGCTTTCCTGAAACAGGGCATGCGTACCGACAATGATATCGATTTCGTTGTTCGCCAGATCTTGCAGGACCTTCTTTTTTTCGGAAGGCTTCAAAGAGGAACAGAGCAGTTCCACCCGCACATCGTGATCCGCGAAGAGCCGCTGCAGATTCTCACAGTGCTGACGCGCCAGGATCTCGGTCGGTGCCAGAAAAGCTCCCTGCTTGTGCGCCAGCACGCAGGCGTACAAGCCAAAGGCCGCCACCATGGTCTTGCCGCAGCCGACATCTCCCTGCAGCATACGCATCATGACTTTTTCATCGGACAAGTCACGCAGGATATCCATGATGGCCTGCTGCTGATCAGATGTCAGCTGAAACGGCAGTGATTTGGCCAAGGCAAACACTTCATCCGTGGAAAAATGCTTCACATTGCCTCTTGCGATCGGCCGATTTTCCGCCTTGATCGCCTGCATCACCAGCTGAAAGCGGAAAAACTCCTCGTATTTCAAATGTCGCAAAGCCTGCCGCAGCTGTTCTTTGTCTGCGGGAAAATGCACCCAGTACAACGCCTGGGCACGGCTGCACAGACGATAGCGCTCAACTAAGGTCGGCGGCAGAAAATCTGCAAGCTCACTGCCGCACAGATCATATGCTTTTTTGATCAGACGGCGAACGTCGTTTTGACGCATGCCCTCCTTTAAATTATAGACCGGATGAATGCCCTGCAGTTCAGCGAGCGGCTTCATTTGATACTGAGCCGCGGTGATCCGGCCGTTTCCGTTATACTTACCGAAGACCGTGATCGTTTTCCCTTCCTGAAACTGTGACACCCAGGGACGGTTAAACAGCGTTACCTGAAACTCCTCCTGGTCTTCTGACAGGATCGAAAAACGTGTCATCGTCTTGTTTCTGCCTAAACGGATCATCCGTGCCCGCTGCACGATGATCCCCTCACAGACAATATTGTCATTGATGTTCCAGTCCCGGGACGCGCTTTTTGCCACGATCTCATAGCGGAAAGGATAATAAGTCAGCAGATCCTGGACACAGCTGATCCCCATCGTCTGCAGCTGCTGCTGGCGCCGCTCAGTTATTCTCAGTGCCTTGAGTTCCATGCGGATTCACACAATGCAGCGATCCATCCCATCCACAGCACATACAGACAGGAAAACAAAACAGCCGCTATCACCTGCATCAGCAAAAACATCATCACGGCGCTGTCATAGAGCTGATTGGTAACCATGGAAAGCAATAACGTTCCCACTTCCATCCAGCGATTCATCGTCACTCCGATATTCAGGATCAAGACATGCGGCAGCAGACTGGAAATCATGACCTCAAGACCCATTGAGAAAATATACAGCATGCTGTACACTACAGCGAGCGCCGCACATGCCCCGATCACGGCTTTCCATACTTTTGCCATGGACTTCAGTGCCCCGCCCACGATGCGCCATGGACTTTTCGTTCCCTGAAAAACCTGATAAAAGCAGAACAGCTGAAAAGCCGGCGCGAAGAAGGCATACAGATAAGCAATGATGCCGATCAAAACATAGAGGTCCACAAAAGCCACAAACAAATAATACAGGGCGATCGTAAAGAAATACAGGATCGTTTCCAGCACCAGCATGCCGATGCATTCCCTGAAATAGATCGTCTTTTCCGCTTTGGCCATGCCGGCCGCCATGCGGAAGAAAAACCGCATGTAAACATACGTTGAAATCAGATTCAGGATCCAAAAGCCGATAATGGTCGCCGCATCATGCACAATGGCTCCCAAAACAACAGAAAACAACGTATACAGGACAAAATAAAGCAGGCTCAGGATCGAAAACTGAACATACTGCCGTTTCAGATTTAGAGATCCTTTCATCCTGCTGTATAATTCTTTCATTGTCAACACCTCAATTCTTTCCTATTATAATCGATTTCAATGAAAAACAAAAGCCTGTTCACACAGGCTTCAAGGATCCTCAAATATGCTGCTTGCCGATCGGCATCTCCACATCCGGCACGTACTGACGGAAATAGTGCTCGATCTTGCGCCGGGACAGCGAGTTGAACGTCAGACTGGTCCCGTCCCGCAGCGTAACGCTCAGCGTATCACGGAAGATGCCGCAGCAATACTGCCACTGTGCCACATCCTGCCAGAACAAAATGTAACAGCCATCATGATCCTGTGCGTCATAAAACACCACATAACGGTCAAAAAACTCACAGATCGTGCTGTTGTTTCCTACTCCCAGCTGATAACAGGTCAAAGCCAAAAGCGCAATGCCGATCACTTTCTGATTCAATGAAAACAGGATCACTGATGCCGCCAAAAACGCAAAAAGAACCGGGTAGGGCTTTGATTTCACGCAGTCCAGTTTCGTACCATAACCGGGCAGATTCCATTTCTTCAGATGTTTGCTTTTTATACGCATAAAAAACACCTCTTAGTTCTGTCATTATTATAAATCATTATGGTACCGAATCAATACATTCACATAATTCCACTTATTTTTAGACATTTTCGTGCTTTCCCTGCCGCTTTTCTTTTTTTCGCTCATGCGCTATAATACAGAAAAAAGAAAGGCGTGATAAAATGGATTTGATCCGACAGCTGAATCAGTGGGGCAACAACAGCATCCTGCAATACGGACTGGCCGATACTATCATTACGATCGCCCTGATCCTGATCATTTCGGCACTGGTCTCCAAATATCTGACTCATTTGATCAAGCGGCTCAAGCCGCGCAATCAGATCGTGCTTCTCAAGGCAAAGAAGATCGTGATCTTTGCCATTGCCGGCTATGCGATCCTGACCCTGTTCGTGCCGGCCAAGGCGATCCTCAATCCGTTGCTGGCAAGCGGAGGCATCGTTGCCGTCGTTCTCGGTCTTGCGGCCCAGGAAACAGTCGGTAACCTGATCAGCGGTTTTATGATCCTGCTGTTTCGCCCTTTTCATATCGATGATCTGGTTCGTGTCAATAACGGACAATACCTCGGCACGGTCGTGGAAATCACCGTACGTCATACGGTGATCCAGACATTGGAGAACACCCGCATCATCATTCCGAATTCACAAATGAACACGGCGGTCCTGGAAAATATCTCCGATATCCATTCTTCCAAAGCGGACTTTCTCTACGTCAGCATCGCCTATGACAGTGATCTGGAAAAAGCAATATCCATCATCCAGCAGGAAGTGGCCGCCCATCCCAAATACTGTGACCCGCGCAGCGAGGAAGACAAGAAAAACAATATGCCTGCCGTAATTGTACGTGTTACCGATTTTAAAGACAGCGGCATCGAACTGCGGGCAACAGTCTACTCCAATGATAATTCCAACTGTTTTGTGATGCTTTCCGATCTGCGCATTGCCCTCAAAAAACGTTTTGATCAGGAAGGAATCGAAATGCCGTATCCGAAACGCGATGTTTACATCAAAGAAATCAAAAAAAGTGAGGAACAGCAGTAATTTCGACAAATATTTTCATAGAGGACGGATATACTAACAGTGACAGATGAAAAAGATCTGTCGTACGCAAAACATCCCTAGAAAATCCCTATTTTGCGTATATCATTCTATCCCCTAATTCGGAAAGGCCCGCAGCAATGCGGGTCTTTCTCATGATTAAAACAGGATCTTCATCCGAAAGATCCTGTTTTTTTTTGCTATTTGCAGACAGCGCCTTCCTCTTCCATGAATTGAACGAATTCATCCAGCTTCATGTCGCTTTCGTCGGCATCGATGCCCATGGACTTCATGAACGCTCCGTCAGCGGATGCATCCATCTTAACTTCCGCATGCAGCACGCCGTCCTTGCTCTCCAGTTTTACTTCAACACCGTCCTCTTCGTCATAACCGATACTTTCGAGGATCGCAGGCTTCATCGCAGCCAGCTGCTCCTCGTTCAGATCCACGCCTACATCCATTCCGATGCCCACTGTCATCGTCTTGATGATATTGTCATCCGCCTCCAGCGTAAGGACAATTTCCTGGCCGCTTTCCTTAAACGTACAGGCTTTGGTCTCCTTTTTCGTTGCCTCATTCGCACTGCCGCATCCCGCCAACAGCAACAATGCCGCAGCTGCCCCAATTAATTGCTTTTTCATTCCTTTATCCTCCTATAGTTACTCTTATTATAACAGAAAGGTAAAGCAAACGGTTTCATTATTTATTTAAAATGTATACAGTGAACAATTATCTTCTTAAATGTCAAATACACAGGATCGTCATATCCTTAATTCTGAGCGTAAAGCTGCATCCAGATCATCTTGATGTACTCAAAAAAAAAAAAACGGATTCAGGAAACATGTCTCTCTTTCCTGAATCCATTCTTAAACAGATTAGCAGCTTACCGGGCTTATTTCGCAACATGAGAACATCTTTAGATCAATGACGAACAGGATCCTTCCTGGTCTTTGTAAGCAGCAGAAACAAGACGACCAAGTTGGGAATGATTCCGCACAGGCAGGTCAAATGAGCAAAAAGCGCAAGCAAGCCGTTGTTGCCGCTGTTCGCGATCGCCAGGATCAATTGCTTTTTCACACCCTTTATCCTCCTATGATTACTTTTATTATAACAAAAAACAATCCATGAAAACACATCATGGATCGTTAAGCCGGCTGTTGCGCCGGATGAATATGATCACCAATGGTCAATAAAAACTGATCATAAGGAATAAAAGAAATCTGCTCTCCATCCGCCAGTGCCACATGACAGCAGCACATGCCTTCATAAATGACCTCATAAGGATTCTTCTTTAAAAAGACTAGCGTGATCTCCACCTTGACCCGCGTCTTGTTTCCTTTGATCATTACTTCATGATATCCCATGCAAGTACTGATATACAGCAGATCTTCCATATAATCACATGTATAGGTCCCCGCTTCACTGTCCGGAATGAACAGCGATCCTGTTTCGATCTGAATAAATTGATCCGGGAATGTCTGCTTTGCCTGTGCACGGACTTTTTCGATATCGATATCCATGATCCTCATACTAACACCTCTCGCACAGTATAGCATTTTCCATGCGGAAAGAAAAGAAAAAGCAGATCAGATCTGCTTTTTAGATAAACTGTTTCAGGAAAGCAACCAGCTGTGCTTTTGGCTGATAGCCGCTGATCTGCTGAATCGCTTCACCGTTCTTGAACAGGATCATGGTCGGTACAGACATGATTCTGTAAGCAGCTGCCAGTGATGACTGCTGATCCACATCCACTTTGATGATCTCGATATCGCCCTGCAGTTCGGCTGCGACTTCTTCCAGTACCGGAGAAAGCATCTTGCATGGTCCGCACCATGTCGCAAAAAAGTCAACCAGTACCAAAGGTTTCTGTTTCGTGATTTCATTAAATTCAGTTTCATTTACAATTTTCATAGTTAAGCTCCTTTCAGGAACTGCAGTTCTGCCTGCAGCTTCCTTTGATCATCCTTATCATAACGAAACAATGCTGCAGTGTCCAGCAGATTGCTCATTCCTAGTGTTGTCTTTTCTATCCTTTATATTCCTCATGGAACAAATAACGTGACAATGCCTTGGCGATCCCCTGCTGTTCATTGGTATCTGTTACGGCAAAAGCGGCCTGTTTGACCTGTTCCATGGCATTGCCCATGGCAATTCCGTATTTGCAGCGGCGCAGCATCTCGATATCATTTTCCGCATCCCCGAAAGCAATCACCTCATCCAGGGTAAATCCGTTTTCTTCAGCAATGTGTTGCAGGGCACTTGCCTTGTTTACGTTTTTCGGCATGATCTCGATCCAGGACGGACCGACTTCCAGCAGATCATAATCCGCAAGCTGCGCACGGATCTCATCCAGATGCCGCTGGAAATAGCGCTCTGTATGTACGAGCACCACTTTATTGATATCCTGTGTAAAATCATCCTTGTCGCGGATCGTGATGAAATTGCGCTCGCCATGTCCCTTGGCCAGACCGTAATCCATCGGTCTGCCGTGTACGACACGGGCAAACTGCTTTTTCAGCCGCTGCATGCTAGAAATATAGTCATAAAAATCATAGCCGCAGCAGAAGATGGCTTCCACATCATAGGCTTTTACGACTTTCAGTATCTTCTGCGCATCCTCATTGTTCAAAACTTCATCCAGTTCATATTCTTTTCGCTGAAAGCTGTAGATCATCTGACCGTTGACCAATGCCAGATAATTGTTGCCGCTTTCCAGATCCAGCGGTTCATATACAAATTTACATCCGTTTTTATCTCTGCCGCTGGCCAGTGTCACGATGACTCCCTGTTCCCTTGCCCGTTTCAGTGCGGCAATCGTCGTGGGATCGATCGTCTTGTCATCCCGCAGCAATGTTCCATCCAGATCAAGTGCAATCATTTTTATCGTCATGGCTCATTCCTCCCATATGCTTTCATTATAGCAGAGCTGAAAAGAAAATAAAGAGCGGATAAAAACAAAAAGCACAGGTTGTCCTGTGCCTTGTTTCAAAATTCTTTTCGGGCCATGATATGCATCGAAACGGCGGCGGAAACCAGAAACAGCAGCACGCCCGCTGTAAAGAAAAGACCTGAAAATACGATCATGCTCAGCTGGCTGATACTGTCGTACATCATCATCAGAAAATCGGCAAACAGATGGATGCGAACCATCAAAATACCCGCTGCAGCGATCACGACTATGATGGCGATCCTTCCCCGCTCGGGACCGAACTTCAGCAGAAACGGAATGATCAATGCCTGTAAGATCAGGATCGAAGGAAGCGATGCCGTCAGCCCCAAAAACAAATAGTAGGTAAAGGAAGGACTTTCTATCGCAAGACTTGCCGTCGCACACAGAAGTCCCGCCAACAAAGCGGCTGCCGTTGCCGTTATTAGAGTAAAGCAGTATTTTTCGATTACATACAGCCGGCGGCTGATCGGCAGGGAAAACAGGAAAGGGTTCCCGTTTTCAAACTCATCATAGCTGATCGTCGAAACGGAAAATGAGGACAGGGACAATATCAGAAAAGTGGACGGAAATATGGAGTCACTGTCCGAAGATGCCAACAACGCACAGATCACAAATGCAAGAATAATAAAACTTTTCTGCATCTTCAACAAGAGCAGATCTTTGACCAGCAGTCCTTTCATAACATTTCCCCCTTTGTCATCATCAGTATCACATCGTCGATCGAACTTTTTTCGATAACGATATCCGGATAGTTTTCAAGATAAAACTGTTTCTGATCGGTCAGGGCACGATAACCGTACGACTCTCTGCAGACACGTTTGATCCATGACCGGTCGATTTTTTCAAACTGTTCTTCGGTGAGCTTCAGCACGGCATAATTGCTCAGCAAAACATCCGTGTCTTCATGAAGCACGATGCTTCCCTTCGCGATCATATACACATCATCAGCCAGCTGTTCCAGATCACTGGAGATATGCGAACTGATCAAAATGCTGCGTTCTTCATCTTCTTCCATATATTCACGAAGCAGATTCAGCATCTCATCACGTGCCATCACATCCAGACCTGCCGTCGGTTCATCCAGGATCAGCAGCTTTGCCTGATGTGACAGAGCCGTCAGCAGCTTGAATTTTGCCTTCATGCCGGTCGAAAACTCTTTCAGCTTTTTATCCAGCGGCAGTCCCATACGCTGCAGCTGATCCAGAAAACGGGCTTTGTCAAAATGCTCATACATCTGTGACAGGATCCGCATGATATCTTTTGTGTTCAGATAATTGCTGAAGCCGGAGTCGGACAAAACGACTCCCAGCTGCTGTTTATCCTTCAATGTGCATTCGCTGCTGTCCCTGCCAAACAACGAGATGCTGCCGCTGTCGATCGAAATCAGTCCGAGAACGGCTTTGAATGTCGTGCTCTTGCCGGCACCGTTTTCACCGATCAGCGCAGTAATATGACCGGGCTTTACCTGCAAAGAACAATCCAGCATAAAATGATCATATTGTTTTTTTACTTGCTTGATTTCCAGCATTGTTATCCCTCCAATAGCAGATGGATCATTGTTTTGATCTCCTCATCACTGATGCCGCTTCTTCTCGCCTTCGCGATCGTCTGTTCCAGCGATCTTTCGATTTCCTTGCGCTGTTCTTCCAGCAGCAGATCTTTGTTTGCGGCTGTTACATACGTTCCTTTTCCGTGGATCGTCGCCGTAAACCCTTCGCTTTCCAGGGCATCATACGCTTTTTTCACTGTCAGTGCACTGATTTTCAGTTCTTTTGATAATGTACGTACCGAAGGAAGACTGTCATTTTCCCGCAGCTCGCCTTTTCGAATCATGCATTTGATCTGATCCGCGATCTGTTCATAGATCGGTGTCATGATCGAACCGTTGATAATGATTTTCACGCTCTCTGCCTCCCTTACACTAACAGTGTATAACAGTATATAACAGTTGTCAACTGTTATATACTGTTTATTTCTATTTTATATGTCCTGCTTTTCAAATTGTGCTATACTTGATGCATTGAGGTGGTTTGATGAAAATTACGAAAACAAATGCAATGCGTGCGCTGGACAGCGCAAAACTGACATATCAGGTACATGAATATCCACACGGCAAAGAAGCGGTAGACGGCATTCATGTCGCACAGGCCATGGGGGAAGATCCCTGCTGTGTTTTCAAGACACTGATCACACAGGCCAATACCCGTGAGTATCTGGTCTTCATGATCCCGGTCGGCGAAGAGCTCGATCTCAAACTGGCTGCCAAACATGCCGGCGTCAAGCATACGGAAATGATCCCGGTCAAGGACATCACTAAAGTAAGCGGCTATGTGCGCGGAGGCTGTTCGCCGCTGGCCATGAAAAAAAGCTATCGAACTTTTATCGACAGCAGTGCCCTGACACAGAGTCATATTTATTTCAGCGGCGGCAAGATCGGCCTGCAGATCGAAATGGATCCAAAACAGCTGATCGATCTGTTATCCATCACGCCATGTCCACTGACAAAATAAAAAGAAATCCTGTAGTGCTTCAGGATTTCTTTTTATTGAAATGCTGTGTCTTCAGCTCCTCCGGCGTATAGCCGTGATTCATATAGAGCCGAATATCATTATAAAAGCACAGGAACAGTGAACCGAAAGTTTTGAACTGTTCTTCCTTGAACGACAGATGCGCATTCAGCAGATGCACCATCGCCTGCTGAGGCGACTTGCCCTGGCGCAGATCCAGCGCCGTCTCATCCAGTAGTTTAGCTCCCTGTATTTGATCATTTTGTGCCTCAATGAAGGCAAGCAGTTTTTGCCATGACGCATTGTGCTCAATATAATGATGATCCCGATACGCCAAAAAGGCTTCCGGCTCCGGGTAATAATACGCCTTGTGATTAGAGCGGGCAATGATTTCTTCCCACTGCTCCCATGTTTTGTCAATATCGCTGCAGTACAGAAAACCGTCTTTCCACGCGCAATGCGGCGGCACACCCTCTGCCAGTTCATCCGCCAGCTGGCGGCGGGTCCGTTGACTGCCGCCGTAACGACGCAGGATATCGGTCAGCTGCCGGACATGCACGATGCCGTATAAGCCCGCTGCCGCATTCAACAGATCTTCGTCTGAATACTGTGTCATCTCATTCACCTCGCTCTCTACTATAACAAAACGAAACAGAATTAGCAAACTGCCCTGACACTTTGCCCGCGAATGTCAAAATACATGCTTTTTATCCTGTGAAAATTGCGATTTTCAAAAAAAAACGTTATACTAAAAACGGTGATATATGTGGAAAAGAAACTGATCATGGATGAACTGGCGATTCAGCGCTCACTGAAGCGGATCACGCATGAAATCATAGAAAAAAACAAAGGAGTCGACAACATTATTCTGGTCGGCATCCTGACACGGGGGATCCATCTGGCCAACGCCCTGGCGGAATTGATCGAGCGTTTCGAAGGCGTTCGTGTACCGACTTATGAACTGGACATCCGTCACTGGCGCGACGATCATAAACGCATGGAACACAGTACGACAGACTGCATTCCGGTCCAGGAACGCAAAGTCATCCTGGTGGATGATGTGCTGTTCAAGGGCCGTACGATTCGTGCCGCAATGGATGCGATCACCAGCTTCGGCCGGGCAAAGGAAATCCAGCTTGCGGTCCTGGTGGATCGCGGTCATCGTGAGCTGCCGATCCGTGCCGATTATATCGGCAAGAACATTCCAAGTGCCCTGCACGAGAAGATCGAGGTCAAGGTCAAGGCACTGGATAACGAAAACGCTGTTTATATCTGCCGCAAATAAAGCCGCTGCTGCGGCTTTTTTCATATCACGGACATCGCCTTCATACAATGGATACAGGTGATAACATGTTGTTGACTTCGTTTCTTCTTGTCTTTCTCGCTGAAATTGCCGACAAGACACAGTTTCTGATGCTTGCCTTATCGCAGACATATTCCTTTCGCTCTCTGTTTGCCGGCATGAGCATCTCCGCCTGTCTTCTTTCGCTGCTTTCCATCGCGGCTGCCGGATGGCTCCACGCCTGTGTGCCGCTGTCCGCGATCCGCATCACGGCCTCTCTTTTGTTTCTGCTCTTTGGCTTTCATTCGCTGAAGATGCAAAACAATGAACCGCAAAAACAGCGCCGGCTGCCTTTTCCGTGGCTTTCGGTCGCCGCTGCCTTTTTTATTGCGGAGCTGGGTGACAAAACACAGATTGCGGCTGTTGCCTTAGCCGCCCAAAGCAATGAACTGACTGCCGTGTGGGCCGGTTCCGCACTGGGACTGATCTGTTCCAACACCATCGCCGTGCTCATCGGAAAAGCCCTGTTTCGTCATGTCCGGACATCGACCCTGCAGCTGCTCAGTGCCGTTTTGTTTTTTCTTTACGGTTCCTACACGCTGTTTTCCGTTTATCCGCCCTCTCAGGTACAGCTGGTCATTTACTGTCTCTGCCTGTTCACGGTCGCTTACTTCTTTGCCCTGTGGCAGTATCGAAAAAACAAGGATGCATGATGCATCCTTTTATTTATCGAAAAATACACTGTTGCCGACAAATTCCGCCAAGATGGAATGGCTTGGGATATGAGTGCTGTCCGCTTCATCAAAATACTGCAGCAGCGACAACAGGCGTTTCGCCTCCGCATAGATCTCATCCTCTCCCTTAATTTCCTCCAGCAGTCCTTTGGCAATCCGTTTGAGGATCAGCATCTCATAGACCATGGACGTATTGAACAATACGTCCGCCTCCTCCTGATATGGATAAATATTATGATCTTCTCCCTCCCGCACATGCTTCCAGGCACGCAGCGTCTGTGCCGCGCTATAGCCGCGGAACTGATAGTCACGCACCATGCGGCGGATAAGGCGGTAGTCGGAAGTCGGGATGCGGGTGTGTGCATCCAGATTCAGATGCGTCAATGCATTCACATAGATGCGAAACACCTCATCAACCGCAAAGCCTTCGACCACTTTCGGATTCAGGCCGTGGATCCCTTCCATGATCAAAATGTCATTTGTTCCTATCCTCATGGTTTCTCTGCGCCAGCGGCGGACACCGTTTTGAAAATCAAAATACGGCATACGCATTTCTTTTCCTTCAAGCAGGCCGTGGATCGTACGTTCCAGCAGTTCCAGATCCAAAGCATCAATGCTTTCGAAATCCGGTGTACCGTCCTCCAGCAGCCGATACTCGCTTCGGTTGCGGAAAAAATCATCCATGGCGATCGTATGCGGCACATAGCCCAGCACGCGCAGATGTGTCCGCAGACGATGTGAAAAAGTTGTCTTTCCCGCAGAGCTCGGTCCGCTGATCAGCACAAAACGGCGAAACGGCTGCTGTGAGGCGATCCGGTCGGCCAGTTCCACGAGCTCGCGTTCGATCTTGGCTTCGCTCATCAGGATCAGCTCATCGATGCCGTTATGCAGGGCATACTGATTCAGCTGAGGCACATTGGCAACGGAAAGCATCTTGCCCCACCGTTCGTAGCTGTCATAGACCTGATACAGTTTTTCCTGCTGTCTGGGATCAGGATGAAAGCCGATCCAGCATCCCTGTTTCATCGGATACACATATACGTTTTCCAGGTCTGCCGTATTCAGGCATAAATGTCCGTAAAAGTAATCATCCACAGTGTCCAGCGTATCGATCGGACAAAGCGCTTCCCGGCGGTGCGCGATATTTTCCGCTTTGTCCTCCATGTGCAGTTCTTTAAAATAGCGCACGGCCTCTTCTTTTTTTACATATCGTCTGCCGATCGGCAGGGCCTGTGCGATCATCCTGCGCATTTCATCTCTCAAGGCATCGATCTGCTGCGGCGAAAGTCCTTTTGGGTCAAATTCGCAGTAAATGCCGTTGTCAATACCATGTTCAATGCGCACCTGCAGCTGCGGATACAGTTTTTTCACGGTAGCGACCATCAGAAAACACAATGTTTTTTCCTGCATCTGTCTGGCGATCTCGCTGCCTCTGCATACAAGATGAAGCCGCATCCCTTCCTGCAGAGGCGTGCGCAGATCGAGCAGCTCCCCTGCGCAGAGCACTGCCAGACACGCTTCTCTTTTTCCGTAGCGGATCAAAAGCGTTTCAATGCTTTCCCCCTGCACGGCTTTCGTCTTTTCGCCGTCCAGCCAGACCTGCATCTGTTTTTCTGTCAGTTTCATTCCTTCTCCCTGTTATCCTCGATCATCTTCTGAATGCGCTCCTGCGGATAGGACAGCAGTGCGCCAAATCGATAGGCAATGGCAGTACGAACAGTCGCATACTCCCTGCGCCGCAAAGATTCCGCCTTTACCTGTTTCAATGTCAAATATTCTTTGAGTACCTCTTCATCCTGGTAGAACAGGATCATCCATTTTCCGCGATGGGAGGAAGCATTGAACAAGTCAGTGGTCAGCAGACGGTCTTCCAGATAGTACATCGTATGATATTTCTCGCAGATGCTTTCCACAAAGGGAAGTATTTCTCTTCGTTCTTCCGAACTGTCAAACGGATGGGACAGTGCCATTTTTTTCACGCCGCAGGCAATCATCTCATTAAATGCGTCGATCACGCCGCAGTGATAATCCAGTTGATTCATATTGATCCCTCACTTCTTATTTATCATTATAAAGCAAAACAAAGGGCAGAAACAGAAAAAGAGATGCTTTTTGCATCCCTTTTTCTCTATAACGCCAAATTTGAAGTACCTTGCTTTGAACTTCCTGACCTCCTGTATCTTTCACCAACGGATCAGTTTCGTTCATTTCCTTCGCCTTTGACATCAATACCGTCTCTGATTTCAAATATGAGGGAATCTCCTTCATCATCCTGTACTATGATCCCAGATGAATTTCTTTCCTCTCCTATTCTCCTTCACGATATTGACTTTTGACAACGCCTCTTCTGCTTCCCTGTCTTCCTGACAGTTTTTCTTTTATTGTTCTTTACCGAAGCAGCCTTGAGGGTTGTGTTATAAGCTCTTTCTTTTGACACCTATACTATAGCATACTTTTTTTATCCTGCACGCCTGATGGCAAAACCGGTCGGTTTTTCGGCAAAAAAGAAAACAGTCTGTCAGACTGTTTTCAGGTTCATTTATTTAGCCAGCTTGGATTTTACAAATTCGAGTACTTCATCCGCTGTCTGTTTGTTTACAGCTTCTGCCGCAACTTCTTCCATTTCCTTCTTGCTCAGACCGTTGATAATCTTACGTGCTTTCAGGATCTGTGTTGCAGACATTGAGAATTCATCCAGTCCCAGACCCAGCAGGATCGGAGCTGCATATTCTTCACCGGCCATGGCACCGCACATACCAGCCCATTTGCCTTCCTTATGCGCACCTTCGATCGTCATCTTGATCAGACGCAGAACAGACGGGTTGTATGGCTGATACAGGTAAGAAACGTTTTCGCTCATACGGTCAGCTGCCATTGAGTACTGGATCAAGTCGTTTGTACCGATAGAGAAGAAGTCTGCATATTTTGCGAACTGATCTGCCAGCACAGCTGCAGCAGGAATTTCGACCATCATACCTACTTCGATATTATCAGCAACCGCAACGCCTTCAGCGATCAGGTTTGCTTTTTCTTCTTCGTAAATTGCCTTTGCATCACAGAATTCTTTGATCGTTGCGATCATCGGGAACATGATGCACAGTTTACCGTAAACAGACGCACGGATCAGCGCACGCAGCTGTGTACGGAAGATGTCTGTACGATCCAGGCACAGACGGATGGCACGATAACCTAAGAACGGGTTCATTTCTTCAGGGAATGTGAAATATTTCAGCTTCTTGTCACCGCCGATATCCAGTGTACGGACAACGACTTTCTTTCCGCCCATACCTTCCAGAACAGCCTTGTAAGCTTCAAACTGCTCATCTTCTGTCGGGAAGTGATCGGAATCCATGTAAAGGAATTCTGTACGGAACAGACCAACGCCTTCACCGCCGTTTTTCAGTACGCCTTCTACATCTTTGAAACCGCCGATGTTTCCGGCAAGTTCCACTTCATGACCGTCTGTCGTAACGGATTTTGCATTGACCAGAACCTTCAATGCTTCTTTTTCTTCGGCAAATGCTTTTGCCTTTGCTTCATATTCTTTGATTACTGCTTCATCAGGATTGATGATTACATTACCTTCCACTGCATCCAGTACCAGCGTATCGCCCTGGTTAACGGCAGAAAGGATATCTCCGCAGCCGACAACTGCCGGAATTTCCAGTGAGTTGGCCATGATTGCAGAGTGGCTTGTCTTACCGCCGATCGATGTTGCAAATCCTTTTACATATTCATTGAGCTGTGCTGTATCAGAAGGTGTCAGGTCATAGGCAACAATGATGGAATCTTCACTGATTGCTGTCAGATCCGGAATAGTCAGTCCCAGCAGGTTGCATTTCAAACGGAACGTAACATCTTTGATGTCCGCTGCTCTTTCGCGGAAATAATCATTGTCCATTGATTCGAACATCGTGATCATCTGTGTAGCTACTGTATCCGCAGCATACTCTGCGTTTACTTTATCGTTTTCGATCATCGCAACGATCTGTCCGGCAAACTCAGGGTCACCGGCCATCATCAGATGTGCATCAAACACAGCCAGTTCTTCCTCTGACAGACGCTTTGCCGCACGTTCTTTTACCCCTTCGATGTCTTTTTTTGTTTTTTCCAATGCCGCATTGAACTTTTCAACTTCAGCTGCAGGATCCCCTTCTTTTTTTACGATTTCAACTTTCGGAGACTCCAGCTTATAAGCTTTTGCGATTGAAATGCCGGCAGATGCCGCAATACCCTTTAACATACTAAATCCTCCTCATCAGATATATCTTTGATATGCCTCGCATACAGATAAAGCAGTAAATCGCTTACATACTTCTCTGTCATTTATGATAACATTTTTCATTGATATAAGCAATCAAAGAATTGTTTCAGCCCTTCTTTTTTGCGTCTGTTCTGTTCTTTCACGCTCAGCGGATGCAGCGTCCTGTGCTCAAAATAGACCATGCGGATCATCACTTCATTTTCAAGCGTGCATCTGGCCAGCGCTTCTTCGATGCGGTTGAATCTTTGTTCGCCGGCCACACACTGTTCAAAACTGTTCCACTGTCGCTTCTTTCCCTGTTGATACTGCCTCTCATATTGTTTCATTTTCTGTTCCAGCTGCTGCAGCGTTGCTTTCATCTTTATTCCTCCTCGCTGCTTTATATACGCTAACGGCAGTTTTTTTCCTTGTGTCCGCTGCCGAAAGCGGTTTTCCGGATGGAATGACGAAAGAGCACGCGGGACAAGGCCCTAAGATTGAAAGGATACAGCGGGTAAAGGTATTTCTCATTGATCCTGCTACGTCCGCTGAACAGCACGAACAGCAGCAGCGCCAAAGCGATCCATAAACCGTAAAATGGCAAAAGAGCGATACAGATCAGCATGAACATCCGATACAGTTTGATCGCATATCCCAGTTCATAGCTGGGCTGTGTAAAATTCGCCAATGCGACAAATGCCATATACAACAGGATCTCCGGATCGAACCAGCCGGCCGATACGGCATAATCTCCCAGGATCAGGGCACCGACGATGCTGAAGGAACCGCTGAGCGAGCTGGGCGTGTTCAACGAAGCCAGTTTGATGGCATCAATGCCAAGCTCCAGTACCATCAGCTGCCAGAAGATGCCCAGATTGCTTTCTCCCTGTATCAGCGCAAAGCGGAAAAACGAAGGCATCAGCTGCGGGTTGAGGCTGAACCAGAACCACAGCGGCGTGAGAAA
>JABLTO010224557.1_pt1 | contig 21908 bp, 19 predicted proteins | sample 7160091 | NCBI WGS metagenome assembly JABLTO01 (sample SAMN14651225, study PRJNA627086) | human gut metagenome | isolation source: feces | host: Homo sapiens
AATTCATCTCTATCCAAATTAGTTATAATACATTCATATGTATCATCTGTTATTTTGAATTTCATCCAGCCAAAAACCGGTACAATATAAAATAAATCAGCTTTTATAAAATCTATAAACAATGTCTTATAATTACCTGTTTGGATATATATAACTATAATAATCAATGCAACAAAAGCTATGATTATAGCAGGTATGAGCTTTGAATAAATACGATATTTTTCATCACCAATCGATAAAACATAAAGATAATCTGTTAATAACAAAAAGAAAAATACTACTAATGTTGATACTAAATAAGCAAGAAAAATAAATGTAAAAGTATAACCACTTCCTACACTAAAAAAAGCAAAAATAACTAACCCTATCAGGCTCAGCAATGCTGATTGAACGGTCGTTTGAAATGTTAAATAACTCATGATTTGTCTTTTAGTAAATGGGCCTGTAAATAAATAAAAAGCATCTTCACCATAAAATAAAGCTTTTTTAGACTGCATCAAAGTTGAAAAGAGCAGTAAAGCTAGAAAACCAATTAAAATTAAAATACTTATATGAAAATCATTTTTATTTGTTGAAATCATTTGCGTATTATCGATATTAAAAAGACTAATAATTATCACTCCATAAAATATAATCATGATAATTACAAAAACACCACTAAGTTTATGTTTAAATAAGTTTCTAATCGTTCCTTTTAATTTCAATAACCATAATTTAAATAATATCCCCATTTTATTTACCATCCGTTAATTCAAAAAAGTATTCTTTTAATGTTTCTTTTTCTAGCTCATCTTTTAAAACATGTTTAATAATTTTTCCTTTATTCATAATATATGCCTCATCATAAATGTCATCTACAATATCAATAATATGGGTACTTATTAAAATTGCACAACCTTCTTTTTTTAGTTGTTTAAAAATATTCAGCACATCTTCAATACTTCCAGGATCTAATCCAACCATTGGTTCATCTACTAACAATGCTTTAGGCTGTATTAATAAGGCTAATAACATGCTAAGTTTTTGGGTCATTCCTTTTGATAGTTCTTTAGCAATACTTTTTCTTTTTTCTATAATTTTAAATAATTCAAGATATTTTTGAGCAATTTCTTGATAATTTTTAATTCGATAGGCATTACCAATAAAATCAATATGCTCATCGACCGTTAATAAATCATATAAAATTGGCGTTTCTGGTACATAACCAAAGCACTTTTTAGCTTCAATCGTATCGTTTTCATACCCGCATATTTTTATTTTACCTTCAAAATTCAATAAATTAGCAATACTTTTGATCGTTGTTGATTTACCCGCACCATTTGGTCCTAATAGGACTGTTATTTTCCCTGGTTTGACTTCAAAATTAAGATTATCTACAGCTTTGAAACCATCATACTGTTTCGTTAGATTTATAACTTCAATCATAAAATACCTCCTTTTATAATAATATTAATATATATTATTTATATTTGGCAAACATAATAATAAAAAGTTAGATAATCATCTAACTTTCCTCTATAACTCCCATTAATTCCAAAATTCGATTCAGATCCTTAGTATCTGTATACTTAATTACCACCGATTTATCATCAACTTTGATTTTTGTCCTAAATTTCTTTCGTAACAACCCTTCAACATAAGTATATTCTTTAGGTTTCTCTACTTTAGGACGATCTTTGCGACTATTTCCCAGTTCAATTCCTTTAACGATATTTTCGATATCGCGAACTGATAGCCCTTCATCAATACACCTTTTAGCTAAACTCTCAGCTTTTTCTTTAGGTAAAGTTATTAAAGCTCGAGCATGCCCCATTGTCAATTTACCTTCTAAGACATAGTTTTGAATCATTTCCGGCAATTGCAATAATCTTAAAGTATTTGCAATGTAACTTCTTGATTTACCAATTCGTTTCGCTAACTGATCTTGCGTAAGTTCTAATTTTTCCATCATTGCTTGATAAGCATTTGCTTCTTCAATTGAATTCAAATTTTCTCTTTGAATATTTTCCAGTAAAGCTATTTCCATCATTTGATCATCGCTAAATTCAACGATTATCGCTGGTACTTCTGTCAATCCAGCAATTTTCGCTGCTCGACATCTTCTCTCTCCCGCAACAATTTCATATCCTTGGATCGATGGTTTTAAAATAACTGGCTGAAAGATTCCATGTTCCTTAATAGAAACTGCTAATTCCTGTAATTTTTCTTCGTCAAATAATCGTCGTGGCTGATAAGGATTAGGACGAATTTCATCTAATGCAACTTTTACTTGTTTTGATTCAGGCGTATTTTTTTCTATATCATCAATTAAAGTTGATATATCTCCGCCAAAAATAGCGTCTAAACCTTTTCCTAGTTTTTTATTTTTTACTGTCCCACTTTTTTTTACGGTCGTTTTTTTAGTTGTATTACTTGGCATTACGTTTACACACTTCCTTTGCAAAATCTCGGTATGCTCTAGCACCTTCGGAATTATTATCGTAATCAAAAATTGCTAATCCTTCTGATGGCGCTTCTGATAATTTAACATTTCTAGGAATTGCTGTTTTATAGACCTTCTCTTTGAAATATTTACGAACTTCCTGAGATACCTCAACTCCTAAATTAGTTCTTTGATCCAGCATCGTTAATAAAACACCTTCAATCGTTAGTTTCGGATTAAACACACTTTGCGTTAACAGTACCGTATTTAATAACTGTGTCAATCCCTCAAGGGCATAATATTCACACTGGACTGGTATTAAAACAGAATCACATGCCGTAAGGGCATTTGTATTTAATAACCCTAGTGCCGGAGGACAATCTATAATAATATAATTATAATTCTTTTTAACAGCATCTAAAGCTTTTTTTAATCGTTGTTCTCGACCACGTTTAACGTTTGCTAATTCTAAATCAGCTCCAGCTAGATCAATGCTGCCAGGTGCCACATCAAGTTTAGCAATATATGAAGGTATGATCACATCTTTCATATCACATTCTTCAACTATAATATTATAAGTAGATAGTTCAATATTATCACGATCAATTCCAATTCCCTGAGTAGCATTAGCTTGGGGATCCATATCAACTAGAAGTACCCGATTTTTAGCATTTGCTAATGCTGCTGCTAAATTAATACTGGTTGTCGTTTTCCCAACGCCACCTTTTTGATTTGTAATCGCAATTATTTTCGTCATTATTTAACCTCCTTTAAGTACTTCCTGCCAATAGTCTCACCTAGTTTAACTACCGTTTCCTTATTCTTATTTGTATTTTCTATAATATCGTTATCAATGACTACCTGATTTTCTTTTAATAAAATAATTACTGTAGAACCGCCAAATTCAAAATATCCTTTTTCTTCACCTTTAAGACAATATTTTTTATTATGATTAACAATTTTGCCAACCATCATTGCTCCAACTTCCATTTGAATCATCATTCCAAAATTTTTTGAATCAATAATAGTGTAATTTCGACTATTTTGTTTATAAATTGGATAATAATCATTAGCTATCGGATTAACTGTGTGAAATATTCCTGGGATATATTTACTTTTTATAATTTTCCCATCATCAATAAAACTATAACGATGATAATCATCTACTGTTAATCTAAAAATCATGCAATAACCATTTAAATATTCATTAGCCAATTTTTCATCATCCAATAGATCTGCTAATGAATAAACAGTATCTTTGATCGTAAAATGACTATCTAAACCAATTTTATAGCAAGTCAATTTAGAATCCGCAGGACTGATCAAAACATTATCATCTACTAAAAAAGGTCTTTTTCCATCAATAATTTTACGTGTAAAAAAGTCATTATAACTAGCATATTCTCTTTGTTCATACTGACTCATATCAATTTCATTAGCTTTGATAAATCCTTCGATTCTAGATTTTGATAAACTAGAATTCATGTACCAGCCGCCAATATTACTTACAAATCTACAAACAAGGACTTTTAAAACACACCTCCCTAAAAATGTGCCATATAATTTTTTTAATAAATTATTTTGATTCTCCCCTTTAGTTATAACATTTCCTAAACGATCAACGACTATCATTTCATCACCACAATCTGAATTAATTCCACAATAACAAGGATCCCTAGTGCCACTAATCCTTTTGATTGAACCTTAGGAACCTTAAAATTTACAATAAATAAAATTCCTGTGATCAACATTAATGCCCCATATATATATGATAATTCAAAAACCACATAACGTAAAGCATATGCCATTGGCAAAATAAATGAAGACGTTGTCACTGGTAAACCTTGATAATATTTTCTCTTTTCGTTAGTTTCCTTTTGTCTTGTTTCTTCTTGAACATTAAAATAAGCTAATCTTATTACTGCAGCTAAAACATAAAATATTTCAATTGCCAGCCATCCCATCGAACTTAAGCCAACATTATAACCTAAAATAGATGGAAATACACCAAAAGCAACTAAATCACATAATGAATCAATCTGAATTCCAAAACGTTTTTCTTCATCAGTACGATTTTTCTTACTACGTGCTACCATTCCATCAAAAGTATCACAGATACCACACATGATCAAACAAATAAAAGCCCACTGGTACATACCATTAAATGATAGATGAATTCCAGCCATTGCAAATACCAATGATAAATATGTAAGAATAACCGTATAACTATAATAACCGATCATTTTTCTACTCCCTAATAATTTTTTCAACAAAAACAGTATAGCACATATTTAACTAATAAGGTACATTAATCTAAATTTTGTAACTCAAATAATGTTTTAAACAGCCTCAATATTATTTAAAAACTACCTAGTTAAAGGTAGTTTTTAAGTTGAATAGATCTTTATATTAGTTCTTTTTATAATAACGACTGCCACTATATAAAACGATTTCCTGCTTTTTTAAAGTTAATTGAACATCGATTACTCTTTGATTAGAAGAACCACGAAACCTTAATTTACGATCTTTTAATTCATCTACAAAAGGTCCGTCTACTAGTATATCTATATATGATAATATCTCTTCATCAAACTTTTCAATTTCCTCATATAGATAAGATGAATAAAGCCATATCGTTTTATTTTGACAGTGCTGTTTAACCTTCTTTAATAAGTTAGATATATCTTTTCGATTTTCTGGTTCTAACGGTTCACCACCAAGAATTGTTAAACCGACAATATGAGGCTGATTTATTAACTCAATCAAAATATTTTCAATTTCATCATCGAACACTTCTCCACCATTAAAATCCCATGTTTCTGGATTAAAACAATTAGGACAATGACGATGACATCCCTGAACATATAGCGAAACTCTTATTCCCTCGCCATTAGCAATATCCGTTTTTCTTATCTGAGCAAATCTCATTATTATTCCCCATATAGATGATTATCTAGATGAACAAAACGCTCGGCAATTTCCTGAGTTCTCCCCTGATTCCAGAAATTATCACCTAGATATCCGCATGTCCGGCGACATACATTTAATGTCTTATGATTACGATTGCCACAATTTGGACAATACCATTCACGATTTTCATCTAATAAAATCTCACCATCAAAACCACATTCTTGGCAATAATCAGATTTAGTATTAATTTCTGCATATTGGATCGTTTCATACATATAATCGATCAAAGCAGAAAGGGCATCTAAATTTTCTGACATATTAGTTACTTCAACATAACTGATTGCGCCACCAGAAGAAACTTTTTGGAATTTGGCTTCCACTTCTAATTTTTCAAAAGCATCAATATGCTCTTTTACATTAACATGATATGAATTAGTTAAATAATCTTTATCCGTAATTCCTTCAACGATTCCAAAACGTTTTTTCAACGCTCTTGCAAAAGTATATGTAGTAGATTCTGCTGGTGTTCCATATAATCCAAAACCAAGACCTGTTTCTTCCTTCCAGCTGTCACAAGCTTCTCTTAAACGTTCCATGATCTTAGTAGCTAACTCATTACCTTCTTTTGAAGTATGGGTTTGCCCTATTAATGCCACGACACATTCATATAATCCTATATAGCCAAGAGAAATAGTTGAATAACCATTTTCTAATAATTTATCAATTTTTTCTCCTGATTTCAAACGGGCTAAAGCTCCATAACGCCAATGAATCGGACTTACATCAGCTAATGTTCCTTTCAAACTTTCATGACGCAATAGTAAAGCTTCTTTACATAATTCTAATCTTTCATCTAAAATTTTCCAGAAATTATCAAGTTTATGATTAGCTGATAATCCAGCATCCGCTAAATTTAAAGTAACGACTCCCTGATTAAAACGTCCATACCACTTATATTCACCGTTTTCATCTTTCCAAGGCGATAAAAAGCTTCGACATCCCATGCATGGAAATACTTGTCCTTCATAATTTTCTCTCATAACTTTAGCCGAAATAAAATCAGGCATCATACGCTTAGAAACACATTTAACCGCTAAATCAGTCAAATAACGATATTCACTATCTTGAGGGACATTATTATCATCTAACACATATAGCAGCTTAGGAAAAGCTGGTGTTACATAAGCTCCGACTGGATTTTTCATCCCAACATAGCGTTGCCGTAATGTTTCTTCAATAAGCATTGCTGTTTCTTTGATATATTCTGGTTCTTCTCTTAAATACATAAATACTGACAAAAATGGTGCTTGGCCATTAGTAGTAGAAAATGTATTAATTTGATACTGAATTGTTTGGATTCCTGCCTTTATTTCGTCTTTTAATCTTGTATTAGCAATTTTTTCTACTTGCTCATCTGTATAGTTGATTCCAATTAAATGTCCTTCATGGCGAACATTACGCTGATGTTTTTCATAACTTAATCTAACATATGGTGATAGATGGGCTAGCGAGATCGTCTGACCGCCATATTGACCATTAGCCACCTGCTGAACGATTTGTGTTGCCACTGTACATGCTGTTTGTAATGATTTTGGTGTTTCGATCAATTTATCATTGATCACTGTTCCATGAGCAAACATATCTTTTAAGTTTACTAAATCACAATTATGCATTTTTTGAATGTAATAATCCATATCATGAAAATGAATGATTCCATCATCATGAGCTTGTACGATTTTTGGAGGCAAAAGTAGTCTACGACAATAATCTTTAGAAAATTCACCAGCAATCAAATCTCTTTGCGTTGCTAAAACAGTTGCATCTTTATTAGAATTTTCTTCCATTGCCTCTTTATTAGTTTGATTTACGATTCCGTAAATTTCATTATCAATTGTATTAGTTTCACGTTGAAATTCTCTTACTTTGCGATAACCTTCATACGCTTTAGCAGTTAAAATTTGACCTTTTTCGATCAATTTTTCAAAAACTTGTCCTTCAATACGATAAATTGAAATATTACTTCCATCATATTTATGCCAATCTTCTATTTCTACTGCAATATCATGAGCACATTTTTCATCAACGATGCCACTTCCACATTTCATTGCTTTTAATATCGCATTTTCAATCTTTTCAGCATCAAACTCAACTTTTTTTCCATCTCTTTTTACTACTTTCATACTACTTCTTCCCTCCTAAAAATTCTATATCCATCGTATCAAAAAATATCTAAATATAAAAATAATATGCACCATTACTAGCATCTTATCTTCAAACAATTACTAATTATAACCGAAATCACAACGAATTTCTTCAATTTTAGAAAATTAGTAAATAAAAATTTAAACCTGTTCATTCTTCAATAATTTACAATGTTGCTTTTTCCTAAAACAGTCAAATATCTATTTAAACCAACGAAAGAGATTTTAACAATTATATCTAAATAAATCAATATTTAGATAATCTTAAGTTCTTTTAAGAAAGCTTTTATTTTATTAATTCATTATCATGTTAAAATTAAAACATGAAAAAAATTATCGTTATCTGTTTAATATTACTTTGTGGCTGTACAAATGCTAGTGTTAAAATACAGCAAATAAAAAATAAAGATTTATTTAATAAATTTAATATTTCTAATTACCAAAATATTATGATCGTAGCACATCCTGATGATGAAACAATTTGGGGAGGTGGCCACCTTTTACAAGACGATTATCTTGTAATTTGCTTAACTAACGGAAATAATCAGATTCGTGCTAAAGAATTCGAGAAAGTTATGGACCAAAGTCATAATACTGGGATCATTCTTGATTATCCTGATAAAACTAATGGTAAACGTGATAACTGGAAAACAGTTTATCATGAAATTGAAGCTGATTTAAATTACATATTAGCTAATCATTCCTTTTCTACGATCGTTACCCATAATCCCCGAGGTGAATACGGCCATGAGCATCATAAAATGACTAGTACTATCGTTACAAATATCGTTAAAAATTTAAAAATCACTAATAATTTATCTTATTTTGGTCGTTACTATAAAAAAAGCAATCCTATTTTACCAATGAAACATACTTATGATGATAATTTATTAACACAAAAGAATCAGCTGATTTCTAATTATCGCTCTCAGAAGAAAGTATGTGATAATCTAAGTCATATGTTTCCATATGAAAATTGGATCAGTTATAATGACTGGTATTAAAGTATATTTTTTAATTAATATCTTTTTAAATGTATAAAAAGTCTAAACTATTAATTCTTAGTATATGCTAGGTATAATAATATTTAGACTTTTTTATTGAAGTAATTTGTTTACATCAAACCAATTATCTAGAAATTTTAATGAAAATAGGATTTTGTTGCACTCTATATTTTTATTTAATTCCTTAACACGTTTTCTAATTGTCTTATGTGATTATTTTTCGATAAAAAACATTATAAAATCTAATTCTTTTCTTCTACACTTAAATCCTAATAATCTATTATTATACAATATCATTAAAAAAAGAAATTAATTATATTACAGCAACCATTTATCAAGCCTAAATTACCTGCCAAAAACACATTAAGCTATACGATTTTGAATAGATGACTTTAAATATCTTATTATCTCACCAAAGTACATATAATTTATCACTATTTAAAACAGTACTTTTCCATAATTAATTAAATAATGTTTAATAGCATTATCATCTTTATTTATTGCTTGTAACTATTCTATAACTAAAATATAAAAATTATTCTTTTCTATTAAAATTTTATATAATAGTTCAACAATATAAAAGCTATATGAATAATATATCCAAAAATTGGTTATTTTACATAATTTCAATAAGAGAAAATTAAATTTATAAATAATCTTTGTACTATTTAATTAAAAAAGAGTGCTATTTTATAACACTCAATAATAATAATTACGATTATATGTAGGATATTTACGCTTTAAAATCACATAAACAACAATCAACACGACACCTATTACACCACAAACTAAGCCCGAAAAATGTAAACTATCGACGGGGATATCAATACTCATGCCTAATACCCTCATTCCAATAGTGAATTCCATGGCATTAACTACTAAAGGTAAGAATAAGCCAATGATTATTCCTGAACTCAATGAACTGATCCCGCTACATAAAGTCCATTTAAAATATGATTTATTAATTACCCCTAATAATACAATAATAACTATTAAACTAATTATGCAAACTACTCTAGTAAAAGTATCGCTTAAAGTACTATATGTTTTAATAAACTGTTTTGTTCCTGGGGTAGCTGTCTGAATCTTCTCTACTGTGCTTTTTATCTTATTTTGTAATGTACTGTCTTCATCAGCTAATTTAGTTTGAATTTTATCTATTTGCTCTTGAGGAATTTCTTTTCCGATTGCTTCTTCGATTTCAGGAATACTTTTATCTAGAGCATCTGATAATTGTGATAAAATTTCATCCGTCTTCACTTCACTGCCATTATTTATCGATTCTGTAATCTGATCTAATAAATCACCAGTAACATTATTTAATGTATCATTATTTTTGATTACATCTTCGACTTTATCAATAGTTTCATTACTAACGTCTGGAAATGTACTATTTAAAATTTCTTTAATTCCAGTGCTTGCTTCTTGAACAACAACTGCATTAGTTACTGTTTTTGTCGACATCGTTCGAATTGATAAATTTACACATAATATTATAGTTACCCCCACCATAATAACTGTTAAAAGTATATTTAAAAATTTTTTCATTTTATATACCTCCATATCCTCTAGTATATTATAGTTCCTTTTATCCTCTAAGTCAAAAAAAGGATTTCTCTTTAATTATATTCCTGTTTACGATTACTATCCTTAACAATATAAATAGGTCGTGCTTTATTTTCCATATAGTCTTTAGACACATACTCTCCTAATATAGCAATTAATAGCATTTGTGTCCCGCTTAGAAACAAAATTAAACAAACTATTGTTGTATAACCACTAACACTATTTCCAAATAATAAAGTTGATATGGCGGTATAAAGAGATAAAATTATTGATCCAATAAATAGAAATACTCCAAAAACTCCTGCTAATTTTAGTGGTGCTGTAGAAAAAGAAAACATTCCTTCTAAAGCATAAGAAAATAAACTTTTAAAATTCCACTTTGTACATCCCGCAGCTCTTTCGACATTATTAAAGGGAATCCATTTAGTTTCAAAACCAACATAAGAAAATAGACCTTTCATATAACGATTATATTCCCTTATTTTTAAAATCGAATTTACCATCAATCTACTCATCATCCTAAAATCACCAGCACCATCTGACATATCCAATTTTGACAAACGCTGCATAACTTTATAAAAAGCTTTACTTAAAAAATTACGTAAAGCACCTTCTCCTTCGCGATCCATCCGTTTTCCAGCACAGCAATCATATCCTTCTTGACTAACGGCTTGATACATTGGAGCTAATAATTTAGGCGGATGTTGAAGATCAGCATCCATAATAACACAATAATCACCTACAGATTTTTCCAGCCCTGCAAACATTGCCGCCTCTTTTCCAAAATTACGAGAAAAAGAATAGTAATTACAATGATCATCTATAGCACAAATATCTTTCAATAAACTGATCGTATGATCACTACTGCCATCATCAATAAATAAGATTTCATAATCAACATTTTCGATTTTTTCCAACTCTTTAGTTACTTCTTGATGAAATAATGTTAAGACCTCTTCTTCATTATAACAAGGAACAATAACACTAATTTTGTCCATATTCATGATCTCCTCTCACAGCAAAAATACTAAATTTGCATAAACTATAGTTTGAAATAACAGTAATTATACTAACGACGATTTTAGAGAGCATCTCATTAGCTCCCAATAGCTGGATGAACCCAAACAATAAGACACTTTCAACAATTAATGTTCCTAAACGCATCGCAAAAAAATGATATGCTTCCCTTCCTGCTTCATTAACACTTTTAAAAACAAAACGTTTATTGGCCCAAAATGCAAAAATCACTGCCCCGATCCATGAAACAACATTTGCAATCAACCAGTTTTGATCAATGATCTTGATAACGGACCAATAAATAACAAAATTAACCATGGTCGTACAACCACCTACAAACACATAACTAATCAATTCTTTTAACTCTTTTTTCATCCTGCCATCTCCCTTGAAAAACTAATAAAATAATTCCTAAACAACTTATTAAAAGGCCAGCATTTTTCATCGGTGCATTAAATATAATTGTAACTTGATGTTTTCCTTTAGATATTTTTGCTCCTAAAAAAGCCTTATTAACGCATTCATTTTTTACTTCTTTACCATCAATCAATATTTTATAACCATCTTGATAAACAAATGAGGTTACAAGATAGCTATCTTCTTTTACATCGATCATGCCTTTTGCAAGCGTATTTCTTTGATTATATTCACCTTTAAAAGCATCAATTTCCTGATTACGGTTTTTTATAACATCATAATCGATTACATGAATCTTTATATTAGATAAGTCATATCGTCCTTTTGAAAATTCAATCGCTAATTTATCTAATCTTTCATTTTGACTTAATACATATGTAAAATGATTATTATGATTAGGGTATGGAGCACTCGTTGCTGATAATTTATTTTTGATGCCATTGATCGTAATACTTGTATCCGTATTTTTTATCAATTTCACTTTCTTTAAATCAAACTCAATAATTAAAATCTTATTTTCTAAATTCTGCTCAAGATTTAATACCAGCTTAGATTTTTTCTTTGTATTTATACGATAACCATTATCTAACTTAATTATCCCTAAATCATCACTTTTATTATTAATTGTTGTTTTTAAATCAATTGACTCTACTTTACTTTGATAATCACTTCGATCAGTTTTTACAATTGTGTTATTATAAATCGTATCTAGTGTTTTTGGAAAAGTTAATTTATCAAACTCATCTTCACTATAAATATCACTCGAAGCATATATTAATGGTAATACATCATTATTTTGATACACATGATTTTCTATTTCTTGATAACCGATAGGAACGATCGTTTCACTATATATTGTTTTTACTGCCATCAGTCCTTGAAAAAATATATTTGAATTAGATAAACACGCAACTCTATTTCGGATACTTATCGGATTATTAATAATATCATAATAAAATTGGTTATATCGCGAATTACTGATTGAACTATAAATAGAGGTTCTAAAAATATTATCTTTTACCTGATTTACGGTATTTAAAGACTCTTTAAAAATATCTGTTCGACTATCATTATCATATTTAAGATTATTTATTTTAGAGACCTGTTGATATGTCTTAGTTGTAACAAAATTTTCTGTCTGATTATCAAAATAACTTATAATAAGGGGAAATGTCATTAATAACAAAACTGTAGATTTTGTAAATTTTAAATATAATAATAAAGCTATCATACATGCTGCCATATCCAAAACAACTAACGGCTGTTGATAAATTGTTGCTACTGGTAAAAGTAATAAAATAATCATCTTGAAATCAAGCTTTATTGAATTTTGTTTAAAATATTGTAATACATAAATAGTTAAATATATTATTAAAGGGATTAGGGGTATTAAGATCTTTGCTCTAGGATATAAAAAACCATTTAAAACAAATGAAAAAACGGGGATAAACAAAAGTAATAATAGCCAGATACTTAAATAACGAACTTTTTTGATTTTTAATCCCAATATCAATCCTATCCAGGCAAAATATCCAAGTCCACATCCATAATGATCATACAATAATGATTCAAAATTAAATCTTGGAATCAATAAACTCCATATATTTATTGACGTATTGTTGCTTTGATGATTTTCAAGCATTACATATGCGGTAGGCAACAGTAAAACAGCACAAATCATTATTCCTATTATTAAGGGTCTGATAAAGAAAAATACTTCTTTAAAACTTAATTTTCTTTCAAGTCTTATCATTTCAAAACAATAATAACTAAAAATCACTAATAAAGCAGCAATACTAAAAAAATAACTATTTGTAATTATTCCTACAACTGCCACGATCAACAGACTTACTTTCTTTTTTTCAATATATATATCAACTGCTATTAACGCTAAAATCAACATTGCCATATAATCAACAAACATTATTTGGCGATGACTTTGAAAAAGCAAAGAAGAAGATAGTAATGTAACTGCACCAGTTAAACATAACCAAATATTAAATTGCTTACGTTTTAACCAGTAATAGCATAAATTAACACTTAAAACTATATTAATTAACATATAGGTAATTATTATATCTTTCATTTCTACTGACGGTAATAGACAACTAATTAATACATCTATTCTGAATAAACCATAGTAAGATAAATTATAAATATTTTGTCCAGCACCAATGTTAAAAGCAAAATCAGGAAAAATAGTTTTGTTTTCTAACATTACATTTCTAATGTAATCAGCCAGATTAACATGTTGCGAAAGCCAATCTGTATTTGAACCAAAGATACTTAAAGAAGGCATAATAAAATAAACTATCATTATAGTTAAACATGTTAAAAATATAAATGGATAAACATTTCTTCTTTTCATTACTATCATTCTCCTGCTTAGTATTATCTATCATATTCCTTAAGAACAGCCTAAAGAACATCTAAATATTTCTTAATTTTTGGTTTATTAATTTCTTAATAATCAATATAATGTATAATAAATACGAAAGTTGGTGAATATATGATAAATAATAAAATTTTAATTGCTGATGATAATCCTGAGATTCGAGAAGTTCTAAATGTACTTTTATCTAGTGAAGGTTATGAAGTTATCGAAGCTAAAGATGGTCAAGAAGTAATTAACTTAATTGATGCTGATATTGATTTATATATTCTTGATATTATGATGCCTGTTATAAATGGTTATCAAGCATGTATCGAAATTCGTAAAAAATCAAATGCTCCTATTTTGTTTTTAACAGCTAAAACTCAAGAAAGTGACAAAACCCTTGGTTTTTCTAGTGGTGGCGATGATTATCTTTCAAAACCTTTTTCTTACAATGAACTAACAACAAGGGTTAAAGCATTACTAAGAAGATATTATATCTATCAAGGAAAAGTTGATAAATATAATATGACTGAAAATAAAATCATATACAACAATATAGTTATTGATCCTAATAACGAAACCGTATTTCTAGATAATAAACAAATCGAATTAACATATATCGAATATCAAATTCTGTATCTACTTTTAAGTAATCGCAAACATATATACTCTACCCAAGCTCTTTATGAAAAAATTTGGAATGAACCATATTACTACAGTGCTAATAATACTATCATGGTCCATATTCGTAATTTGCGAAAAAAGATCGAAAGTGACCCTCAAAATCCTAAAATAATTAAAACTATTTGGGGTAAAGGTTATCGTTGTGATTAAGCATTTTTTTAATAAACTTAGTGTTCAAATAAGTGCTGTAATTATTTTATTAGGTACCCTTGCAATCGTTGTATTTTGTTTGTTGTATATGGCAAGAGAAAATTTTTTTGAATTCACTCAGGATTTGGGAATTATTTCTGAAAATACTGAAGCTTATGCAATCAATATTGAAAATCAACTAATTGATAATAATGTATCAATCAATGATGTTGAAGAAATAGACAAAATTATTGGTACTAGTGAGATTTATAGTGTAAATCTTTATAATAAAGCTGATAATCTTGCTATAACGGGATCTTTTGCAACGATGCTTGATAATTTATTTATTGGTTATACTGTTTATGACACTGATATCATCTATGATGGTGATGAATATCATACTGATATTCAATTAAAAGATGGTAATGTTGAAATGTATGTGTATTCTTATGCAATCGCAAAACTTGTTATCCCTTATCTTGTATTTTCAATTATCATTGCCTTATCAATATTTTTAATTCCTACATATTTATTTATAAAACGAAAAGTTCATTATATTGAGAATTTAAAAAATGATGTCACATATATGTCTCAAGGGGATCTTAATCATCCAATTTTGATAAATAGTAATGATGAAATTGGTGAGCTGTCTGAGCAAATCAATAATCTTCGTCTAATCTTAAAAGATAATTTTGCTACTGAGGAAGCAAATCGTAAAGCTAATTATGAGCTCGTAACAGCTCTGTCTCATGATATTCGAACACCATTAACATCATTGATGGGATATTTAGATATTATCAGACTTAAAAAATACAGAAATGATGAACAGTATAATTTATATCTTAATAATTCAATCGATAAAGTTAATCAGATCAATGAACTGGCAAATAAAATGTTTGAGTATTTTCTTGTTTTTAGTAAAGAACAAGATACAGAATTAACAAAGATGTCTTTAGGTGTGATTTATGAATACATGATTGAAAATATCGATGTATTAAATGAACATGGTTTTATTATTGAAAAAAGTTTAGAACCAAGAGATGCATTTATTCGTGGTAACATTAATTTGATTAAAAGAATTATTAATAATATTTTTTCAAATCTGTTAAAATATGCCGAAATCAATCAGCCTGTTTATATAAAAATGATCACTGATGAAAATAATTTAAAACTAGTATTTAAAAATCAAAAGAAAAATACGACTAATTATATTGAAAGTAATCAAATCGGATTAAAAAGTGTCCAGCAAATGTTAAAGATCCATGATGGTTCTTTTATGGTTGTTGATGATGAAAATACTTTTAATGTTACGATTACAATTCCTTTGATGAAATAATTAGTGTATAATGATGATATATTTTAATTGAGGTGAACATATGCAAACAATCGCAAAATTTGAAAAAGTATCAGTTAAACAGTTTTTAAATGATTTTAAAGACAGTTTTCCTGAGTATCATGAAACAACAATAAATGAAATTTATGATTCATTGACATTGCCAAAAAGAGCTACAGTAGGCTCAGCCGGATATGATTTTTATACTCCAATCGATTTTATTTTAAAACCTAATGAAACTATCAAGATTCCTACTGGAATTAGAGTTTCTATTAATGAAGGCTGGTTTTTAGCAATCTTCCCAAGAAGTGGTTTAGGCTTTAAATATCGTTTACAATTAAACAACACTGTCGGGATAATTGACAGTGACTACTATTATAGTGATAATGAAGGTCATATTTTTATTAAAATTACTAATGATAGTAATGAAAATAAAACGGTGGAAATAAAAAAAGGACAAGGATTTGCCCAAGGAATATTTATGCCTTTTGGTATTTGTGAAGATGATGATACTGATCAACAGCGTAATGGTGGCTTCGGTTCAACAACTAAATAATGTAACAGTACAATTTAAGTACTGTTTTTTATTATAAACAAAAAATGGATAGACTTCTCTAAATCAACCCACTTTTATTTCTTTAAATATTCATCAATAAATGTATAAATTTCTTTTGATCTTGAACGAGCAATTTCAAAGGTCTTATATGTTTTATTAGTTTTAACCACGATTTGATAATGATTATATCTTAATATATGTTTTAAATTAACGATACTATCACGATTAACCATAATGAAACATGAATTTAATTTCTTATAAATATCTTTTAATGTCTTTTCCATTAATCGCTCTTCTTTATTGGTAAATATATATATTTTCCGATCAAGCATTTTAATATATTTAATATTTTTTTGTTTAAATAAAGTAATATTATTTCCAGCTGTTTTCAAACTAACATATTCTCTAATAAGAAGCTTGAAACAATCTTTAATATCTTTAAGCAATAATTTATCAATATCTTTTATGTCAATAAAATCATAAACATTAAGAAAATAAGAATTGTATCTTTTATATTTATCATTAGAAACAAAAATAATAATTATTTCTTTATTAAAAAAATAAAGTTCTTTAGCAATACTATTTCCAGGATAACTAGTATCATCTAAATCAATTATTACTATTTCATAATTCTTTTTTTTATCTACTAATTCATCTAATTTAGCTGTCTTGATAATACGATATTCATAATTTTCTTTAAATAATTCTTTTGAAATAAACTCATAAAGAAAATTATTTCTCTGTTTTGATAATATCGCAATATTTATCATTCTAAATGTTCCTCTCCCATATTTTAAACATCATTTTTCTCTTTTTAAACACCTAATTATATAAACCGTAGAAATTATAATATAATATGAGTAACTTACAAGTGACAAATGTCACATAATTATTAAAAATTTCAACATTATTATTTACTAATATCAATTGTAAAAATAGTGCTTATTTATACTTAGAAAGAGGGATTCTAATGATTAAATTAGATAATATAAAAATTAAGTATAATAACAATGTTATTATCAAACAAGGAAGCATCTCATTGTTTAATGGTGAAATTACTTGTATTAGCGGTAAATCTGGTTGTGGTAAAACATCATTATTATATTTGATTGGCTTACTTACAACAGAACAAAATTATTCTTATTATCTCGATGATCAATTGATCGATCTTCACGATAATAAGAAAATTGAATTAATCAGACAAAATAAAATAGGTTTCATTTTACAAGATAATACGATTCTTGAAGATTTATCAGTGATTGATAACATCTTTTTTCATAATAATGATAATAAATTAGCTAATGAGTTATTATCATATTTTGATCTTATAACTAAAAAAGATGTTTATCCTAAAAATTTATCAGCTGGTGAAAAAAGACGTTTATCAATATGTATTGCCTTAGCTAAAGAACCAGCAATTCTTATTGGTGATGAAATAACTGCTTCACTAGATCCTGAACAAAAAAATAATGTTTTTCAAAAGTTAAAACATTATGCTTTAGAAAATAACATTTGTGTTGTTCTTGCTTCCCATGATGATGTGATCATCAATAATTGTAATCATCTTTATGAAATTAGAAATCAAGAAATTATTGAATTAAGACATGTTTCATTATCAAAACCAGCTGTTTCAAAAAGTAAAGATCATGTCTACAATCTTAAAAAATATTTAAAAGCATATCAGAAAAAACATTATTTTAACTATCTTATTTCCACCTTTTTGATTGCTCTAGCATTATTAATGTGCAGTGCTATTACCTCAACCTTTCATGCCATCGAAACTGATTTCAACCAAACTTTTGATACTTTATCACCTAAAAAAATTGGTATCATTAAATTAAATGAAGAAGAGCTTAAAAATCGTGAAGAGTCGCCACAATCTTATGAAAATGATATTCCCTACATTAGAGAATCATGGACAACGTTAACTGATAAAGAGATTCAAGCTATTGAAGACCTTGAAAACGTTGAAGATATTTATCCTTATTATGAATTGGAATATCGTATTGGTACTGTCTATATAAATAAGAAATCATTTATTTTTCCAGAAAATACCCTTATTTCTTTACAACCATATTATCAAAATGAAAGCAGTTATGATTATCGAGATGATGGTATATATATAAGTCAGAGGTTTGCCGACGATTTTAATATTAAAGTTAATGATACTATCAAAATTCCTTTAACAGTAGGATTTGCTCAAAATATTGACCTTTCTATAGAAAAAGTTATCTTGGAAACAAAGGTAATTGGAATTAAAAAAGACGATACTACGATTGTCAGTAGGAGTGAAAATTCAGAACTTGTATTAGCATTAAACCCTTATTATTTAAAAATCAGTGATAAACAATTTTATGATCTGTATCAACAGCTTACCCCGACATTACCACCGACAGGATCTTATATTATTTTTGCAACCAAAAATGAATATGTTCCTATAGTTATTGAAAACCTAAAGAAAACCTTTAATGAAAGTGAAATATCTTATACTTATCCAATTTATAAAGAAATGGAAACAATGAAACAAAACCAATTAGGTACTGAATACTTAGTCGAAATTACTGTCAGTGTAATGATTATTGGGTTATTGACTCTTATTAAATATATTCAATTAAAAAATCGTCAAAACGAATTAAATATGTTAAGAGTCAATGGTATTTCTAATAAAAAAATAATATCAGCTTTTTGTCAGGAATCACTGATTCAAAGTTTAAAAGTACTAGCAATAACAATGATCATCTATATTTTTATTTCTTTACCAAATCTATTTTTAGAAATTCAATTTCCTAATCTATTAATAGAGTTATCTTTATATGCTCGTCTATCAACATATGATCTAATAATTCTAATTATAGTAGCTATTCTTTCCTTTACTGCTCCAACATATCTTGTTCTTCGCACAATCTTGAAAAAAGATATTACAACATTATTAAGGGAAACTTATGATTAAAATTGAAAATATTGATCTTACTTATGACCAGACATTGATCAAAGATGGTCGATTATTATTAAATGAAGGACAAATTACTGTGCTTAGCGGAAATAGCGGCTGTGGTAAAACCACATTATTATACTTAGTTGGATTAATTAATACTAATTGGCAGTGTGATTATTATTTCTATGATAAAAAAATTAATTTACGAGATGAGCAGAATAACAGTTTATTAAGAAGATATTATATTAGTAATGTTCTCCAAGAATTTGATTTACTTGATGATCTTAGAATAGAAGAAGCACTTAAATCATTATCTTTATTAGCAAACCAAAAATACGATCCTGATGAAATTACAAATTTACTTTTACAACTTGATCTCGATATAAACTTAAATACTCTTATAAAAAATCTTTCTACTGGGCAAAAACAACGTCTTAATCTTTTATTTGCCCTAATAAAAAAACCAAAATTATTAATTCTTGATGAACCAACAAGTGCTCTTGATAAAGAAAATACTAAACTTTTTATCAAGATTCTAAAAGAAATCACAATTAAAAATAATTTAATTGTAGTTATTGCCAGTCATGATCAACAGATAATCGATAATGGTGATGTAGTTTACCAAATTCAAGATCAACAATTAAAATGTCTTAATCATGTTAATGAAGTCCCCTCTACTTTAAGTTATCAGAATGGATCAATTATTCCCTTTTTAAAAAATTACATTATTAATCACTTAAAAAGTAAACAATGTATGATCCTTTTACTTACAATTACATTGATTATTAATATTTGTATAATTTTCCAAACATATTTTGAATCCATACAAAATAAACAGTTAGAAAATATTATTTTAATGGGCGGTAATGAGTGTCTTTTAACAAAATCAGATAATTCTAAAATAAATAATTCTGAATTATTAAAATTTAAGAAACAGTATCGTTATTTAAAAGCTTATCCCTATACTAAAATAAAAACAACGCTCGAAGATAATACCACAGTTACTTTGATTCCCTATTTTCCTGAACAAGATAGATTTACTGATGGTTTCTACGCCACATCTAAAGTATATGATAAAATGAAGGATAAAAAATTTTTCACAGTTAATGTCTATAACAAAACAATTGTTATTAACAGTTTAAAAAATTATCAATTTTCCCAAGATAAAATCATTTATATAGATTATAAACTTATTAATGAATATTTGACAGATAGTCAATATCTGCTTATCTTTTCAACCCCCGAAGATGTCTTAACTTTTTGTAATAATACCTCTTATACATCCTCGCCAGTATTAAATAATTTAGATAGTTTAATGCATCATTATCATAGTACTGGTATTTATTTAAATTTGATTTTAGGTTTAATTTATGCCCTTTCAACAGTATTATCATACATTATTCAGTTTCAACTGCTTTATCACACTCAAAAAAGATTAACTTTATTTAAAGTACACGGTTTATCAATTAAACAATCTAATTTAATCCATATAATTATTTTATTTTTACAATATTTATCAATTACCATAATATCATTATTTATTTTGTCTTTCTTTACTAACCTTTTAAATTCATTATTAAAAATTTGTATTTGTCTTATCATTACAATAATAATTCCCCATATTTTTATAATTTATAAATTGACTAATAAAAAAATAATAGCCACAATAAAAAACTAAAAAGACTCATTTCGAGTCTTTTATTAATTATTTACAAACTGTGAATTATATAGTTTTTCATACACCCCCTGTTTAGCTAATAATTCCTCATGCGTTCCTTGTTCTACAATATCGCCATTGTTGATTACTAAAATTAAATCCGCACTTTTTATCGTTGATAAACGATGGGCGATAACAAAACTTGTTCTACCTTTCATAACTGTTTGCATTGCCTCTTGTAGCATTTTTTCTAAGCGAGTATCCACTGATGAGGTTGCCTCATCTAAAATTAAGATTTGAGGATCTTTTAAAATAGCTCGTGCAATCGTCAATAACTGTTTTTCACCTTGAGAAATGTTATTTGCTTCTTCATTAATATATGCATTATAACCATCAGGTAAAGTCCGAATAAAATGATGGACATTCGCCATTTTAGCTGCTTTGATTATTTCATCTTTACGGGCATCTAAACGACCATAGCGAATATTATCATAAATAGTTCCAGAATATAACCAAGTATCTTGCAACACCATTCCAAACATTGCACGCAATTCATTTCGTGGTAAATCTCGTATATCAATGCCATCAATCTTGATACTACCGCCTTTAACATCATAAAAACGTAATAATAGATTGATAATCGTTGTTTTACCTGCACCGGAGTAGCTGAAGCTGGATTAAGTTCAATAAAAAATTGGAC
>JABLTO010071824.1_pt1 | contig 21897 bp, 22 predicted proteins | sample 7160091 | NCBI WGS metagenome assembly JABLTO01 (sample SAMN14651225, study PRJNA627086) | human gut metagenome | isolation source: feces | host: Homo sapiens
CTCAAGGATTAAAGAATTTATCAAGTAAAATGGTGATTGAAATTGTATCTCAATATATAGATTATTATAACAAAGAAAGAATACAAGCAAAATTAAACTACCTTTCTCCTGTAAAATACAAGAAAAAGGTAGGCGAGGTTGTTTTATATTGTTCCACACAAAGGGTGCAGTTCACAATTTCATCACAGTATTTTTATATTATAGGGATTAAAATTATTACTATAATTAAAATATAAGACAATAATCTTAAATTTTTAGTAGAATGTATTTTTCTTATTGGGATATATACAAGCAAAAAATTTAAAATTATACATCCAATAATAATAAAGAATGAAAATTTTGGTATATACATATTATAAAATTCAATAATTAAAATTATTAACGTAATTATTAGAAAAAATATATTATATTTTGTTAAAAAAGGTAAAACCTTATTTATATATTTTTTTATCTGGAAATTTTGAGTTGCAAAATAAATATCTCTTAAAATATAAAGTAAAGAGTATAAAATTGAAAATAATAATATACCTAAAAATAATATGTTTTTATAATTAAGAATCATAAAAAATTCACCCCTTTTACCCCCCTTGATATATTTTATTTAATAAGAAGGAAAATTACAGATAGAATTATAAAAAAATAAACTTGGTTAATAATAATATCTATAAAAAAGGGAGGTAAAAAATGAATAAACTTTTTAAAATATTGATAATCAATATTACTTTATTAATAAGCTTTACATTTAACTTTTACAATAATTTTTCCTATGGTCAATGTACTATAAATACAAAAAATGAATTCATATCTGTTATAGTAAAAGAAAATTGTAAAAATGAGAATACAAGGACAGATAATGTAGCTTTAGAAAATAGCAATTCATCTTACATAAAGGGGATATGGCCCCTTGAAAAGTATTCATATGTAAGTTCCGGCTATGGATATAGAACACATCCCATAACGAAGAAACTTAGTTTTCATAATGGTATAGACATACCAGCGCCTAAAAATACCAATGTCTTAGCCAGTGATGATGGAATAGTAGTATTTGCTGGATATAAAAAAGGATATGGAAATGTAGTTGAAATTGATCACTTTGATAGCAAAAAAACTTTATATGCTCATAATAACAGCATAAATGTTAAGGTAGGAGATGAAGTAAAAAGAGGAGATGTTATTTCAAAAGTAGGTTCTACAGGAAATTCTACAGGAAATCATGTACATTTTGAAGTTAAAATAAATAATAAAAGAATCAACCCTATTTATGGAGTAAGTAAAAACTAAAAATTTATAGTTTAATAAAAAGGATTTAATTATTAATTTATAGAAAATAATATTAATATAAATACAAAATTAGCATATTATGAAATGGGGGATTTTATGAGGCTAAGATTGTTAAGAGACATATTGATATATATTATAGTACCAATAATATTTTTTAATGCTACTCTTATAAATAACATAGAGCTTTCTCTTCAAATTTCTTGTTCATTAGTTATAATTTATTCAATTTTCACTAAAATAAAAGAAAATCGAATAAATATTACTGGATTATTTATATTTTCTATAGTAAGTATATACTTCTTCTTTGCTTCAAATTCAGATAATAGATATTTTTATAATACTTTCATATGCTTATTTTTAGCATTTATAATACCAGCATTAAGAATAGTTAATAAGGATGCAAGTATAATTATAATAAGAGATATATTAAGATCTTTAAACAAAAATAGTTTATCTATAATTAGATTGATGAAAAAGAAATCTATCATGAATGAAATTAATAAAATTTCGTCTATGGTAGAAACAAGCTTTATACTTATATCTCTTTTAAGAGTGGCCAATATTTTAATTAATAATGGGATAAATAATTCTTCTTTGAATTCCATAAGCAATTTTATAGGTATAATCTTTGCATTAGTAATAATATATAAAATAGCAAAAGTTATATATACATCTAAAAAATTAAATATTAATAGTTGTAATAAAAATTCAAGTAATGAAAATAATACGAAGGGTAAAGTTATAAATTTTCATTATTTTAAATAGTTATTTATAAAAGCATTAAAAATCATGTTTGAATAAACAAACATGATTTTTTTTATATTTTAGTTATTTTCAAGTAATTGAAAAATATAGTCTGCTATTTTATCTGGGTGTATTGTTTTTTTAAATTCACTTATATTTTTATCCATAAAAATAAGTCTTGAATCTAATTTTTTATTTACTAAGTCTTTTATTAATTCTTTTAAATCTTCATCAGTATCGTATAAAATTCCTATGCCTTTATCTCTTATAAATTTGGCATTTTCTATTTCTTGTCCTACTTTTGGATTTTTTACTATTATAGGTGTATTAGAACTTATAGCTTCAAATAAGGTGGCACCACCAGATTTAGTGAGCATTAAGTCATAGTTCTTTAATAAATCAGACATATTAGTAACAAATCCTTTTACATCTATATTTTCAAGAGGCTTTTTAATTGTTAAATTTTCATATAACTTTTTGTTACTACCAGTAACTATGGTAACATCTAATACGTTTTTATATTCATATAGATACTCATCTAACCAATGCATAAAACTTTCATCAAAGTCAAATAAACCTCTACCACCACCTATTAGTAATAGTTTTAGTTTATCGCTTTTTATTTTCTTATCACAAATAAATTTACTACTTACAGGTACACCTGTAACTCTAAATATTTCAGGCGCCATACCTTTTTGAACATATCTATTTTTTATTTCATGAGATGGAACAAAATACATATCTGTAGTTTTAAATATCCATTCTAAACTATCAACTACATCTGTAATAACAGTTATAGAAGGAATTTTTTTGTGTGGATTTTTTATATTAAAATCATTAATACATGCAGCTGCACATGGGAATGTGGAAATAATTAAATCTGGGTCTATACTTTTTATGTACTCAGCTAGCTTAGGCATATATATCTTATAAGATATGTCAAATTTTGAATCAAAGGATTTTTTTATATAATAGTAGTAATTATATAGTCCAGGTACATATTTAGTATTTCTTTCGTACATTTTAACCATAGGTTTATTTATACGAGGAACACTTGCACTTATAAAATTTTCAATTACAACATTTATACTATCATCTTTTTGTAGAATATATTCTTTTATAGCTTTTGCTGCACTAATATGGCCAGCACCAAATTGAGCAGTTAATATTAGTATTGTTTTTTTATTTTCTATTTTATTCAAATTATCACCTCGAAAATAAATTATCTGTTTATAGTATTATACCTTTGTATATAAATATAATCAATGACAATAAAGATTATTAAAATTAAAAATTTACTAAATAAAAAGGAAACCTATAGGTCTATGTAAAAAATAAATAAGAGGTGAAATTATGGAAAATATAAAAAGAGATACTATTGATAAGGTATATTTATTTTCAGTAATAGGAATTATCATATTTTTTATACCTATAAAAATAAATAATCAACAAGAAGTTATCATATATCATTTATCTTATTTTATAGAAAATAGAATATCATCCTTGATAGATATAAGTATCATAGTTTTTGTTTTATTATCTGTTTTTAAAGATTTGATAAATTATAAAACAGATAATATTAGTAAATTTAAAATTTTAATGAAAATATTTAGTTTTATAATGCTTGTAAGTATTTTATTTGGCAAAGAAGAATTATTATTTATGAATAATGATTTTATAGTAATACTAAGAGATCTAATGATTGATTTAACTATTTTGTTGCCTATTTCATCTTTGTTTATGCCCTTTTTATTAAATTATGGTTTATTAGAAATAACAGAAGCATATACCCATAGAACTATGAATAAGCTCTTTAATGTAAGTGGAAAGGTATTTTTGATTTTTTTGGTGTGTTTTTTGGTAAATAGTATATGTGGGGCTTTTCTAACTTATAGATTATATAAAGATGGAAAATTAAGAGAAAAGGAAGCTGTTGTTACTATTTTGAATTTTTCAATTTTATCTTTAAATTTGACAAAAGATTTATGTTACAAGATTGATATTAGTATAATTAAATTCATTATAATAGAGTTAATTATCTTAATAATATGTAATTTTATTTTAAGTAGAATTTATCCTATAAAAAAGAAAAAACAAAGTTATTATTTTAAGTCAAATCATAAAAATGTAAACTGTAAACGTCATAAAATGAAGACAGCTCTTAAAAAATATAATGAGAATAAAAATAATAAAAGTTTATGGAAGTTATCTTTTTCTTATTTAAATGATGTTATATATTTTTTAATGGATTTACTTCCAGTTATAGTTTTTATATTTTTTATATGTAATATAATTTATAAACTACCTTTAATAATTGAGATATTTAGAAATATTACATATATAGTGATACATAAATTTAATTTGCCTAATGATAATTTAATATGTGATATAATTAGTTTTAATATTTTTAGTAATATATTAGCCATAAAAAATTTTCCAAAAGATATTTATTATTTTTCTAAAGTAATAATGGGACTTTTAATATCACTTCAGTGTATTAGCATATGTTTTTTAATACCATTTATAAAAAACTCCAGAATAAATATAAGTATCATAGAAATTATATTAGTAATAATAGAACGATTTTTTATAATTTTATTTATTTGTTGCATTTTTTTTAATTTATATTTGAAATACATAATTTAAAATATAAAACAATCAGTCAATATTAGTCTATATTATTTTTTCTTTATCAATAAGTAACCAGATGACATGCTTTTCATATAATTATATTAAGTAGCATAAGTTCTATAGCTTATGTAATAAATACAACAAAAGGAGTTTGACTTATTATGAAAAAAAAGAAGAAACAATCTTGTTCTTGCACTCCTCAATATGATGCTTGCAAAACAGTAGAACCTTGCAAAAAAACACAAAAATGTGAAATTTGTAAGCCTTGTGAAACTGTAGTAGAATGTACACCAATATCATCTTGTAAACCATGTCCTACTGAAAAGAAGCCAATGAATTCTTATATGGAGTGCCCATGTGGGGATTATGAGATAACTTGTGTAGATAAATGTGTGGAATTAGCTAAAAAAGCTGAAGAACTATTTGAAAAAGCTTGTAAATATGAAGCTGATGCAACACAAACATTTAACCAAGCAAAAGAATGTGAAAAGAGTGCTAAATTATTATCACAACAAGCATGTAATTTATTGCAAAATGCAAACAAATGTGAAAATCAATCAAGAAATGATGAGTATAAAGCTAAAGAATTAATGCAAAGAGCTAAAGAATTATGTGAAAAAGCAAAGGCATTAACACAAGAAGCTGAATGTATAGAAAATGAAGCTAAGTCAAATTGTGAAAAAGCAAAATGTTTATATGAAAAAGCAGAAACTTATAATGAAAAAGCAAAATGTTTATACAATCAAGCACTAAAATATGATGAAAAAGCATTAGAATGTTATAAAACAGCTGGAGATAAAATTAAAGAATATGAAAATAAATCTAAAAAATGTGAAGAAATGGTTAATAAATGTGAATCTAAATTACAAAGCTGTGAAAATAATTGCGTTTCAAACAAAGATGTAGACACAAAAATGAATATGCAAGCAAATATGTCATCATGTGGATGTAATAATACTTGCAAAAACTCTTGTGAAACAATAGTTGAAAAAAGCTGTAAATGTGATGATGAAATAATTTATGTTAATATGGATAATTGCACTAGTAAAAAACAATGTTCAACTTATGTAAGTCCAATGTATAATATGTCACCAATGCAATGTATGGGAAACTTTACAAACAAGTATCCTTCATTAGATGATACAAATATGTCACCATATATGGGACAATATGATGATATGTGGATGAATTACTATATGTATATGCAACAAATAATGAATCAAATGCCATATAAATAAGAGATAAATTTAGGGGGATAAAGGTAGAACTTTTAGTTCTACCTTTTAAATGTTAAAAAAAGGTAAAATAATTAAAAATTATAATACAAATAATTCTAAATAAGATAAGATTATAATATACTGTAAATATAAATAATCACAGGGGAGTAGTTCCACAGTAAATGTGTGGTAAATCAACATCTTGACTAAGTTTTTAGTCTGGTTTACCTTAATGAATGAGACTTGTGTATAGATTTTTCTATGCACAAGTCTCATTTTTTATGAAAATAATAAATAAGGAGGAAAAGTTATGAAATATGATTTAGGGGATAGTTTAACAAAAGCATACTTAGTAGAAAGTAAAGAGATTTTAAATGAATTGAAAACAGATTATAATGGCTTAAGTGAAGAAGAAAGTGAAATTAGATTGGAAAAGGAGGGATTAAACAAACTGGATGAAGCTAATAAAACTTCTTTGATTATGAAATTTGTTAAAGAGCTAACTAATCCTATGATAATTATACTTATTATAGCATCCATAGTTTCAGGTATAACAGCAGCTTATGCTAATGAATCCTTTGCCGATGTCTTTATAATATTTATAGTAGTAATAATTAATGGTATTCTTGGTGTATATCAAGAAAATAAATCAGAAAAAGCCATAGAAGCTTTGCAAAGTATGACATCATCCACATGTAAAGTAATTAGAAATAATAAACAAGGAGCAATTAAAAGTGAAGAACTTGTTATTGGAGATATTGTTTTATTGGAAGCTGGTGATATTATACCAGCAGATGGAAGAATAATTGAAAGTGCTAGTTTAAAAATTGAAGAAGCTGCTTTGACAGGAGAATCTGTGGCAGTTACAAAGCATAGCCAAGTACTACAATTATCAAAAGAAGAGAAAGATATATCTTTAGGTGATAGAAAAAATATGGTTTACATGGGAAGTTCTGTGGTATACGGTCGTGGTAAGGTTGTTATAACAGCTACAGGAATGGATACAGAAATGGGGAAAATAGCAAATGTACTTTCAAATACAAAGGATAGTCAAACACCACTACAAATTAAATTAAGTCAACTTAGTAAAATACTTAGTATTTTAGTAATAGGTATATGTGTTTTTATATTTTTATTTTCAATCGGTAAAGCCTATCCTAATTTAGGTAGCAAAGTATTTATAGATACTTTTATGGTGGCTGTAAGCTTAGCTGTTGCAGCAATTCCAGAAGGATTAGCTGCAGTTGTTACCATAGTTTTGGCAATTGGTGTGACAAATATGTCTAAGAAAAATGCTATTATTAGAAAGCTTACAGCAGTTGAAACTTTAGGATGTGCTCAAGTTATTTGTTCTGACAAAACAGGAACTTTGACTCAAAACAAAATGACTGTTGTAAAATCTTATAGTTATGATGAGAATATATTATCAAAAGCTATGGCTTTATGTAGTGATGCAGTTTTAGATGAAGAAAGTAAAAAAGCCGTAGGAGAACCTACAGAATGTGCTTTAGTAAACTATGCATATAAGTTAAATTTAAATAAAAATGATTTAATAAAAATTCAACCACGTGTAGAAGAACTACCATTTGATTCTGGAAGAAAGATGATGACAACTATTCATAAATATAATGATATATATATTCAATATACTAAAGGTGCCCCAGATATATTATTAAAGCGATGTAATAAAATATTAATAAATAATAAAATAGAAGACTTAACTGAAGATATTAAAAAAGAAATTATAAAAGAAAATAAAAATATGGCTAATAAAGCTCTTCGTGTCTTATGTTGTGCTTTTAGATATTACGATGAAATTCCCAAAATAATAAATAGTGATACTTTAGAAAATAACTTAATATTTTTAGGTTTAACAGGTATGATTGACCCTGTTAGAGAAGAAGCTGTCTCTTCCATAAGAGAATGCAAGGATGCTGGTATAAGACCTATTATGATTACTGGAGATCATAAGGATACAGCTATAGCAATAGCTTTGGAATTGGGAATAATTAAAAATGAAAAAGAAGCTATAACAGGGTCAATGTTAAATGAAATGAGTGACAAAGAATTTGAAAATAATATTGAAAAATATTCTGTATACGCTAGAGTTCAACCAGAACATAAGGTTAGAATAGTAAATACATGGAAGAAAAAAGGTAAAATATCAGCTATGACAGGTGATGGTGTAAACGATGCTCCAGCTATAAAAAATGCTGATATAGGTGTTGGAATGGGCATAACAGGAACAGATGTAACTAAAAATGTATCAGATATGGTTTTGGCAGATGATAATTTTGCGACTATAGTTTATGCGGTAAAGGAAGGTAGACGAATTTATGATAATATAAGAAAATCTATCCAATTTTTATTATCATCAAATTTAAGCGAAGTTATAGCTATATTCTTTGCCACATTAATCGGATTTGTCATATTGAAACCGGTTCATTTGTTGTGGATAAACTTAATAACAGATTGTTTTCCTGCCTTAGCTTTAGGAACTGAAAAAGCTGAAGAAGATATAATGAAAAGAAAACCTAGAAGCTCTAAAGAAAGTATATTTGCAGGTGGTGTTAGTGTAGATATTATTTGGCAGGGATTTATGATAGCCATAATTACAATAATAGCTTATGTAGTTGGACATTATATGGAAAGTGGTATTTGGGAGTTTGTAAATAGTCCTGATGGAATGACAATGGCATTTTTAACAATGTCTATGGCAGAAATATTTCATTCTTTTAATCTTAGATCTAGAAAGCATTCTATATTTACCATTAAAAATCAAAATAAATTTTTATGGGGAGCAATGATTGTTTCACTTTTATTAACTTTAGCTGTAATATATATACCATTTTTATCTAATGCTTTTGGTTTAGAAGAAATATCTTTTATTGAATATATAGTATCCATATTAATGGCTTTTACAGTTATTCCTATAGTAGAATTAGTTAAATATTTTCAAAGAAAAAAATAAGGGAAAATTTAAATTAAGGCATGGATATTAAATTTTATATCCATGCCTTAATAATTTTTAATATATTATTTTAAGAGTTCGCTTTCAATTGAAGCATAAATTTTTTTCATCATTGAGTTAAAATCATTGGTGCTATTCATATAATTAATTACAATAGGATCGTTAAAGAAATTAATATATTCTTTATCAAGTTTTGCAGCTCTTTTATTAGCATCATCAACTTTATATCTAGAATATATTTGATTTTTTTTATTTAAATAAGTATCAAGATGTTTTTTTAAAGATTTATTTCTTTCAAGTTCCTCTTTGTATTTATTCATTGTTTTAAATTCTCTAGTGCCTTTAATATAATAAGCAAGTTCTTTAGCTTTTTGATTTACATCCATAAAAATATCCTCCTTTAAGCCTATATTATATTTTATAGACTTAAAGGAGGATATAGAATAAGTTTTATATTAAAAATTAGAAATTTTATCAATTGATGTTAAATCATTTAAAAACATTTCGAACATTACACCTTGATTTCTATCATTTTCATATTTTGAAGTGAAAGAAACACATTTGTATATAAAATCTGAAGCAGTTTTTACAGCAAAATCTAAATCATAATTATTAGTAATAAGACCACAAACTATAGAAACAAAAACATCTCCTGTACCACTATAAGAACATTTATTATAAGGAAGTCCGTATGTAAAAGATTTATTTTTTTCTTTGTCATAAGATAAATTGTAAATTTTATTGTTTTTAATTATACCTGTAATTATAACTTTATTTGGCCCTAAATGACTTAATTCTTTAGCAATATTAATTACCTCTTTCTCTGAAAAATCGTCTTTGTATTTTTTATTTAATAAAAGACAAGCTTCTGTTATGTTTGGTGTAATTAAATCAGAGTGGCGTACAAGTTCTTTCATTTTTTCACAAGTTTTTTTATTGAAAATAGGATATAATAATCCATTGTCACCAAGAACAGGATCCACAATTATAAATGCATTGGGATTTGAATTTATGAAATTACTTACAATATCTATTTGATTTATAGATCCAAGAAATCCACTGCAAATAGTATCTATATTTAAATTTAAATTTTTCCAAGTTGTATAGTATTTTTCCATTTCATTTGTTAAATCTAAAAAAGTATATTCATCAAATCCAGTTTGACTAGACAATATGGCTGTAGGCAATGGGCAACATTGCACCTTTAAAGCTGATAAAATAGGAAGTGCTGCACTTAGAGAACATTTTCCAATACCAGATAAATCATTTATAGCAGCTACTTTTTTTAACATAATAAATAAACCTCCCTTGTTGTTTAGTAAAAAAATAATATATGTTTATATTACTATAAAATTTATAAAAAAGTTAAATTTTTATATACTAATTAAAAAAAAACAAATGTATTAATACAATTTTATCTATAAATATGCAAATAATCCTAAAATTATTTATTGTTATTTGGACATACTAAAAATAAATTAAAAAATTACCTACTTTCTAATGGGAGGTGTAGTGCTTGAAGGTAATTAAAAATAAGTATGTAAAGTATATAATATTTACTTTTTCTATAGTTTTATTTTTTTCATTGATTTTAAATTATAAAGATAAGTATTTTAGTGAAGAAGAATTAATTAAAGAAGTTTATAAAAATAAAGATGAAGATCCTAAAGAGATAAATGAACAATATACCATACTTTTAGAAAATCTTTTTGATTATAGAAATAAAGCTATACTAGAGAAAAATGAAGATATATTAAAAAAACTTTATGATACAAATATAAAATTTGGTCTTTGGGCCTATGAACATGAAATAAAAAAAATGCAATATTTAGAAAATTGGTCTAGTAAGCAAGGTGTAAATTTTAATGATATAAAGACTAAAGTAAAAATAAAGAAAATGAGAGAAAGAGAAGAAAATTTATATGGCATTATTTGTGATGTGTCTACTGAGTATAAATATTCTTATGAAAATGATCGTGATAAAGAAAATATGTTTAGAATAGGTACATATCATTATCTTCATGTGAAAATAAAAGATAATAATTATATAATAACAAAGGAATGGTATACGGACCCTTTTGCTGATTCATTGAATTTAGAAAATATAAAATCAGAAGATATTAAAAACTACATTATTAATCATGAAGAAGTACATCCAACACTTACAAAAGAGCAAGAAAAGGCAATAGCATATGCCCACAAATACTGTGGAGCAGCAGCAGATGAAGAAGATGGACTGATGTTTAATAAGAAGTATAAAGATTTTAATGGAGATGGAGGCGATTGTGCTAATTTTGCATCTCAAATAATGTATGAAAGCGGACGATTTAAGAAAAATGCTCTTTGGAATTATGAAAAGGGAAGTGCAACAAAAGCTTGGGTAAATGCTCAAGGTTTTAAAAATTATATTATAAATAGTGGAAGAGGAAGTTATATTGCTAAAGGAGGTTATGAAGAAGTTTATAGAGAAGCTTATAATTTAAAGCCAGGAGATTTTGTTGGCTATGAGAAAAAAGGAAGGATAACACATGTATCTACAGTAACTGGATTTGATTCAAAGGGGTATCCACTAGTTACATGTCATAATACAGATAGACTATTAGTTCCATGGGATTTAGGATGGAGTGATAAAGCAATTAGATTTCATTTAATTAGAGTAAATTACTAAAAAATATATAATAAAAAAATTATAAAGGTAGTATATAAATATTTAAGTTTGACAAAACTATGTATATATGTTAAAGTTAGGTTAAAGTTGCAATTTCAAGCAGCTAAATTAAAGTGTGTTTTTAGGAGGATTTAATTAAATGAAAACTGGTGTAGTAAAATGGTTTAACAATGAAAAAGGATTTGGATTCATATCTGTAGAAGGTGAAGGAGATGTTTTCGTACACTTCTCAGCTATACAAGGTGAAGGATACAAATCTTTAGAAGAAGGACAAAATGTAGAATTCGACGTAGTTGAAGGTGCAAAAGGTCCTCAAGCTGCTAACGTAGTAAGATTATAATTTAAAATTCATATATATTAGTATTAATTAGTAAGAAAAAATATTAGTAATATCTAGTCATATGTGAAAGAGAAGCCACAATAGTGGCTTTTTTTAATTGTAAGAAACCTTTATATTTCTTTTATTAATTTATCCTTAAATAAAATAAAGTTTTCTTTATTGATTAAGAAGTCAGATAATTCTTCATGGTTAAATTTAAAAAATTTATTTAAACATTCTTCTAAATCATCTTCTAATTTATCAAATTCATCATAAAAGTTTAAATCTACAGATACATTGCTCATTTCTTGTCTTAAAGCATCCATATCAATTAATGATAAAGCATAAGAGAAAGATAATTTATTATTTAATATCATTTCTTTTACTGTATCAACTAAGTTATTATTATAAGGAATTGTAATATTATTTTCTGATTTAAATATTTTAATATTATTTATTAATTCATCGTAAACTGTATCTAAATTTTCATTTACATAGTTATTAAAACTTTCTTGAGAAAAACTTTCTCTTAAATCATCAATAAAAGTTTTATTTGTAAATTCTTCCCATAGGGTTAATGCAAAATTATTGTGAGTATAATTTTTTAAAGGTTCACCCATTTTATTATAAAGTATAGGATAAGTTGCATTATGAGTTTTTGATATAGCTTCTCTTAAAAGAAAACCTTCAAAGTTACATGGAATTAGATTTATTATAAATTCATCTAAATCACTTCCTAAAAATACTTCATTTGATTTTACTAAAGATTTAACTTCATTTAAATTAAGTTTCATTAATTTATTTAAATTTTCTTTTTGTAAAATATCTTGAATTTTTTTGTCATAAATTTTATTTAAATAAGTTATTAATTCTAATTGATAATTCATTTTTTCCTCCTAAAAATCTTGATAATATATATATACCACTAAAATTGAAATTTAAAAATATAAATTTAAATTATGATATAAATATGATAAAATAGTTAAAGAGGGAAATTATTTTAATTAGCTAGTTAATTTTGGAGGTGTGGTATTAGTGAATATTTTATTTTTCTTAACACCAAAAAGTGAAGTGGCTTATATTTATGAAGACTATACATTGAGACAAACCCTTGAAAAGATGGAGTATCATAAATATTCATCAATTCCCATATTAACGAGGGACGGTAAATATGTAGGAACTATAACAGAAGGCGACTTATTATGGACGTTAAAGGATAATTTTCAAGATAAAACATTAGATTTTAAAGTATTAGAAGATATGCCTATTAGCTGTATAAAAAGAAGAAAAGATAATGCTCCAGTTTCAGTAGAAGCAAATATAGAGGATTTAATTTCTAAGGCAAGAAATCAAAACTTTGTTCCAGTAATTGACGATCATAAAACTTTTATTGGAATTATCAAAAGAAAAGAAATAATAGAATACTGCTATGATAAAATACATAATACAGTGAAAATATAATAAATAGTAACAAAAAGAGCTCTTAGATTTTCTAAGGGCTCTTTTTGTTACTATTTATTCATGTATTCTACTAGGTTAGGATATTTTTCTTTAACTTCGTTTAGTTTTTGTTGATATACCTCACCTTGTCTTTGGAATAATAAAGTTTTTCCTACTTCTTCAGCAACTTCATCATATGCTGGTATAGAACTTTCATTTTTATTTTCTAATTTTATTAAGTGGTATCCAAATTGAGTTTTAACTGGTCCAGATACTTCACCGTTATTCATGTTGAATACTGCTTCTTCAAACTCAGGAACCATTTGACCTCTACCGAAAGTACCTAAATCTCCACCGTTATTTTTTGATGGACAAGTAGAATGTTCTTTAGCTGCATCTTCAAATGATACATCACCAGCATTTATTTTACCTAATATATCATTAGCTTTTTCTTCACTATCAACTAGTATATGCTTAGCATTAGCAGTTTCTGGTTTTGAGAAACTTTGTTTTTGAGCTTCATAGAAAGCTTTCTTTTCTTCTTCAGTTAATTTAACGCTAGTTAATATTTTGTTGATAACATATTGTTTTAATACGTTTTCTTCAACTCTTTTCATTTCATTTCTGAATTGTTCATCTTGGTCTATTTTATTATCTTTTGCATACATGTATAATAATTCTTGATTTATTAAATCATCTAATACATATTTTTGACCTTCTTCAGTTTGGAATTGTTGTGCTTGATAAGGATCTAATCCTTGTATAGCACTTTGTACGTCTAAGTTAGTTATTTCTTTTTGACCAACTTTAGCTAATATTTTCTTTTCCATATTATTAGTTACTCCTTTATATCCTTAAGATTTTATAATAACTTTCAGTATAAATAATACCAAAAAATATAAGCAATGTCTAATATTTCCTCAAAATAATGCGTGGTAATTAATAACATATATTAATTGCAAGTAATAAAGCAGAACTAATTATGCCAACTACACACTCTTCAGATTTATATTTATAAACACATTTACTGGAAATATAAAAGTAAATAAAAATAGCTAGAATTTTAAACCACATTAATGTTAGATTAGTTGGAAATAGCAAAAATGATGCTAAAGTTAAAATAAACGAACTTAATGTAGCAATTCTATAGTATATTACTATGTTATCTAAAAATTTATTTTTTATTTGTGAAATTCCAATAATTATTATGTATAATATTGCCAAAATACTAAATATTAAAAAAGCATTTCTTTCTATATAAATATTTGAAATAAAAATCCATTTATAAATTATTATGGGCCAAAATAACAGAGTTAACCCCCTAAATCCCATTTCAAAAAAATATTCTTTTCTCAAAGTCATACTCCTTTCTAATAAGTCATATTTTATTATTAATATTTACCTTAATTAGATAAATTAAACAGAGTAATTATAATATCATTATAACATTTTATGATGATTTTATAAATTATTATGGAGGTGTAAAAATTGTATAGATATTATACAAGTGGAGTATGTGCCAAATCAATTTTATTAGATTTAGAAGATGATGTTTTAGTAAATGTAGTTTTTGAAGGAGGATGTGACGGCTCTTTGATAGCATTAAAACATTTTGTAGAGGGAAGACATATTGATGAAATTATAGATGAGTTAGAATATATTCCTTGTAGAAATAGAAATACATCTTGCCCAGACCAATTGGCAAAAGCTTTAAAAATTTATAGAGACTATGTACTCAATAAAGAAGAGTAAAATAAAAAACTTCTACAATCTTGTAGAAGTTTTTTATATGTATAAATTATTGTTTTGTAACTAATATTGCTATTTTGTAATCTGGATTATAGCTTATTTGTACAAGTTGATTTCTCTTAACATTTTCTAAATCTTCCCCACCGTAAGCTATTTGTAATTTAACTGGCATTTTACCTTGTTTTATAATTGCAACGTAGTCATTTTTACCCTTTTTCTCAACTTTTATTAAGTTACCAACATATGGTTTGAATGTTTGGTATTTTTTAGTTTCGTTTCTAATGTAGAAGAAAGTACCAACAGCTATTGCTATGTTTATTGCAAAAGCATACCATCCATTAATTTTCATTACTGCAAATATTATTATTACAGCGATCATGACAACTATTGGAAGGATAGCTTTTTTTAAAAGGATTTTCCCCATTATTTCGTTGGCTTTTTTTTCTGGGCCGCTCATTGTTTTAGACTTAGCAAATGATTCGGCAAATTTTTGTCTTATGCTCATTTCAATCCTCCTGTTTCCTTAATAGAATAAAATCTATTTATCTTTGATACTTAAACTAAACTTTATTTATATTATTAACAAAATATTTATTAAAATTTATATTCAAGATTATCAAAATATAGTATCTATTTTATCATAAAAAGTATAAAAAGAAAATAAATGAGGCATGAAAAGATTATTAAAAGCAATAATAATTTAATTAAATATATTGTTATATGAATTTAATTAAAGAAAATAAATACTTTTGATTTAATAATATATTTTAATTATTTTATATTCGTGTATAATATATAAGTATAAAATAATTATTAAGGAGTGTCATCTAATGGAAGAATTATATAGAATGATAGAAGATAAAATATATGCATCTGGTTATGAAGGACAAGTAAATGGAGAAGATATTTACGATGAAATATGTGATGAAATAGAAGATAAAGAAGAAGGTAGCTACATATTTATGAGTAAAAAAGAAGACGATACTATCTATGAATATAAAATTGATGTAATGGAAGACCAATTTAACTTATCTTACTTAGATATAAAAGTAGATGGAAAAACATATCATATAGATTTTGATAATTAACAAAAAGGTTACAAAATATATTTAAAAAATACAACATAATGAAAATTATGTTGTATTTTTTTATGAAAAAAAGTCAGTATATTACTTGGATATAAAGGGAAAACTAATAAATTTACATTAAATAACAGTTAAAAATCTAATAAAAAGGTGTTAGAATATTATTCGCAGGGGTAAGGTGTAACTAAAAGGTTACAAAAAAGAAACAAAATCAGAAAAAGGACGTGTATAATATGAATAAAAAAATTAAGAGTTTAGTAATGGCAGGATTAGTAAGTATAATGGCAGGATCTGCTGTAGTATCATCAAATGCATTATGCAAAGACAATGTAACTACAACTAGTAAAAAAGGTGCTATATACATTTTTGTAAATGGTAAAAAACATGTAATAAATTTAGGTGGAATTAATAAACCATCTCAAGATAATAATCAAAATAATACAAATACAGGAAATAACAATAATCAAAATAATAATAATACAAACACAGGAAATAACAATCAAAATAATAATAATTCAAATATAGGAAATAATGATAAACCAAATAACAATAAACCAAATAACAATAAACCTAATAATAATCAAAATAATAATATAAACACTGATAAAGATAATAATACATCAAATGATAATGTTACTGGTGAATTTGCTGCTTTCCAAAAAGAAGTAGTTAGACTTGTTAATGTAGAAAGACAAAAACAAGGTTTAGGTAAATTATCACTTAATGCTAAATTATCAAATGTTGCTACTTTAAAATCACAAGATATGATAAATAAAAATTATTTTGATCATACATCACCAACTTATGGTTCACCATTTGATATGATGAAGCAATTTAATATAAGTTATAAAACTGCAGGAGAAAATATAGCAAAAGGACAAAAAACTCCAGCAGAAGTTGTAAAAGCATGGATGAATTCTCAAGGTCACAGAGAAAATATATTAAATAAAAATTATACAGAAATAGGTATAGGTGTTGCAAAAGACGCTAATGGTACTTTATACTGGACACAAATGTTTATAGGAAAATAAAAATTAAAAATATAATAATTTATTATAAAAAGCTGATTTCTATATTAAATAGAAGTCAGTTTTTTTATATGATGAATTATCATATTAAGTGCAACACCTAAAAATAGATAAAAAAATAGCTCATAAGTTTATATTTATGTTGCAGTAATAATAACTACAAAACTACCTCACATGAAAGGGCATAAATTTATGAACTACAAACATATTCAAGGGAGATTAAAAGAAATTCTGTTAATGCAAAATACTTAGCACAGATAGCAAATGAAAAGTATATCTATAATAAGATTAATTGCGGAGCAAAAAGTAAATTAAATAATGATGAGTTAGTTCAATATATAGAAAATAGTTTAAATAAAACTTTGTCACCAGAACAGATTACCGGGAGGCTACGCCTAGATTATAAAGATGATAAATCTATGCACATTGGATTCAAAATAATTTTTAGATGGATATATCAAAAAGTTATTGTAAGAGGGAATTTAAATAATTTAAGAAGAAAGGGCAAATCATTAAAAACAAAAGAAACAAGAGGCAAATTTAATATAGGTAAAAATATAAAAGATAGACCTAAAGAAGTTAGAAAAAGAGAAAAGATAGGTCATTGGGGATTAGATACAGTTGTATCTAGTCGTGGAAAATCAAAATATTGTCTTTCAACTTTTGTTGAGAGAAAGAGTAGATATTTACATTTGATAGAGGCAAAGAATTTGCAGGTTATAATGAAATTGAAAAGACATTAAATGTTGAAGTATATTTTGCAGATCCCTATTCATCTTGGCAAAGAGGTACTAATGAAAATACAAATGGATTAATAAGAGAATTTTATCCTAAAAAATTTGATTTTGCTAAAATAACACCAAATGAACTTGATATAGTTGTAAATATAATAAACAATAGACCTCGTAAGTGTCTTAGATATAAAACACCTGCGGAGGTTTTGGCTGCAACATAAATATAAACCGTTTTACTTATATTGACAAATTATCATATATTAAAAGTGATAATTATAAGAAAAACAACATTAAACCATATTTAAACAACATAAAAATATTCTATAAGACAATATGAAAAACTAAAATATACTTAAAGAAATAAGAATTATAGTAAAAGTATAGGTAAAGAAAACATTTTCAAAATGTATATATTAAATTATGGAGGGGTTAAGATGGAAAAAGTAACAGCAAAAGAAAAGTACTCTTATGGAATAGGAGCATTTGGGAAAGATATGGTTTATGCAGTAGTAGCAACATATCTAATGATATTTTTTACTGATGAGGTGGGAATTTCTTCAGTATTTGTAGGGAGCTTGTTTTTCTTTTCTAGGTTTTGGGATGCAATAAATGATCCAATTATGGGACTTATAGTTGACAATACTAAAACTAAATGGGGGAAATTTAGACCGTGGATTTTAATAGGAACACTGATAAATGCAGTTGTATTAATATTTTTATTCTTAAATCCAGCTAATTTCTTAGAGGGAAAAATGGTATATGTGTATTGTTCAGTAGCTTATATACTTTGGGGGATGACTTATACTATTATGGACATACCTTATTGGTCTATGGTACCATCTTTTACGAGTGATCCAGAAGAAAGAGATAAAATAGCTGTAATACCGAGAATATTTGCCACAGTTGGGGGGGCTTCAGTGAATACTTTTGGTTTAATGTTAATTGGAATATTGGGAATAGCAAGTAAATCACAAGGTTATTTTAGGCTAGGAATAATGGTATCGATAATATTTATAATATCTACATTAGTAACAGTTTTAAATGTTAAAGAAACAAATGTTGTAGAAAATAAAGAAAAAATAAAAGTATCAGATATAATTACTATATTAGGGAAAAATGATCAATTATTAGTAATAATAGCATCAGTTATAATTTTCCAGGTTGCTCAGTTTTTATACAGTGGATTTTTAGTTTACTTTTTTACATATGCAATACAAGATTTAAATTTATATGCAACATTTGTAGCAATAGGAACAGTGACTCAAGTAGCTGCATTAATGTTATTCCCTAGAATATCTAAAGTTGTAGGAAGAAAACATGTTTATACAATAGCTTGTATTTTCACAGTATTAGGATTTGGAGGAATGTTTGTAGTTAGTGGAATAGGAAATAGCATACTATTATGTGTAACTGGAATTGCGTATAATTTAGGTGTTGGTTTAATAAATGGAGCTACTACAGTTATGATTTCAAATGCTGTTGATTATGGTGAATATAAATTGGGAAAAAGAAGTGAAAGTATAATATTTTCAGCACAAACTTTTATAGTTAAATTTTCTACGGCATTTAGTGGATTAATTATAGGTTTTGGATTAAGTTTAATAAAATATGTGCCAAATGCCACTCAAAGTGCTTCTACAATATTTGGAATGAAAGTAATAATGTTTTTAATACCAGCTATACTTATGGTTTTCTGTGCTATTGTTTATAGTAAATGCTATAAATTACATGGTAAATTCTACTTAGACGTTATGCAATCTCTTGAAGAAAGAAGAGAAAGTAATATAGAAGTTATATAAATATAAAGGTAAAGGTGTACATTAATTGTACACCTTTTATTATGCTCCAATATATTTATTATTGAATTATTTTAATCTAATAATAATTGTCTATATAATTTAGGACTAACTCCTTTAGTTTTTTTAAAAATTTTAGAGAAAGTAAGTTGATCCGTATATCCTACTTTTATAGAAATTTCACCTATAGTTAACTGTAAATCTTCTAATAAAGTACAAGCTTTTTCTATTCTAAGTGATAATAGGTATTCTTGTGGAGATATACCTAATGTTTTTGTGAATAAATTAGAAAAATAACTTCTATTAAGCCCTACATATTTGGCAATATCAGAAATTTTAATATTTGAAGAATAATTATTATTAATATATTCAACAGACTTATTAATATAAGTTTCTTTTACAGAATAATTGTTGCTATAATTCTTATATTTATTATTTTCTATTAAAGTTCCTAAAAATAAGTGAAGTAGACCTTCTATTTTTAGCTCATTAGAATGAGTCATAATATTTAAAGATAAAATATCAAGTATATATTTTTTCAACAAATTATCCTTATCATATTTAAATATGGGATTGTTTGCAGTTAAATTAGCATATTTTAAATAAGTTTCACATTTAAGTCCTTTAAATCCAATCCACATATATATCCAGGGGTCTTTGTCATCTGCTTTATAATAAGTTGTTTCCCCAGGTCTTATTAAAAATCCTTCTTTTTTTCCAAGTTTATATGTCTTGTTGTTAACTGTAAATTCACCTTTTCCATCTAGAATATAGTGTATTATGTAATGGTTTCTAGATGTAGGACCATAACTATAAGAAGGATTGCAATTTTCTATACCACTATGGCATAAAAATAAATCTAAACTCTGTGTTTTGTTTGTTTCTAGATAAGTAACTGCATCAGTTTCAATAAATTTATGTTGATTATATCCCATATATCCCCCTTTTTAATACATATAACATTTATCCATATTATTATAACATTAATATATTTTATCATATTTAAAAAGTTAGTAAAATCTTAGGTATAAGCAAAGAAAAAATATTTAGAAAGTTTATATAAAAAATTATAATTGGGAGGATAAAATGGAAAATTTAAATAATAAGGAAAATAAATCGATTGTTTATAATCAAGATAATAATACTTTTATTCTTAATTCTAATAAAACAAGTTATATATTGAAAGTATTAGATAGCGGTCACTTAGCACATTTATACTGGGGAAGAAGACTTAGAAGTACTAATTTAGATTATGTTATAAGAAGCAGAAATTGGGGAAGTTTTTTAGCTAACACAGATAATAAAGAAAACTTTATGTTAGAGTCAATACCTCAAGAATATCCTGGATATGGAGCTACAGATTTACGCTCTCCAGCACTTCAATTACAATTTTCAGATGGAACTAGTGCAACAGATTTTAGATATGTAAGTCACAAAATATATGAAGGTAAAAATAAATTAGAAAATCTTCCTGCAACTTATACGGAAAATAATGATGAAGCTACAACTTTAGAAATAGTATTAAAAGATACCTTAAAGCCTGTGGAAATAGTATTGACATATTCTGTTTTTAAAGATTTTGATGCTATAACTAGAAATGTAAAAGTAAGAAATGTGGGATATGAAGATGTAAAAATATTAAGAGTATTAAGTGCAAATGTTGATTTTAATGATGATGATTTTGACATGATTCAATTATCTGGTTCTTGGGCAAGAGAAAGACATTTTATAAGACAGCCATTAAGAAGTGGAAGTCAAAGCATTGAAAGTAGAAGAGGAGCTAGTAGTCATGCTCAAAATCCGTTTATAGCATTAGCTAGAAAAGATACTACAGAAATAAAGGGAGATATTTATGGATTTAGTTTCGTATATAGTGGAAACTTCTTAGCAAATGTGGAAGTTGATATGTTTTATAATTCAAGAGTTCAAATTGGTATAAATCCTTTTGATTTTAGCTGGTTATTAAAAGAAAATGAAGAGTTCCAATCACCAGAATCAGTTTTAGTTTATTCTCCAAATGGTATGACAGGTATGAGTCATATTTATCATAATTTATATGGTAAAAGGTTAGCAAGAGGTGAACATAGAGACAAAATAAGACCTATCCTTATAAATAACTGGGAAGCAACTTATTTTGACTTTAATGAAACTAGTATAAAAAATATAGCCAAAGAAGCAAGTAATCTGGGAATGGAATTATTTGTTCTAGATGATGGATGGTTTGGAAAACGAAA
>JABLTO010064629.1_pt1 | contig 21888 bp, 24 predicted proteins | sample 7160091 | NCBI WGS metagenome assembly JABLTO01 (sample SAMN14651225, study PRJNA627086) | human gut metagenome | isolation source: feces | host: Homo sapiens
TTTCAGTGCCTACTTCTTGAAGATTTGTAGGCACTTTCTTTTCTGTTTTACATTTCAGTGCCTACCCCTTGAAGATTTGTAGGCACTTCCTTTTCTGTTTTGCATTTCAGTGCCTACCCCTTGAAGATTTGTAGGCACTTTCTTTTCTGTTTTGCATTTCAGTGCCTACTTCTTGAAGATTTGTAGGCACTTTCTTTTCTGTTTTACATTTCAGTGCCTACCATCATGAATATCAGTGCCGTTGTTACGTATGCTTTGTAAATGTTTCAGCGTTAGATTACAGCATAAAACAGGGCTGCCGCCCAGCAAAAAATATTTGTCAGCGCAACAGCCCTTGATTTGTTACTTTCTTGATTTGTTACTTTCTTTATTTTTTCCTATGATTTAATCCCACTTCTCCACTGCCTTATTATAGTACTCCATCAGCACCGGTCTGGTAAGCCGATTGATCTCCACATCTTCAGCCATTTCGTCCTTTCCGAACAGGAAAAGTGCGGGGACATTCTCCACGCTTAAGTACTTTGTCTCCACATCAAAGGTCAGCTCTTCCTTCAGTTCCTTCCGGCTTGCCATATTGAATCCCCAGTCGCCGAATGCCGGCACCTGCAGATGATACGGCTTTACATAAAATCCTTCGCTTTCGATGGTATGGTTGATGCACCAGAAAGCTTTTGTGGCATAGTAAGGGCTGGTGGACTGCACCACCATAACTCCGTCATCCTTCAGGTGGTTGCCGCACATCCGGTAAAAAATATTGGAGTACAGCTTATTTAAGGACTCACTGTTCGGATCCGGCAGGTCCACAATAATCAGATCAAACATATCCTCCGACTTTTCCAGATATTCATAAGCATCCGTATTGATCACATGCAGCTTTTCCGATTGCAGGCTGTTTTCATTTATTTCCGTAATGTTGGGATTGGTGGAACAGATGCGTATCATCTCGGCATCCAGATCCACAAGGGTAATGTCCTTTACCTCGTCATATTTGAGAACTTCCCGGACTGCCATGCCGTCTCCGCCTCCCAGAATGAGTACATCCTCCCTCTTAGAAAGTTCACTCATGGGAACATGCACCAGCGCTTCATGATAGCGGTATTCATCCGCTGTGGAAAACTGGCAGTTTCCGTCTATGTAAAGCCGCACGTCATCCCGGTGCTTCGTCATAACTATTTTCTGATACTGCGTCTGCTCCATATAGATAATGTGGTCTCTGTACAATCCGCCTTCAATACTGTCAGAAATATTATCCGCAAACAGGATACCCACTGCCATTCCTACAGCAAGAATGCCCGCAATCACACGGTAAATCCGGATGTTTTCCACCCGCTCTCCAAAACGCCACAAAATCAGCATGGCTGCTATAATATTCAGGAGTCCGCACAGAAACGATGTGGCAAAGTATCCCAGCTGAGGCAGCAACAGCAGGGGAAATGCAATAGAACCCAAAAGACCTCCGATATAATCGAAGCTGAAAATTGAGGAAAGCGTAACCGAAAGGTTATTTTCGTCCGCCTCAATAATCCTTGTCATAATGGGAATTTCCGCTCCTGCCAGTGTACCGATCAAGAGAATTTCCGCATACATGACGGCAGCATAATTGCTGATGTAAATATTGGAAAGAAAAAGCAGAAGGGAGCTTACGCCCCCAACCACACCGATACTTAGCTCAATTGTCACAAAAACGTGAAACAGATTTTTCTTAAAATATTTGGAAATATAAGAGCCAAAACCAAGCGCTGCCATATAGAGTCCGATGGTTATGGAATACTGCAGGGTACTGTTTCCCAAAAGATAGGAGCTTACCGCACTGATAATCAGTTCATAACACATGGAACAGCCCGAAATAATCAGGGTTGTCAGCATCAGAAGTCTGTATTTCTTACTCATGTCATTTTCCTTCCGTCTGCTTTGTAAAATTATTAATCACAATCAGACCGTATATTACTGGATAACGCCGCTTACGATAAAAGCAATGCCCAGAAAGATACCGAAAATCATAATTCCGGCTGCCTCATTCTTTTCCTTCAGCGCCACATTAAAATTGAATTTCCGGTTTACCAGGTCAACTAAAAAGTACGCAATGATAAATGCTGCAATGCCGATACCCGCAAAGGCTACGGTGTCCAGCACTCCCTGTAATAATTCTACTGCCTCGCCCACCGTATTGGAAATGATGGCAGAACGGATGACAAATCCGAGGCTGGCATAAATTCCTGCGGACACCCAGCCCACTGCTTTGTTTCCTTCTCGGATTTCCTGCGGAAAATCCACCGGAATAACAAGATCAATGATAAAATAGCCAAGCATCATCATGACAAGGCCGACCCCAAGATACACAATTGTTTCCAATGCTACTGTTAACATACTCTTTTCTCCTTTTAACTGTTGGCTGTTTTTAGTTACTGTTGGCTGTCTTTAGTTACTTTTAACTGTTTCTACTTTCCGCTGCTGATTCCTCCGCTTGAAGAATTCCGGCTGTTGATGCTCGACTGCCTTATGGAATTGGAATAGGAATCAAAGTAGCCGTTGCCGATATTATGTACGGTGGAGCCGTCATACATGGAATATGCCGATGGCGTGCTCTTGTAGGAGTTCGCATCCGAAGAATATCCCGAACTGTAATAATGACTCCGGTACCAGCTTGTATCTGCACCGGTGCTTCTGTACGGGGAATTGTCCGAGGCATAATTGTACTTGCGGTTCGATATCTGTACATATACCACATTTTCTTCCGATTCCGGATGGTAAATCAAGCAGTATTCCTTCTTGGTAAGAATGGCTATTTCCGCATCTGCCTCATCATCCTTCTGGGTAACGGACACGGTATTACCGTCCACACCTTCGATGATATCCTTTGCCACATCATCCGTAGTAGCATCCTTAAAATACTCGTACACCGTTGCCGTCTGGTTCGCATTTCCCGTAATGGATGTCTTATAATTATATTGACCTGCGGATTCCAGATACGTGGAAATCTTTTTGCTGTCGGCCGCTATATTGGAAAACACTGTATTAAAAATAGGCGGTATAACCATAAACAGGAGCATAAGGGCAACGACAATCCCCAATCCCCGGGCACTGTTTTTCGGTTTTTCAAATCCGGTTACCACAATCTGTTCTTTCTCTACATATTCTCCCTTAGAGTATTCCGTTCCGTCACTCCACATCTCCACCGACAGGGTATGGTCTTCGGCTTCGTCTTCAAATTCCAGAAACGTTGCGCTCTCTCCCGGGTCCACATCCACATCTCCGCCGGAGCTTCTGACCACCTGTGTCCCTTCGTCCACCTTATGCCATTCCGGTCCGATTCTGCCTCCCACATCGTTTGCCGGCCATGACACCGAATATTCATTATAAAAATCATCACAGGAAAGCCATGCCTCTCCATTGCGTGTCCGCAGCCGGTACTCCGTCCAGAATTTGCCCGGATCCTGAGTGTTTTCATACCGGATAAAACCGATTACCTTTCCTGCCAGACCATTGATGTTAAGCAATGTTCCAATCTGATAGCCCATTTTCTCCTTCCCCCTTTGCCTCTTCTTCTCTGATGTCTTTACTTCTGTTCCGTATCCGCCGCCTCTGCCGGGGTTCCCGGTTCCGGTGCAATCTCTCTTTGCACGGAACGCATCACGATTTTTTCCGCCCCGAACAGCGTCTTCAGTATTTCCGTAATTCCTTCCACCACTTCATCCGTACAGGAGAAGATATCCACTGCCGCATAACCGTATTCGGGCCATGTATGCACCGAAAAATGAGAGGTGGAAATTACCGCAAAATAAGTCACCCCTATGGGTTCAAATTTATGAATACATTCCTCCACGATTTCCGCACCCACATATTCTATTGCCCGGTGCGCTGCCCTCTTAATGGCTTCCGTATCGTTTATGATTTCCGAACAACCATATAAATCCGCAATCAGCTGTACTGCCATTTTCCCCGCCTTCCGTAATTGGTCTTCGATTCTTCCTTTGACGCTCCGCATTTGCTGCAGTTTGCGGCATCGGAGCGATTGTATGCCCCACAGTATTCACACAGCCAGTCCGGCTCATTGGTCGTAAGCGCCTTTTCTTCCTCTGTCAGTGCTGCTGCCTCTATATCCTCCGGCAGGTAAAAGATTGTTTCCACACCGCGGGCTCTTCCGCAGGAAGTGCATGCGTCAAAGCGTGCTTTAATCCCTTTCTTTCCACAGTACGCACAGTCCCAGAGACCTTCAATCCTTGTTCCCATAACATTCCGCCTTTTCACGTAAACAAATATTTTTGACCATTATATCATATGTATTGTAGTATTTCCATTACAAACTACGCACGTTTTCAGAACCCTTCGTGCAAAAAAGCAAAAAAGTACCGTCTACACGGCATTTGCCTGTTGCAGGCGGTATTTTCCCGGATATATTCTATTTTTCTGCCTTGATCAGGTTTTTATAAAATCGCACGGCTCCCGGCAGACAATTGTACTCAATATTCTCATTCAGTCCGTGCATTCCCTTCATCTGCACCGGTCCGTAAACCACCGGTGCAAAACGGATACAGCTCTTGCATACCGGCTGGTAGAACTGGGCATCGGTCGCTCCCGTCATCACATAAGGGCTTGCCGGAAGTCCCGGGAAAGTTGCCGCAATGGTCTGCTCCACAAGGCGGAACGCCTCTCCGTGAATGTCCACAGGCTCTGTGTAGTCGTTGGCATGCAGCACTTCGGTTTCCAGTCCGTGCTTTTCAGCTACCTTCCGGATAATCTCCAAGCTTTCCTTTTCTCCCTGATGGGGAATGAAACGCATATTGGCGCCCACATAGGCTTCCTGCGGCAATACATTATAGGCATCGGAGCCCTTCTGTACGGTAAACGCAATGGTTGTCTTTAACATGGCTCCCGCCTGTGCACTGATGGCCGGCAGTACAGCATTTAAGAGCGGGCGGAACAACCACAGATTACCGAATACCAGTTTCATTCCGAAGCCTGCATACGGAGACAGACGGGTAAACATGGCCGCCACCTCAGGCAGCATCTTTTTTTTGAACGGGGAATGAGTCTCTACTTCATTGACAAAAGCTGCCAGTCTGGCAATGGGAGTTCCCTTTACGGGAGTGCTTGCATGACCGCCGTTGCTTCTGGCAGTGAACTTTACATCACCCTTTCCCTTTTCAAAAACACCTACCATGGCAAAATTACCATGGATACCGCCGATGGGGTCCGTAATAATACCGCCGCCTTCATCGCATACTAAAAATAATTCAATACCTCTTTTCTGAAGCTCTGCCACAATCTTGGGCGCACCGTCCCCGCCCCACTCTTCTGTGCAAGAGGATGCCAGATACACATCGGTAGGCGGTACAAAGCCTTCCGACAGCAGCTCTTCCACGGCCTGGAAGAATGCCATGACCGAAGCCTTGGTGTCGGAGGTTCCTCTGCCCCATACCTTACCGTCCGCAATATCTCCGGAAAAAGGCTCATGCACCCACTCCCCTTCCGCAGGAACCACATCCTGATGGCTCATCAGAAGAATGGGCTTCTGTGAAGACTTTCCTTTCCAGTAAAAAAGCAGATTTCCGTCAATTTCCGTTTTTTCCAGTTTTTTATGCACAAGGGGAAACAGCTCCTCCAGGACCTTGTGAAAGCCCAGAAACTTTTCCACCTCCGCCACATTGGCATGGGATGTGGTATCGTACTGCACCATTTTAGAAAGTTTACGTGCCAGCGCCAGGGACTCTTCCTCGGACTCTTTTGCTACATAGGTCGATGTTTTCGACGGCATCAGAAGTGTCCTTATGACCGCAATGAGCAGAAGCAGCAGAATGAGTGCAAGCACTGCAAGAAGTATAAAACCAATGTATTTCATATCTGACCTCTTTCCTTAAGATTCTTTGATATTCCCGGTCTTACTTCCTGCCGCATTCTTCTTTTTAAACAGCAGGTAGGCAACACCGATGGCAATGGCTCCGGAAGGAATAATCATAAAACTGGTGGAACCTGTCAGGGAAGGCACCAGAATAAACAACAGACTCATAACCACTAACGGCAGGGCTGCTATCTTCATATTTTTACGATAGTACTTGTATGCCATGGCGCCAAACAGCGCCGGAACCACGTTTTCAAATGCCGGCTGCAGAACCTCACTCTGTAAAATGGGCTGCAGGGGAACCATCAGAAGTACGCCGATTGCCAGCACCAGTATGGTAACCAGGGAGGAAGTGGCAATGGAAATCGTGGAAATGATTTCATTTTCCGGAGTTCCGGTCTTTGCCCCCACCATATCCCTGGCATTGACGGCACAGGGGATTTTCATATTGATGAGGTTGCCGGTGATAAATGCCAGATAACCGCCTCCCGCTCCCAGCATAGGTGTATAAATTAAAAATTCTGCAATACTGCTGACCAGCCATACCAGTCCTACGGAAAGAAATCCCTTTCCTACCGCCCCAAGATCCGGATAGGCTCCCAGCATCCCGCCTATCAGAAAAGGCGCTCCTACCAGCATGATCAGTGTGACAATGCTGACGATTCTGCCGATCACATGGGTCTTTCTTGTATAACTGTCCCAGACAGCTGTTTTCTTATCTTCTTCCATTTTGTAATCCTTTCTGTCATATCCTAATCCGAATATTTTCCTGTCGGGCATGCTTTCCCGTCAGGCACGCTTTCCTGTCAGGCAGCATTTCCTGTCAGGCAGCGCCCTACAGCAGTCCCGCCAGAACAGCCGCCAGCATACCGGCAATCATGCTTCCGGCAATGGAAAAGCTGTCTACCCAGGCCTGTTTCTTTTTCTCTATCAGATAAACAAAACCCGCCATGACAAGCGCCGACACAGCCAGCACAATCAACGGAATATAGTCTCCGTTAAAGGTAAACAGACCGTTTTCCGATACAAAACCGCCAATGTATCTTCCCATATAAGTACTTACCAGTCCGATAAACATGGCTGTCATTGCCATGTCCCCGAAACCGGGCTTACCGCTCTTTTTGTCCGACGTCAGCTTCTTTGTGTATTTTTTATTTAAGAATACTGACATAACCATTCCCCAGATAATGCAGATGCTCATCAGGAGCGCAATGGTGGAGAATGCCCCCGGTGTCATTTCCGCAGCCGAAAGGGTACTCAGTCCCACCTGCTCCGCCGCTGCCTGGGCCACCTGGGTTTCATAGTGCAGGGCGCCGATTACGGACAGGCGCAGCCAGGGCCAGGGAGTTCCCAAACTTCCCGACAGCGCAATGACTCCCAGCAAAATTCCCACACTGGGCAGCAGGGAAAACGTGGCGCTGGAAATAATCGTACGCTTCATTTTCGTGGTATCCATGCCGATGGCCTTGCCGGTGCGGTAAGCTCTCACTAAGAAAATAACACATACCACTGCCACGAAAGCAATGATTCCGCCGCAGATTGCATACATTGGCACACTGTTTAACTGATTTAAGATTGACATACGACTACTCCACCTTCTTTTACCGTAATATTCATATCGTCCTTCACATAGGCAAGAAACTCTTCCCCGAGACTGTCGATGACAGGCATCTTGCTGTTCTCCAGCCATACATCCGCTAAAATAGCGCCGGCTGCAGCCAGGGAATCAATGGGTTCGGAAAACAGCATGCAGGCCGGCTGTCTGCCCATGGAACAGGCGCAGTACAGTACCAGGCCACCCGTGGTGGAGCCGATGGTAGCCGGCAGGCACAATGCCTTTCCCGCCATCTGCTTGCCGTAAAGGTCCGGGTTGTTCTGGTCGCCGCAGGTTGCTTTTTTATCTCCAAACTGTAATGCCTTCTGGAAGGATGCCAGTGTATTGAGTCCTCCGTGGGACACCAGGGCTTTTGCTTCCACAGTCCCTTCCGCTATCACTCTGCCTTTAAATTCTTTCATCTTTCTGCTCCTCCCTTCGTAATCTGCTCTAAAATTTCTTCATCCGTATAATATCTTGCGCTGGTATAGGTTCTCAATTTATTGCTGGAAGTGATGACAGGCATCTTTCCGCTGAGAGGATTGTTCATGTACATGAGAGGACATATGTAGGAAGTGATGACACCGGTCTTTTTTAAGACTGCCGCATAGGGCGTTTCCTCAAATTTCTTAAGAACCGCCGGCGCTGCCGTAAAGACGGTCGGAATACAAACCTTGGTCTTTCCGGCTTCTTTTAAGCCCTGCTCCACTTTTTTCGTCCAGTCAATCAGCTGGTTTAAGCTCATATGCGGGCATCCCATAAAGCACAGCTTCGGGGTGGCATCCTTCTTTTTCCAGATGACCGGATAACTGTCATAAACCCGCTGCAGCTCCGCATCATCCACCACATAGACTTTAGCGCCCTCTGCCACAAGGTCTTTTCCGTATTTCACTGCCTCCGGGGTAATGTTTTCCACATGATATAAACCTACCGCACCGTTAGACGCTGTTGCGGCGCCGAAATCCTTCAGATAGGTCTTTGCCGCTTCATCCAGTTCTCCGCCAAGCCACTTGTCCAGCCCCTCTATATAGGGTACGTCAGCCATAACCTTCATACCGATGGCAGAGCCGAGCAGCTGCGCCTCCGGCTTCTTTGTGGTCTCAATTTTTACCACCCAGGTTGCTTTTCTGCCTTCGTCCGTAAGCAGACCGAACCGGGGCACATAGCCTGCAACCGACCCCATAAGGTCAATAATGCCGGAATTCCGGTTGCACCTTGCCCCCAAAACAGAGTTGGCATAAACAACCGCCGAAGACTCTGACCAGGAAAGCACTTCGCCCATTGCCGGTGTGTTGCCTACTTCGTCCATGTAACAGGTACAGGTATAGGCATCTTTATCCATGATTCCTATCTGTTCCAGCTGCTTTTCATAGTCCTCCTGCTTGGAATACATGAAATTCTTAAAAACAAAATTCTGTAAAAAAGAGCTTGGCACGTTGGGATCAAGCGGTCTCGGGTCTGCGGAAAACTTCTGTTTGGACACATTTCCGGACTCTATGAGCTTATCCATCAGCTCATAAACCGGCGCCAGCGCCTTCAGCCCGAAGGAGGTAACCAGGTGATTGTATTTACTCGTTACGGGCACCATGGCATCGGCGCCGAAGACTTCTCCGTACCGCACCAGTGTCTGCATTACCTTTGCCAGGACATCGCCCTGTTTTCCATCTAAAATATACTGTTGTTCTTTTGTTAAATTCATTTGTGTCCCTCCCATCAGATTTTCATGGCTACTTCATAAGCACGCCATACCACGGTTCTCAGGTTGCCGACACCGTTGCAGTCACCAACCAGGTAAGTCCTGCTGCCGGCCTGCGTAAGCGGATTCGGAATATAACCGGCGGAGCTGATTACACTATCGCAGGAAATCGTCAGCTCTTTTCCCTCTGCATCCTTACATACAATGCTGCCATCCTTTACTTCCTGTAAGGTAGTTTCCAGGTACACCGGTACATTATGCAATGCAAACCATTCTCTTAAATAGGAGCTGTTTGCCAGGCAGACACCGGTCTGTGCGATCAAGTCATCCTTCATTTCCACAATGACGGGCTTTTTCCCCTGCAGCGCCAGTTCATAAGCAATCTCGCAGCCGGTAAGACCGCCGCCGATGACTGCCACCGTTTCTCCTACCGGGGTGCCGGTCAGATACTCGCAGGCCTCTACCATCTTTTCGTGACCGGGCACTCTTTTCAGTACACGGGGAACGGAACCTGTGGCAACAATCACCGGGCTTCCCGCAAACTGCTCTGTATTTTCTACTTTTTCATTGTAATGAATTTCCACATTCAGATCTTTCATCTGCTTGCGATACCAGGTCAGCAGATCTCTCAGCTTACCCTTGTAGCTTTCTGCGCTGGCTGCCACAAACGTACCGCCCAGATGATCCGTCTGCTCATGAATCACCGGTTCATGTCCGCGCAGCTTCAATACTCTGGCCGCTTCCATACCGCCGATACCACCGCCGATAATATGTACCTTTTTCGGGTTGCCGGTCTTGATAATCCGGTGTTTTTCCCACTGCATGGTCTCCGCATTCACGGCACAGCGGGCCAGGTGCAGGGAATCAGACAATGCCTGGTCGTTGGGCACGCCCTTGTAGTGGCACATGTTAAAGCAGCCGTTATGACATAAAATACAGGGACGGATATCGTCTTCTCTCTCTTCCATCAGCTTGGTTACCCATTCCTGGTCTGCCAGGAACTGTCTGGCGAATCCGGCGCCGTCGATTCTGCCGTCCTTTACCGCTTCTGCCGCAGTCTCGGGATCCATACGACCCGCACATACCACAGGGATATCCACAAACTTACGGATATGCGCCACATCCTCCAGGTTGCAGTTTTCCGGCATATAAATGGGCGGATGTGCCCAGTACCAGGCATCATAAGTACCGTTGTCGCAGTTTAACATGTCGTATCCGGCATCCTGCAGATACTTGGCGGCCTTTTCGGATTCTGCCATATCGCGTCCGACTTCCACATATTCTTCGCCGGGAAGCGCACCCTCACGGAAGCCCTTGGTCTTTGACTCTACACTGTAACGAAGGGATACCGGGAAATCCTGTCCGCATACCTTCTTGATTTCTTTTACGATTTCCACCGCAAAGCGATACCGGTTCTCAAAGGAGCCGCCGTACTCATCGGTACGTTTGTTGACATATTTTAAGGTAAACTGATCCAGCAAATAGCCTTCATGCACGGCATGGATTTCCACACCGTCCACACCTGCATCCTTAAGCAGCTTTGCTGTCTTGCCAAATGCTGAAATAAATTCCTGAATCTCTTCCACCGTCATCTCCCGGGAAGGCACCTTGTCCGACCAGCGGTTCGGAGACGGGCTGGGCGCTGCCGTAATCTTGTCAAGATCCATAACAGGCTTGGATAAAACACGCAGCACCTTGTTGGTATACAGGGTTTCCATCATCTTACTGATGGTAAAGGAACGCCCGAAGCCTGCCGTCAGCTGCACAAACAGCTTGGCTCCCGTCTTATGGAATTCCGGCATCCAATCTGCCAGATCCTCATACATCTTTTTATTTTTATACAACCAGCTTCCGAACATGGGGTTGTACACCGGCTGACAGCCCGGCAGCACCAGGCCGCAATTGTTCTTTGCTACCTCCAGGATAAATTTAGCGCCATCTTTGTCAAAATGGTTTTTTTCCATCCAGCCCAAAAGGTTGGTTCCTCCCATGGATGTCAGTACAATGCGGTTCTTGATTTCGCAATTTCCGATTTTCCACGGTGTAAACAGTGGTTCTAACTGTCGTCTCATGATAGCTCCTCCTTTGTTTTCCTACATTCTCTCTTGTTCTCGTATCCCATTACACAAGCTCATTATACCATTCTTTGGGAATTTAGGATATGGGGGATTTTTACTTCCGTCAAAAAAGGCACTCGCAAATAATGCAAGTGCCCGTAATTACTTCGCTTTTTTAAATGCTCTGCGTATATTAAAATACTCTTATTTCTTTTGCCAAACTAAACGGAATTATTTCTCCCGGTTTTGTTTCAATATATGCCTTTTCATCATGCATATAATCCACAATATCTTTTGTCTTATAGTCCTTAAATTTTATGATTACTTTGTCCAGTATAACTTTTTCTTCATCAGTTAATACCGAATAATCCATATTAGCAACTGGATACACATGAAGCATGGTATCATAATTATAACTCATCTCTTCTTGAACATTCAGGTTCTCTAAATTCATCAAACTATAATGTCCCACCGGAAGAGCCCCCATTGCTTCATGTCGATATACCAGACCCGACATTGAACGTCCAATCTCAGCAAATGACAGAACATCGGAATACCAAAGCATTTTCATCAGTTTGACCTTAAATAAATTATTGACTTTTTGTGCAAGGTAGGAAATCATTGCTTCGATTTTATCAATATTGAGTATTGCAAATCCATTGGAATCCGATGGTTCTTCAAAGTTAGCATACTCTCCTTCAAATGTTTGCCTTGTCAGAAATTCCTTTCCATAGGAATCTAATTTTTCTACAATCTTCGCTCTTATTTCCAAGCGCTTCTTCACTGAAAACTTATCAGAGTTCTTTTTTAAAGATTCTAAAGCTTGCAAAGGATTATCTTTAATCAATCGAAGCATTGTATCATATGCTTCATCTTGGATTGCTTTACTTTCATATCGTGAAATAGTTGCCTCACCCCACCCCAGAAGTTTTGCAAGATCAACCTGAGACAACCCATAGTTTTCTCTAATTGCAACAATTTCATCAGAGGTAAGAAGCCCCATCTTTACCCGATATGCATTCCTTGCATTGAGGAGATTTTCATTTGTCATTGCTCCGTTTTCAAACTCGTTCTCATTTTCAGCAGCATTTGTGCAAAAATAAAACTTCTCCTCGTAGGTTACTTCTTCTCCTTTTAATGTAATGGTTGTAATTCTTTTCCTTTCTTCAACCTCATGTGTCTTGTCACATAACGGACAAGGCATGTGAATTTTTCTAATTAATGTACCGGCCTCCATTACCTTACCTCCTTCATTATTCCATTATGCATAAGGGAATTTCATTTTGTTCTTTGCATAATGAAATGATACGCATACCACCTGATTTTTCTGATTTCTAATCTTTAACTTTACATAAATCAGTTTACCATTTATGTCCTTTCCAAATACAAATAGCATCGGCGGGGCTACGTCGTCTTTATCGATTTTCGTTTCCGAGTACTCTTCAACTTTCAATTCTTTTAATCGTTCAACAATATCTTCTGCATCATAATCAAGATCTAACAATGTGTATGGTGTCGAAAACTTCTGCTCATCCCCTTGTTTTTTCTTACTAACAAGATATAAATCGGTATTTATGTCAAAGTCTTCACCCTCAAGTAATCTATGCAATTCATCCAAAAAGGCAACAATTTCTCTTTTCTTCGATTGATAACTAAGGAATATACTAATCACCTCCGGTTTATCTACTATCAATTGATAGTATATAATCCAATTGATAGTATGTCAATAGTAAAATGGGCTGCGTAAACAGCCATAGCATTGCAAACAGTAACAGGGAAAAATCCTACCACCATACATTGCTGTATAGCGGGGATTTTACCATCTTCTTTTTTCCTATCTCTTCTGTAATAAGCTTGCTTTTTCGCACAAGTCTTCCACATATTTTTTCTTTGGAATCTCTTCTAACCATTCTTTGGGTATTGCATCTGCACCATAATACAGTCCGGCAAGTCCACCGGCAACAGCCGCCACGGTATCTGTATCATCTCCCATATTCACGACTTTCAATAAACACTCTCTTAGAGAATCCGTGGTAATCAGGCACCATACCGCTGCTTCGATGGTTTCAATCACATAACCGCCGCTTCTCATATCCTCTTCCAAAGTCTGTTGAAGTTCCTCCAGTCGGGACAGCCTTGTAAAATGTTTCATTTCATAATAATTTTCCCTGTTCCCGCCATAATACGTTAACCCGTTATCAATACCTGTTTGCAAAATGTCCTTCAATGACGATTTATCCCCAAAATGAAGTATCGCATCAACCATTGCATAATATAATCCACATGCTATTTTGCTTCTTGGATGATTATGCGTTAATCCGGACACTTTATGAATCAGTTCCATCTTATCCTCTTCCGAAGTCTCCTGATCCAATGACAGAAATATACATGCCGGAAGAATCCTCATTAGGGAGCCGTTACCGTTAGAATTTTCGTCTGTGCATCCGCAGGTGGCAATATTTTTATCCTTTACATAACGGTAGATGGCTTCCGTACAGGTATTCCCCTGGTCAAAAGCTTCCCCATACTGTGTATATTCTCCTTCCAGCTCCCACTTACAGAAACATTCCATAATGTCCGTCAAATCGATTCCCTTATTTTTCACAATGCTGTCAAGAGTGGCAATCGCCATGCTTCCGTCGTCGGACCATGTCCCTGCAGGCATATCATACACGCCGCCAGATTCCATCCCCTTCACCGGTCCGTTTTCCCTTGAGATAATTTCTTCTTTCTCCATAAATTGTACCGGAACGCCTAACGCGTCCCCTACAATAAGTCCCATCATGCCGTCAAGCCATACATTCCTGTCCATATTAAAGCCTCCTCATTTTTACCTACAAATTTACGAATAAGCTGGTATCCATCATCTCCTTCAGATTCAAGTCCATTTAGTAAATGAATTTTCAAATGATGCTCAATATCCAAACACATTTCCATGATAAAATATCTTAAATGCATATCTATTGTTGACAATTCTTTTAAATAGGCAAATTCTAAATTTATGTATTGACCTTTTGTCTTGCACTCTTCTGTCTGTTTACCGTAATTTGTTCTATATGCAGCAAGCTTCATATAGTAATTATTATGTTTTAAAAACTCTTTAGCATCATCTTCACTAACAATATTGAATTTGATTCCTTTCCTTTTCATGTGCTCTAATAGCTGATCATTTGTAAGCAATTCTTTCACTATATATCCTCCATAATGTTCTTTTTATTAGTATTTTTCTTTACCAACATGTTTATCCATTTTGTATTTGAATAATCATCATTCGATTCCCATACTTCGATTTTTTCAATGATGTCAAGATGAGATAAATACCTTTTTAATCTCATCTCATCCATATCATAAAAAATTCTCCCATTTTCACACCTAGTCCCATTTCCCTTTTTCCAAGATGCATATAATATTCCATTATTTTTCAATGATTTAACGATTTTTAACAGCGTTCTGTTTAATTGATTGTATGGAATATGATTCTTATGCAAAAGTAAATGCGACCCGTCTAATAACACCTATTGACAAATCGATTACTACCTGCATTTAGGTCCTTCAGTTACTTTTTAACAAATAAGTCTGGCATCAAATGCACTTCATCTGGCGGGATGAGGTGCATTTTTAACAGCCTCATCAGTTCGTGGAAATCTTCATCATCTTCCCCGACTAATTCGTATGGACTTTTATTTCCAAGTCCTGGACGCTTAATGCTGTTGATGTGATTCATAAGTAAAGTGATATCTTCCTGATTATAAGGATTTAAGCTTTTCTTTTTCGGAATCGCATATCGAATGAATTCATGATTCTTTTCGATACATCCTTTTTGCCATGAAGCCATCGGATTGCAGTAAAACATGCTTGTTCTATAAACTAAGAAACCATCCTCATCTGCTGTAAGCTCTAACTCATCCACTTTCTTAAATTCACTGCCATTGTCAGTCAATATAACCGGAAATAATCTCCTGAATACTTCTATTCCAAGCCCTGCCTCAAGATAGTCAAACACCCTTTTTACAGATTCTGCTTTTCCATCCGGCATCAGGAATAGAAGCATTACATTGTTCTTCCTAAATATCATTGTAAGAAGTCTTTTCCCTTGTTCTCTCACACCTTTTACCGTATCCATTTCTACTACTTCATCTTCTGTATACTTTACTTTCATCGCATACTCAAAATCAGTGTAAGTTCTGCCTTGGCGAAACTCCATATTTGCAAATCCAAGAGATGGTTGATGACCTTTTCCTCGTTTCTTATACCCGGTTTTTTCTACGCAAGTCTATATTTTTTACTGTCAATTCACCATCATCGATGTAGTTATAGCGAGTTCTCAAACATACTGGCATTTCTTTTTCATGCTCAGCATATATGTGGGTGAGAGGCTGCCCCTTTTTAACCAGTCTGGTAATCAATTCATCCATTTCAGATTTCTTTTCATCCGAAATACGAATCCCTTGTCTGCTTTCACTCCGTCTTCGTGTGACTGCTGCATCGGCATACTTTGCACTATAAATATATTTGTCTTTTGAACAAAGCTTTTTCTCTGAACAGTTATTGCACACGTACGGCGGCTTTTCGAATTTATGGCATGCCCGGGATACATATTTTTCACAGTATTTCTGGCAGTCCACGCTTCGACATCTACAGCAGTTTTCTTCGCAGGACTCATCTCTGCAAATGTGATGTTGCACATACTGTCTTACAAATCTGCAGTCCTTCCTCAGAAAATAATTGCCTGGAATAAATGTACGATTTTCCTTAATCTCATGTGTAATCGTTGAGGGTCCTCTGATTTTGTGATGAACCAAGGATAGCAGAATGGATGTCCCATAAATGACACTTTTGTAATAATAAAGCTCAAAAAATCCCCACCGTACATTTCTGTACAGTGAGGATTCGCCATTTTTTAATCGAGCAATTACAATATGTTAGCTTCTAATAATTCTACATCGTAATTTGTCTGTAAATTAAGCCAAAAAGACTTCGGTGTTCCTGTTCTTACAGCTAATTCTGCCTGTGAAATTAATCACTCACTCCTTCCACTTTAATCTCTGTCATTCCCCCGGGCGGTTGGTCTACAAATACTTTTCTACTTTTTTCTGAATATCATCCAAATTGTCCTTATCTACAATCGCCCATAATATTCTTCTTAGATTTTTCCCTTTCAAAATATTAGCTGGAATTGTTGAATAACTTGCAAATTCTTGAATCAACATTTCACGAATCTCTTTGACTTTTGCACCCTTTTCTCTACCCTCGTACTGGCTTAACTCAAGCATCCTTTCAATTGATAGCGCTTTTTTCACACAAGTCCAATCATCGGCCTCCAGCATAGACTCATATAGCAAACGAACCAAAGATGCTTCACACGCTACGAACTGAGGACTAAATTCAACTTTGCTATTCAAATAAAGAGCCTTAAAATCATTAATATACTTTTTTAATTCCGCATCTTCACCGCTGTCAACCATGAAATATCTATACAATTGTTTTCTTACATCAGCGATAATTTCCTGAATATCATATGCGGACCCTTTTCTATCATACCACTCTTTTTCGGCTCTTTTTAGATATTTCCTTCTTACTTCCTTAATATCCAATTCATCAAGACGATATATCGTAAGCATTGCCACATCGTAGAACTGTTTAATCTGTTCGTCCATTCTGCCATCTTGAACACCAATGGTATGACAACCTATTGTAGTGAGTTTATCGGCAAAAAGATGACTTACCGGAAGTAATTGATATTCAAATTCACTTTCCACCGCAAATATTTCTTTTCCTGTCTTCCTTATATGCTCCCAGTCCTCCGATTCCATAATAAATTCTATTTTTAGTTCTTGCTTATCTACCGCACCTTCTTCAGCATTTCGCTCTTTATAACTCAATACTGATGGAACATCTACATGATATGTATGCATTGGTAAATTGGTTTTAGGATTCTTGGGAATATGCTCCTTAAACAGAAAGAACTCACTTCCTTCTCCTAACTCTTTTGTAATATCATTAAGTGTATTCTGTAGCTGCCCCACCTTTTAAAACTATATGTTCTCCCAGTCGCTTTTGTATTTGAAGGAATAATTCAAGATCCCACAAAAGCAATTCCATTCTCGACATATTTTTAAATCCATACATTTCCATTCTGTTCTGCAGGTATTCTCTGCTAAAAGCAGTCTCATCATGAAATATTTTCTTATAATCCATTCTATTCCCCCCTTCGCAATATCATTGCAAATTGCATTGCGTCTTCTGTGATATATGGTGTTTCTACAATAAGTCGTATATCACATTGAAGGTTTCTCTTTGTTGAAACTGTAATTAGTTTCTTTTTATCAATATTTCCAAGTCTAACCAGATTTTGATAAACCCTGGCCAATTCCTGCAGTGACAAAGGATACCCATTTCTTGTTATTGAAAAATACAAATCTACAAAAGCTTTTTCAATTGTTGCAATGCCATCATTCTCATAATCAAAATTTTCTGTATCGTATACAATTACCTGTTTCTTTTCTATTCCTGCCAACATAGCATTTTCATATTGTTGGCGAATCTCGGTCGGCTTCACAACAGCAAATCCGCCATCCAACAAATAATTGATGATTTCATCATGAGCTGACTTTTCTATAAATAATATCATAGGATACTGTTCCGGAACGTGCTGCATAAATCTTTGCAAAACGTCTAATCCTGAGACGAAATACGCAAACCCTGATTCGTCAAGAATTTCCTGTACCTTTTTTATGTCTTCTGTTAATGCAATCTTAGTCTTACCTTTCCATTCATTAAATGTATATACACCAGTGCGCACGCGTTTTAAATATCCGGCTTCTACCAGTTTTGATAAATTCCAGTAAATAGAAGACTGCTTCATTTCCGGAAATATTGCCTGTACATCTTCCATGTAGAAAGTAGTTTGTTCTCTTAATTTTTCCTTTATAGCATTATATTTTTTTTCTAAAGCTGACACTTTTTCCATTTTTCTTACCACCTTTTTCAAACATTCTACCACGGTTTTTGTTAATTTTCAATAATATATTTGCAAATGTAATATTTGCAATTATTTCTTTATTTGTTTTGCTTTTAGATCATTTATTATATCAAAATTGCTTTTTTCAATAATATGTTCGCAAAGTTTTGTTTTGCGTATTTATTTTTAAATTGATTAAATGCTTAACGCTGCTTATGAACCCCATAAATGACTCTTTTACAATAGCAAAGCAAAAAAATCCCCACCGTACATTTCTGTACAGTGAGGATTATAGGATTTTCACCTGTTTATATACTTCTGGGCACACTTTTCAGCCTCGTAAGGATAGGCATATCCCAATATTTCTGCCACCGTTTGGGCTAATCTGTCAAAAAGCTTATGCGTTACCATAAGAGCGTCCTTGATGTCGTCTTTATCATAATGAGCGAAACAGCTTTTCAATTTCCTTACTATGACGACGACGGCTTTTATATCTGTATCCTGTTCTGCGCATTCCAAAAGGTTATTCTTAATGTCCGCATGCTTATCCATATGATAGGACTCCTTTCTCATAAGTTTTCTGTCATCCAAAAACATCCGCCGCCTTTTTTTAGTTTCTACATCTAAAAAATCTGTCCCGGCAGTTTCTTTTTTTCTTTGTAGGGAAAGTTCTGGTCAAACTCTTCCGCTTCCTGCTCATCAATGAGGTAGCCTTCCGGTGTTGCATATTCTCCGGTAATTCCGTCAAGATATCCAGCAATCAGTTCCCTGCACAGAAAAAATGACGCATCTTCTCCCTCAGGCAGGCCATGATAACGGATTCCGTACTCGCTTGCCTCCTTAAAGCCGCTCTTACCGTAAAAATCAATATTTCCTTCAAAACATAATGCACCGCACCCAAGTGCTGCTGCCTTCTCCAGGGAATAATCCAGCAGGATTTTCCCGTATCCTTTCCGTTTATACTCGTTTCTGATGCAGATTGGGCCCATGGTCATAATCGGAATACTTCTTCCGTCATCGGCTGCAATTGCAGTTCTCATAAACATATTCTGTCCAATGAGTTCGCCGTCCTGATACATAACAAGATCAAGTTCCGGTACAAATGCCGGATCGTTTCTCAGCTTGTGAAGAACATAATGTTCCATGCATCCCGGACGGTAAACATTCCAGAAACTGTCCCTTACCAGATTTTCTACTTTCCGGTATTCACTTTTTTCCTCTAACCGAATGACTATATTATCCTTCATCACCTAATGCTCCTTTATTTCCATTCCTGTGCCATGTTGTTTATTACGGCTTCGAATTCTTCTTTTACCTTTTCCTTATCGTCTGCGCCATCATAAATACTGTAGTAGAGATACATGATCGCATAAAATCCGGCTGCTTTGTCCTTTGCCTTCGTCATCCCCATGCTCTCGAATAAATCTTTCACATAGGAAACCGGTCCGGCGGCAAGATACTGCTGATATAACTTCTGCATCTCTTCGCTGCGAAACTGCTCTATCGTCAGCATCTTCCGAAACGATGAAGCAAAGTCATCCTCTGTCCAGTATGTAAACATGGACTTACTGTATTTTACAAAATCATCCGGCGACACGTTTTCATACTTTTCAGGCATTTTCTCTTTGTCCTCTTCCGGCATATCATAATCCGATGCCTGCGCACTGTCCTGCTGCTCCATCCGCTTCACAATACTGTCGAAAATATCCCTTTTGCTTTGGTAATGGCGGTATAACGCCCCTTTTGTCATAGCAAGTTCTCCTGCAATCTGGCTGACGGAAACCGCCTCATAACCATCTCTGGCAAACAGATGCAATGCCACAATTAATATTTCTTCTTTTCGGTTTCTCATACGAATAACCTCCGTGTAAAAATAAACGACCGTTTACATTTCAATAATAGTAAACGGTCGTTTATTTGTCAAGACTTTTCTGTATCCGTATATAGCGAATCTAATGTAATGAGGCTCCTCTGTATTTATTCAAATCGTTTTTGTTCAAATTGATTTGAACAAAATTGTTTTGAATAAAATATGCCATATTTTTTCCTCAATCCGGCAATTAACCCTGCTATATCCTTTTTTACTCTCCTATATCCTTCTTCGTCTCTATCGTTCCCGCACATATATAACCCACGGTTAATCTCAATCATTATGGATATTACACGCCGTTCGCGATTGTAATATTTTTCCGGAACAATGGCTCCCGAAAACGGACGATTGAGGTCTGTTTCATAACCATGCTTTTGGAAATAATGGCATATAAAGCATGCTAACCATGCGGGTGTGTGATACGCATCCGTTCCGATACATATATCCGGTCTGTATTCTCCCTGATCCATCTCATACGGAAGCGGGCTCGGATAAAAGGAGTGCCCGTCTATGATCAGGCAACACCCATATTCTTCCAGCTTCCCTGTAACAGCCTCCTCAAACATACGATGGTGTCTGTCATAATATTTTAAGAGTATTTCTTCTTTATGTTCATCGGGAATCCTTCTTAGCTCGTTGCAATCCGAGCAGGAAGTATAAACAGCCCCCATTCCTCTCTTTGCCATAATTTCTTTCTCATCATCCCGGAACCTCTCCGGATCGCATACTAACCGTGATATGGGAAATCGCAGCATCTCACAATCGGCATCAAATAAATCATCGGTAAAATGATCGGTCATTACCATAAGCTCGCGCTCTAAATTCGGCGTAACAAAATATTGTAATTCTTCTTTGGGTATGTATGTCGCTGCATGCGGCACATGAATCAGGATCGGATCTTTCTTTTGCATATTGGGCCTCCTTTTCTACAAAGAGGCCACTTAAGACATCTTTTCCATGAACAAAATGCACGAAAAAGACCCATCGTCCGATGGGTCCGAAGTATTTCCTATATCCCATCGATCAAGCTTTGGCACCTTACCATTGGCAGGTTGCCGTACGGTCACAGGGCTTGTCCCTCGCGTACTCTTCATAGGTTTTTTATTTTATTAAGTATATCACACTTTTTTAAATTTGTATTTACTTTTTACGTAACCGGATTACAATTTCCTTATCACGTATCTTTTCGCAGAATATTCAGATACTCCTCATATGAGAACACCCTGTTTCGTGACGCATTTGTCGTTTCCTTCAATATACCTGTCTGAACCAGTTTATCTACAGCAGACGATACCGTGTTATAGCTTACCCCAAGGCCAGCCGCCGTTCTTTTGATTTCAATGATAGGATACTGCTCTATATAATCGAAAACTCTTCTTACGTTATCATTTTTTCTTGTGGTAATAGGAAGTCTGCAGACATTGTTCTCATGGAGTGTTGACAACTTTTCGACGGTAGCCAGGGAATCCTTTGCTGCTGCCGATACTGCTTCAAGAAAGAATCCAACCCACTGCTCATAATTTCCGCTTCTTCTTACCTCCGAAATACGGTCATAGTACTCTATCTGGTTTTTTTTCAGAAAATAAGATATATATATGATTGGTTTTGAAATATATCCCTGTTCTTTCTGAAATAACAACTCTATAATATATTTCTTATTTCAAAATCAATCCAACATTTCTGTCAAATGCATAACACACAAGGTGCCACCATCGAATCCTCCTTAACTGAATTTGAGGTAAGCATCAGCGAAACCGGTTTTGCTCTTCCTTACAAATAGTATTCTACGGCTTTCTATGGATTAAGTCGTTCCCCAAAGAATGGACAAAAAGTACAGTGGGAATGGACTTTAATCTTCTTACTCCCACAAA
>JABLTO010094439.1_pt1 | contig 21886 bp, 22 predicted proteins | sample 7160091 | NCBI WGS metagenome assembly JABLTO01 (sample SAMN14651225, study PRJNA627086) | human gut metagenome | isolation source: feces | host: Homo sapiens
CGCGGCCGTTGCCGCGGCGGTGGAAAACGGCCTTTGCGCCGCGGATACGGATGTTGCCGTGAAGGTGGCGGGCGGCGCGCTCATTGTGCGCTATGCCGCGGCGGATGGAACGCTCCGCATGCGCACGGATGTAGACCTGGTGTTTGAAGGCGTGGTGGAGCTTTAAGCCGCCGCGCCCCTCAGCGCGCGCGGGCGCGGTACAGGCGCATGGAAAGCGGTGCGGAGAGCACAAAGAGCGCGAGCGCGCCAAGGGGCAGCAGCCAGGGCGTGAACCCGCCCGGCGCGGGGCCATTGAAGGAGGCCAGCAGGCTTGCGCCTGCGCTGATGAAAATTCCGAACAGAACGAAGAAAAAACGCCCCTTTTCTACACCGAAGCGGAACGAAAAGGGCAGGGACAGCGCGGGCACAAGCAGCATAATTGCAAGCATAAACGAAAAGCCCGCGCTGCCGGAAAGTGAGGGAGCTGGCTTGATGAAAAAGCCCGCTACCCATTTGCCTACCGCATAGCATGCTATGGCGCCGCAAGTGCAAAGCAGCGTTAGGCCGTATTTGGCCAGTACAATCCCGGAAGGAGAAACGGGCAGCGCGCGCACAAAGCCATCGAAGCGGCTTTGCTCATCATAGGCCATGAGCGTCATGGGCAGCATGGCGATAATGAATGCAGACATCGCATAGAATATGAACGCGTTTTCACCCTTGGCGTCCAGCACGGCGGAAAGGATTGCAAGCAGCGCCGCCATGGCAAGCTGCAGCTTGCACGCGCCCCAAAGCACATAAAGATCCTTGCGGATTAAACCTTTCATACTACGTTTGCCCCCTTTGCGAGAAATAGGATTACATCTTCAATGGAAGGCCGCGCGCAGCTTACGCCTTGCGGCAGCTGTGCGCGGGCGCAGAGCGCCTCTACGCCATAGGCGCTTTCCCGCATGCCGCATAGGGTGCCCGGCGCAAATGCGGCGCACTCCGCCTTTGTGCAGCGCACGATGCCGTAGCGCTCAAGCAGCGCATCCTTTTCATCCATGAACAGCATTTTCCCCTGGTGCAGGAACGCAACATAATCGCACAGCTTTTCAAGATCCGTTACGATGTGGGAGGAAATCAAGATGGAGTGGTCGGCCTCCCGCGTAAAATCATAAAACAGGCCGAGGATCTCATCCCGCACGATGGGGTCAAGCCCGCCCGTGGGCTCATCGAGCACGAGCAGCTTTGCTTCATGCGAAAGGGCCGCCGCGATGGCGAGCTTCATTTTCATGCCGCGGGAAAAATCCTTAAACGGCTTGCGTTCCGGCAGGGAAAGCTGTTTCACCAGGCGGAAAAACACATCCTCTTTCCAGTGGGTATAGAGATCGCGCATCACCCGGTTGAGCTGTGCTGCACTCATGCACGCGGGGAAGCATGCTTCATCCAGCACAACGCCAACTTCCTGGCGGATTTCAGCGCCATGCTGCCGGATATCCCGTCCCAGCACGCGGAATTGGCCCTCGCCTTCCAGCATGCCTAAAATCATCTTGATGAGCGTGGTTTTCCCCGCGCCGTTTTCCCCGATTAGCCCGAGGATGCAGCCTTCGGGCAGCGTAAAGCTGACACCTTCCAGGGAAAAATCCTTGTAATGCTTTGCGGCGCCCGTGATTTCCAATGCGTTCATGTCCTCATGCTCCTTCCTCATCTAGTATGCGCAGCATTTCGCACAGCGCATCCCGCGAAAGCCCGGCGCAGGCGGCAAGCGCCAGCGCTTCTTTTAAGTGAGCCTCGATGTCCTTTAGGGTCTCCTCGCGCAAAAGCTCCACGTTGCGCCGCGCAACAAAGGAACCCTTGGCCGCGACGGTGTAAATGAACCCCGCGCGCTCAAGCTCCTCGTAAGCGCGCTTGGTCGTGATCACGCTGATGCGCAGATCCTTTGCAAGGCTGCGGATGGAAGGCAGGAGCGTATCCTCCGCGAGCGCGCCGCTGATGATCTGCGCTTTGATTTGCAGGGCGATCTGCTCGTAAATGGGCTGATCGCTCCGGTTGTCGATCGAAAGCTGCACGGAAACCTCCTTTGAGTCTATTGTATATAGACAGTATATACAGTATGCACGAAATGTCAAGCAAAAAATGTACGTTGCTGGCGCAAGACAAAAAATGGCGCTGTGTGCAGGGGCATTTGCGCAAAACCGCGGTGCCACATCCTTGAATTCCACGCGTTCCACGCGCAGCGGCGGCAAGGCTGCGGGCAGTGTGCAGCAGGGAGCGGCCACCGTTTGCGCGGCAAACAGCCGCGGGGTGGATGCGGTGCTCCGCCGAAAAAAGCCGGAGCCGAAAGCGGATTGCGCATATGGCCAGCGACGGCAATAGAGTCGCCTGGGGAATGAGGAAAGGGGCGGCATAATGAAACTAGAAGTAAAATTGCATGTGGCTTGCAAAAGAGCTTGCACGGTAGCGCCATACGCATTGCAATGCGTTTAGGACAGTTTTTATCAAGTGTCCCAAAATTTCACAGCATTGTTGCATTGTAACGATTGAAAACTACCCTGCTATACAGATACAATTAAACTAAAAGGGGGAACGCTAGATGCCGGGTTCACATATTACGAAGCTTGCGCTTGCAAATGCTATGAAATCCATCATGGCCCAACAGCCATTTTCCCGCATCAGCGTAAGCGACATCTGCGCGGCCTGTGGCATGAGCCGCAAAAGCTTCTACTACCATTTTCACGATAAATACGAGCTCGTGAGCTGGATTTTCGAAAAAGAATTCGTTTTGCCAAACCGTGCGCGCAGTTTTTCCTCCAGCTGGGAGTTTTTTGAAGCGATCTGTGCATATTTTTATGCGAACCTCACATTCTATGTAAGCGCATTTGCAGTGCAAGGGCAGAATTCTTTTGCGCAATACTTCAGTGAATTTCTTCGCCCGCTTGCTTCCGCCTATTTTAAAAAGCTTTTTCCGGAAGGGGAAAACAACGCTTTTTTTACCGATTTTTTTACCGATGCGTTTCTAGTCTCCGTGATCCGATGGATCAGAAGCCCGGAGCCCATGCCGCCCCAAGAGTATGTGGGCAAACTGAAGGAAGCGATTATAGGGATACAGCTTCGGGGGGTGTAGGATGCTTGCCTCACAAAATCGCAATTATGTCCCAAAAGGTGACAAAAACAGCGGTGATTCCTAAATTGCAACAGCGTGGTTTTTCTGTCCGGTGCAGAAAACTCACGCTGCTTTTATACTAAAGTATAGATAATTACGGATGCTGGTAGCTGCGTTATTTATGTGGTGCCATAAGGCGCCATATGTACTTTGGGAAGCCTTGCATCCCCTATTAATAAGATGATAATACGAAACGAGGTGTCGACGATGTTTGTTAGCCAACTTTTACGCTTTCTTCTCACCGTGGCTACGCTCGGGTTCTTAGCACATAGCATTGGGGAAGCGTTGCCGCGCCGGTGGTTCCATGCGGATGCATTCCCCTGGCGCGCCGCCCGCTGGGAGCAGGGCGGCAGGGTATACCTCAAGCTGAGTGTGCGTGCCTGGAAGGACCGCTTGCCGGACATGAGCCGCTTTGTGCACGGCATGTATCGCAAGACCATCCGTGCACACAGGGAAGCTGATTGCATGGAACGCCTTGTGCAGGAAACCTGCGTAGCAGAATGCGTTCACTGGGTGCTGCTTGGACTGAGCCCCGTGTTCATTTTCACCATGGCGCAGCCCTATGCTGCGATCGCAGCCACGCTGTATGCGCTTTCCCATGTTCCGTTCATTGTAATCCAGCGCTTTAACCGGCCGCGCCTGCTTGCCGCCGCAAAGCGGCCGCATATGCCGCTGCAGCCCTCTGGCGCTGCGCAGGCCCAATGCGCTGCCGTGCAGCCCGCAAAGGAGGCAGAACTCGTATGAAAGCGTTGATCCTTTCCTGCAATTGCGGTGAAGGCCACAATTCAGCCGGCAAGGCTTTGGCTGAGCAGTTTGCGCACCGCGGCATTCCGTTTGCGCTGCAGGATACCCTTTCGTTTGACTCGGAGCGAACATCCCGCTTTATCGGCAACGTGCATACCAAATGTGCGCTTTATACGCCGCGCCTGTTTGCTGTGGGCAATCAGCTTGCTGAGCGCGAGCGGCGCACGGACAAACCTTCCGTATGCTACCGCGCAAACGCCGCCTATGCCGATAAGCTCTACCGCTACATTTGCGAAAACGAATTTGATACCATCGTGATGCCCCACGTTTTCCCGGCGGAAGCGCTCACCTGCATCCGGCGCAGATATCCTGAAACGCGCCTTACCACCTGCTTTATCGCCACGGACTATGCCTGCGCGCCATTTCTCAATGAAACGGATGTGGATTTCTACTGCATTCCGCATGCATCGCTCCGCCAGAGCTTCGTGGAAAGCGGCATCCCGGCGGACAGGATCGCGGCCACGGGCATCCCCGTGCGCGAACGTTTTCTTTCCCGTGTGGGGAAAGCGGAGGCGCGCGCACGCCTCTCCCTCCCTGCGACGCGGGAGCTCCTTCTTGTGATGACGGGCAGCATGGGCTACGGCAATGTCAGCGAACTGCTCGCGGCGCTGCGCGCGCGCATCCCGAATGCGGAAGTGCTCGTGATGGGCGGCAATAACGAACGGCTCAAGCATTCTCTGCGGGAGGAGTTTGCGGAGGATCCCCAGGTGCGCGTGCTCGATTATACGGATGCGGTGAGCCTTTACATGGATGCTGCGGATCTGCTCTTTACAAAGCCGGGCGGGCTTTCTTCCACAGAAGCCGCCGTAAAGGGCATCCCCATGATCCATACTGCGCCCATTCCGGGCTGGGAGGCGGATAACGCTGCGTTTTTTGAATCGCTGGGCCTTTCCCGCACTGCGGATACGCCGAAGATGCAGGCGGAACAGGCAGCCCAGCTGCTGGCGTCCCCGGCTGCCATGGCACGCATGTGCGCGTGGCAGCATAAAGAGATCAACCCGAACGCTGCGGCGGATATTTGCACGCTGTTAACGCAGCGGAAGGGAGAAAATTGCCTCCGCGAAGGCATCGTTTGATGATGGCGGCAGCATGACCAAAAGCGCGGCCAAGCGGGCGCCCACAAAGCGGGGCCCTAATGGAAAACAAGGCATCCCATGACTGCATTGCCACATGCAGCAGAGATTAAAGGGTATAATGGGGATCTGCCCCTGTGGAGATGCGGGAGGCTTTCGGCAAATGGATTTGCATGCGGGAACAAATGCAAATTGGGCTAAGCGCGAAGAACAGCAAGAATAAACGGCGACCCGGATCGGGCCGCCGTTTGCGTTCGCAATTTTAGATGAAGAACCTGCGGCGCACCTCCTCCTTGAACTGCACGCGCCGGTTGACTACAAGCGCAATGGCGGCAAGGATAAGGCAGGGTGCAAGCACGAAAAGCGACCAGTGCAGCACCGGGGTGCGCTCGAGATACAGGCTGATGAAAAGGTTGATCGCGGCACATAGGAGGCCGGAGAGGGCGAGGAGGCCAGAAAGGCGCACAAACAGGGCCCGACAGCGGCGAAACAGAAGAAGCACGGCGGCGACGGCCGCGGCAACGCTCAGCGTGAGCGGCAATGCGAGCGGCAGAAACCAATCCCCGTGCGCATGCGCTGCAATCGCATAGAGGAACAACAGCGTAACGCCGCAGTCGAGCAACAGGAAAAGCCAGGGATGCGGGTGCTCCGCCGCACAGGGCACGAGCACGTAAACATATGCCATGGCGGTGGCGCCCAGCACATAAGCCGACCAGGTGATTCTTCCGGAGCTGAGCACATTGCACAGCAGGCAGACAACGGGCGGGATGAGCAGCATCAGCGTTGCCATCACGGTGAAAAAACGGCGCACAGCGCGGCGTTCCAGCTGCTCTACCTTGCTGGGAAATGGGCGCGCGGATGGGTCGGGGGCGCTGCGCTGATTGGGGTTGATTACCTCCGTGCCGCAAAGCGGGCAGCGGCGCAGCGTTTCATCGAGCTCGACGCCGCAGTTTACGCAATAAGACATTGTGCATCACCTTTCATTGCTTTGGATCTTGACCGGCAGGCCCAGCTTGACAAGCCGCGTGAAAAACTCGCGCTCGAGCTCGCTTTCGCGGATGGTGCGCGTAATGTTGATGTACATCGTGCCGCCATAGGAAAGTGTGCCGATGGCTACGGGGTTGCGCGAAAGCGGGCCCAGCATGAACTCCATGCGCGTAACGAAGAGCGCCATCTCCTCCGGCAGGGCGGCGTTGCCCAGGTTGGAGAAGCAGGTGGCCGTTTTTTTATCGCCCGTCATGTAAAACGCGGCGCGCATCGCAAGGTCCTTGAGAAACAGGGGGGTCACGCGCAGCACGGCGTTCTGTTCGGAGCGCACGTTGGTGGTGAACTTCGCCCCAAGCACCTTGGGCGTAAGCTCCATGCCCATCTGGTGCGTCACGATTTCGAGCACTTCATCAAACGTATAAACGCCGTAGCTGGGCTCGATGCCCGGGTTGACGTAATTGGCGAAATTGCGCAGCGTTTTGGTAGGGAAAAAGCGCCTTAGGTTCACGGGCACGCAGATCTTCACGGGCTTTAAGCGCTTCGCGCGGCGCAGCGGGTGACGCCGGCGCTGGATCGCGTCAAACGCGAGGATCAGCACCGCCGTTAGGTACACCGTAAGGCTTACGCCTTTTTCGGAAGCCCGCGCCTTAAGCGCCTCCACGGGAAGCATGCCCGTGGTTACGTGGATGAAGCCATCCCGCTCGGGCGTACCCTTGAGGTGGAAGGAATCCGGCTCGCTGCGGCTGCGTGTCGCTTCCCCGGCGCAGGCAAGAAAGCCATCCTCCATCTCGCCCGGATCGGGCGGGGCGTCGCAATCAAGAATATCCCCGCCGCGCGGGATGGATACGCCGTAGCGCAGCGTGAGATATTCCGCAACGAGCGTTTTGAGAAAGCAGAGGCCGCCCGTGCCGTCCGTGAGCACGTGGAAGATTTCCACAGCGATGCGGCTGCCGTAATAGCGCACGCGGAAGGCATAGCCGCGGCTGTTTTTCGCGCGCATGGGCATGCAGGGATTGCGCACATCCTCCTCAAGGATGGGCGGGGCGTCGTTATGCTCGAGGTAATACCAGAACATGCCGCGCCTTAGCCGCACGGCAAACCACGGGAAACGCTTGAGCGTGCGTGCAAGCGCAGCGGAAAGCACCTCGGGGTCCACGGGCTCGGCCAGCGTGGCAGAAAGGCGGAACATGGCCATCCAGTCCCGCCGCATGGAGGCGGGGTAAATCTTCGCGGCGTTATCGAGCCGCATCCAGGCTTTTCCCTTTCCGCTCATAGATCTTCTTCCTCCTCAAGCGCGGCGGGCGGGGCGGGCCGCACAGCAAGGTGATCCTGCAGAAATTGTACAATCCGCTTTAATGCTTGCCGGGCCTCGCGCACCCCGTAAAGCACATAAACATGCCACATGCCGCGCTCTGTATAGAGTGTGCAGGGTACGCCTGTACTTGTGAGCGCATGCGCCATGGAAACGGCATCATCGAGCAGCAGCTCATCTTCGCCTGCAAACAGAAGCGTGGGCGGGAAACCCGAAACATCCCCGAAAAGGGGGGATACAAGCGGATTTTTAAGATCGTCCCCCGCGTACATGCGCGCATAGGATGCAAGCGTGTCATAGCGCAGCGAAGGGTCGCTCCTGCGGTTTGCGCGGCAGGAGGGGCCGGAAAGCGTAAGGTCCACCCACGGGGAGATCGCCACGATCGCGCGCGGCAGGGGAAGCCCCAGGTCTTTCAGTTTGCGCGTGAGCGCAAAGCAGAGCCCGCCGCCTGCGGACTCGCCGCAAAGGGCGATCTCGCCCGGCGCAAGCCCGCTGTCGATCAAGTGGCGGTAGGCTGCAAGCGCATCCTCAAGCGCCGCTGGAAAAGGATGCTCCGGCGCAAGGCGGTAGCCTGCAGCGAACACGCGGCAGCCTGTTGCTGCCGCGAGCACGCTGCCAAACCCCACGGCATACTCGATGCTGCCTGCCGTGTAACCGCCGCCATGCAGGTAGAGTAGCGCGCCGTGCCTTGGGTCATAGCCCTGCGGCAGGATCCAGCATGCCTGGAACTGCGCGAATGCATGCGGCACGAACTCCACGCGCGCGCCCACGGCGCGCGCACCAAGCCGCCCAAGTTGATCCTGCGCGGCGCGGGCAAACGGAATGCCGCCCTTGCGCATCAAAAATGCGGCGAGCCGTTGGTTCATGCGCAGCCAGGTGTTTGCAATGCCGGCCATGGTTCCTCCTGTTGGGGCGTAGAATTGCAGGGATTATGCGGCAGCCATGTTCGCGCGCCGCATGCCCCATGCGGCAGTAGCAAGCGCCGCCATAATGAGCAGAACGGAAATCTCGGGCATCCATTCCACCAGCGTGGGCGGTGCCGCCGCGCGCAGCTTGGCGAGATCTTCTACAAAGATGTGGTAAACAAACGGGAGCGTAAACACGAGCCCAAGCGGGATACGCGTCCTAAGAAAGCCGAAGGCAGTCGCCGCATAGAGCCCGAGCACGAGCGCATACAGCGCACAGCAGAGCACGGTGTGCAGCAGGGAAGGGAAGGAGAGCGCCTTGAGCACGAAAAAAAGGCACCCAAGCCCAACGGGGAGCGTGGCGAGCCGGAGCGCGCCGCGGCTTACAAAAACGGCCAGCAGCACGCAGGAGAGCAACGGTATGGCAAAATGCACGATTGCCGTGTAAGCACCGGCTGTGCCGCCATGCGCAAGGCAAAACCAAACCAGGCGCACCGCTGCAGAAGCGAGCACCAATCCGGCGCAGGCGCGCGCAGGCGCTTGTGCAATGACAAATGCGGGAGCTTTCATACAGAAAACCGAAGCCCGGCTGCGCTTAGCGCAGCGTGGGCCCTTCTGACCTGTCGCGCAACTGCCGCGCAATGAAGCCAATCGCGATGAGGTCGGTTATGCCGCTGTAAACGAGGCCTGCACCGATGAGGATCATCACGGTAGATGCAACCTTGAAGGGGTTGATGAGCATGAGAATGCCAAATGCGAGCCCCACGAGCGCAAGCACCAGCACGCTGATCCAGCCGTTCCAGCCGGCGCGCTTGAGCTCAAACGCATGGCAGAGCTTGATGAAACTCGAAACCACGATCGCCGCACCGAGAATCACGGGCAAAAGCGCCGCAATGCCCGCCGCTTCCAGCAATAACACGAGGGCAAGGGCCAGCATGAGAAGCCCCAGCAGCAGCTCCGATGGGAAGAAGGAAAGCAGGCAGCTGCGGAAATACAGCAAAAGAAAGCGCACGCCGGCGATTGCCAGCACGCCCACGAGAATGTAGCATACCAGCTTGGCCGAAACAGCGGGAAACAGGATAAACAGCAGCCCGAGCACGATGCACAGTGCGGCGCCCGCGATGGCGCTGTTTTTTGCGTCCTTTAAAAAATTCATGGCAATACCTCCGGTTGATTTGCCTGCCTGCGGGCAGGCAGGCGCTGGATGCACCGTTGGCTCCAACAATTTATAGGATACATCATTTTGGCGGGAAAGAAAAGCTGTGCGGGGCCTGCAAGATGTGATAGAATTGAAAACAAATCCGCGCCCGGTGCGCGCGGGAAGGAGGACGGCCCAATGGCATTGGGGTTTTGGATCGGGAGCCTGGTCGCAGCGTTCCTTATTGCGGCGGCGCTCGCCGTGGGCACGGTGCTGCTTGCGGTATACTTTGGGAAACGGCAGGAGCATGGGGCGTTGGCAGCCGCAATCGCCATCGGTTCCGTGCTGTTTCTTGCGGCGGTTTATCTCGGGCTGATGGTTGTGCTGATGGGAGGCGTAGCGTAAGATGCAATATGAAGGGCGCATATTCCGGCCGCCGAGCGAGGCGGAAAGCTTAATCCTGCAATCGACGGTCGGTTGCAGCCAGAACGGCTGCGCATTTTGCAGCATGTATAAGGAAAAACGCTTCCATATTCGCCCGGTGGCGGCCGTTTGCGCGGATGTGGATGAGATTGCATCGGGGCCGTGGGCACGGGCGTTTTCCCGGGTGTTTTTGGCTGATGGCGATGCGCTTATGCGCAAAACGGAGGAACAGCTCGCGATCTTTGCGCACATCTATGCGCGCCTGCCGGCCACGGAGCGGATCACCTGCTATGCTTCCCCTGCAAGCATCGCGGCGAAAACAGATGCGGAGCTTCGATCGCTTGCGCAGGGTGGGCTCAACATGGTGTATATGGGGCTTGAATCCGGAAGCGATGCAGTGCTTGCGCGCATGAACAAGGGAGCAACGGCCGCAGAGATCATTCGCGCCGGGCAGCGCGTGCGCGCTGCAGGCATGCGCCTTTCAGTCACGGCGATCATTGGCCTTGGCGGGGCGAGTGGTTCCGAAGAACACGCCATAGAAACCGGCCGCGCGCTTTCCGCCATGCAGCCGGAATACATTGGGCTTTTGACGCTCATGCTTGAGGGCGAGGAACCGCTCTATGCCGATTACAGGGCAGGGCGCTTCACTCTGCCGGATCAGCAGGGGCTTTTGCGGGAGCTGCGCACGCTTATCGCGCATACGGACAGTGAGGGCAGCGTTCTGCGGGCAAATCACGCTTCCAACTACCTAAACCTGCGCGGTACGCTCAACGCGGACCGGCCGCGCCTCATCGCGCAGCTTGATGCTGCGCTTGCGGGGCAAGTGGGGCTCAAGGCGGAATGGATGCGCGGGCTGTAAAAGCATGAAAAATGCCGGAACTTACTGTAAAATCCGGGCATATGCCCCAAACGAGAGAATGAAGCAAAAATTACACAATGCATTCGGCAAAGAATGATTTTCAAAAAAGGAACGCTGGGCGCCATACAGTGCCCGGCGTTTCAAGTCTCCGGCCGCAATCGCCCCTACCGCAGCTGCTTTATGCCATATACCTAATATAATGAAGAAAAGCGCTCCATGATGCCGCGCAACAGGGCGGGTGATTGACGAATCCAGCATTTGGTTGTATACTATCTCTATATGAATCATCCGCAGGAGATGACTGCCCTGCGGATGTAAAAAAACTGTGCCGCAAAGCGGCGCAAAGTAAAAAGAGAGGAAATGGAAAATGAAAAAACTGATTGCCCTAATGCTTTGCCTGGTATTGGCGGTTGCTGCATTTGGCTGCAATAACACGCCTGCCACGGAAGGCGATCCGACGGATGCGCCGGATCAAACGCAGACTGAGGCTCCCGAAGCAACGGATGCCCCCGAAGCGACGGATGCCCCCGAAGCCACCGAGCCTGTTGAAGGCGATGGCGAACAGAAGGTCTACAACGTAGTGAGCCTTGTCAACGGCAACCTCGGCGACAAATCCTTCTTTGATTCCGCCGAATCCGGCTTGAAGGCGCTCCAGGATGCAGGCCGCATCACCTACAAGACCATCGAAATGGGCGGCACGGATGAAGACCAGCCCAAGTGGCTTGAGACCCTCTATGAAGTTGCAGAATCCGGCGAGTATGATCTCATCATCTGCGGCACCTACCAGATGCCGGATTACCTCCAAGAAGTTGCCACCGCGTATCCGGATCAGAAATTCTTGATCTACGATGATACCACCCATGTTGGCGAGAACGCAAACGTTGTCAACTTCTCCTACAAGCAGAACGATATGGGTTACCTCGTAGGCGTGTTCGCCGCTGCGATGACTTCCCAGACCTCCGTTGCCAACATCAACGAGGAGAAGGTTGTCGGCTTCGTGGGCGGCATGGACAGCCCCGTCATCAACGACTTCCTCTACGGCTTCCTCCAGGGCGTGCAGGACACCGACCCCGAAGTGAAGGTTGATACCCGCTATGTCAACTCCTATGTTGATGCCGCGACTGCGAAAGAGCTCGCGCTCTCCATGATCAACGATAACGCCTGCGACATCATCTGGGGCGTTGCGGGCCTTTCCGGCAACGGCGCTGCGGAAGCCTGTGAGGAAACCGGCAAGAGCTGGTTCATCGGCGTTGACTCCGACCAGGAGCTCACCCTGCCCGACAACCAGAAGGCGATCACCCTCACCTCCGGCCTCAAGAACATCGGCCAGTCCCTTATCTGGTTTTTCGATAAGTGGGATGCCGGCGAAGCGGATGCGCTCTTCGGAACCCAGGTCAACCTGGGCCTCAACGAGGGCGGCGTTGGCATCGTGACCGATAAGAACTTCACCACCGTTGCGCCGCAGGAAGTGCAGGATGCAGTCCTGGCTGCGCAGGAGAAGGTTGCCTCCGGCGAGATCACCGTTCCCACCGCCATTGGCGATGAAACCAACGGTGTCGTTGCGCTGCGCGACTCCATGCAGCCGTAACAACTTCATAAGCATTTCAGCGAGCCGGCCGGTTTTCCGCCGGCTCGCAACGGCCGGATTCGGCCAATTGCGGTTGAGAACGGCCCATAAGAAGCAAACGAGCCGGGGGGAGCTGATTGTCGTGGCTCCCCCCTGCTTGCTTTATTAAAGAAAAGGAGGGGACGAAAAGCCAATGCCGCAAAACGAATTCGTTGTGCAGATGGTGGGGATTACCAAGGTGTATCCCAACGGCATTGCCGCGAACCGGGACGTAGACTTCAATGTGCGCGGGGGAGAGATTCATGCGCTGATGGGCGAGAACGGCGCGGGAAAATCCACATTGATGAAAATGCTCTTTGGCCTGGAGCAGCCCACGGAAGGGAAGATCATCGTGAACGGGGAAACGGTGCGCCTCACCTCCCCAACGGTTGCCATTTCAAAGGGGATCGGCATGGTACACCAGCACTTCATGCTCGTGCCGAGCCTTACCGTAGCGGAGAACATCGTGCTTGGGATGGCGCCTACAAAAGGCATGTTTATTGACTATAAAAAGGCAGTTGAAATTACAGAGGAATATTCCAAAAGGTATAACCTCCCAGTGGAGCCGGATAAGCGCGTGATGGATATTCCCGTCGGCATGAAGCAGAAGGTGGAGATCTTGAAGGCGCTGGTGCGCGGCGCGAAGATCCTCATCCTGGACGAGCCGACTGCGGTTTTGACAACGCAGGAAACCGAAGAGCTTTTCCGGGAACTCATCCACCTCAAAGAACAGGGTTATACAATTATTTTCATTTCGCATAAGCTCAACGAGATTAAACAGATCACAGACCGAATCACCATCATGCGCGCCGGGAAATCCATGGGTGTTTACAATACGGCGGAAATCTCCAAAGAGGAAATTTCCCGCTTGATGGTCGGGCGCGACGTGGTGCTTGCCGTGCAGAAGGATAAGGCCGAACCCAAGGAGACGGTATTGCAGGTGCGCGGGCTTACCTACACCAACGAGTGGAACAAGAAAATGCTCGATGGCGTTTCCTTTTCCGTGCGGCAGGGCGAGATTCTCGGCGTTGCAGGCGTGGAAGGCAACGGCCAGGGCGAGCTCGTGGAGATGCTTTTCAATTTGAACCGGCCGGATTCCGGGAGCGCGACTGTGAATGGGCAGGAGATCATCGGCATGCCGCAGGATAAGCTCCGGGATCTGGGAGTGTCGCTGATTCCGGAGGACCGAATGACCTATGGCATCGCGGGCGCAGCTACCATCGAAGAGAACCTCATCTCGGATCGCATTGATCAGAAGCGTTTCAACAAGGGGCCGCTCTTTAACATGAAAGCCATCCATGCGGAGAGCGAGCAGCTCATAAAGGATTTCGCAGTGCTGTGCAAATCGCATCAGCAAAAGGTGCAGATGCTTTCCGGCGGCAACATCCAAAAGGTGGTTGTGGCACGTGAATTCTCCAGCAATCCCAAACTCATCATCGCGGATCAGCCTACCCGCGGCATCGACGTGGGCGCAACGGAATTTATCCGCAACAAGCTGGTCGAACTTTCCCGCGCAGGTGCGGCGGTGCTGCTGGTTTCGGCGGACCTCAATGAGGTGATGGAACTTTCCGACAGCCTTATCGTCATGTGCGGCGGGAAGATCGCTGCGTATTTTGAGGATACTTCCACGCTCACCGACGCGGTCATGGGCGAATACATGCTCGGGCTCAAGAGCCAGAGCGATGAGGAGATTAGGAGGGTTTGCCATGAAGGATAGGCGGTTGATGCTCTTTGAAGTGGCGCGCGGCACGGCAGCGATCCTGCTTGCACTTTTGGTTGCGACCATCTTCATCTTTCTCTGCTCCGATGAGCCGATGACCGCGCTAAGGTATCTGTTGATCGGGCCGATCATTAAGGACAGCGGCGGTTTCAACACCATGAGCTTTTATACCATCCTTGCCGCTATGATTCCGACGATCTTCACGGGCCTTGCAACGTGCGTGATGTTCTCGGCGGGGCAGTTTAACCTGGCAAGTGAAGGCGGTGCGATGGCAGGCGGCTTTGTGGCGGCGCTTTGCGGCATCTATATTCAGATGAATACGGGGCTGCATGCGGTGGTCTGCGTAGTGATCGCTGCAATCGTTTGCGGGCTTATCATGCTCATCCCAGCGCTGCTGAAGGTAAAACTTGGGGCGAGCGAGATGGTTACGAGCCTCATGCTTAACTACATCATCATGTACATCGTGCTGCACTTCCTCAATTATAACTTTGCGGACCGTTCCAAGGGTTCCACGCAGACATACCCCTTTGCGGAGACCGCGCAGATTCCCGCGCTGGTGCCAGGCGGCAGCAAGCTGAGCTGGGGGTTTGTGGTGGCGCTCGTCTTCGTCGTAATCATTGCCCTTTTCATGTACCGCACGCGCTGGGGCTATGCCATCCGCATGATCGGCATCAATAAATCGTTTGCCTCGTATTCCGGCATGAAAGTGGGCGGGGTCATCGTGCTTTCCCAGGTAATCGGCGGCATCCTTGCGGGCCTTGGCGGCAGCATTGAAGTGCTCGGGCGGTATACCACTTTCCTCTGGAAGGAGCTGCCCGGCTATGGGTGGACAGGCATCACCATCGCCATCCTGGCGAAAAACAACCCCATCTTCGTGCCGTTTGCGGCATTCTTTATCGCATATCTGAACAAGGGCTGCTCGCTTATGGCAACCTACAGCGACGTCCCTGCTGAGATGATTGACATCATCCAGGCGGCGATCTTCCTGTTCTTTGCAGCGGAGCAGTTCCTTGCGCGCTACCGGCAGAAGATTGTTGTACGCAATACGCAGGCGGATCTTGCAAAGCTTGAAACGGCGAAAGGAGGGGAGGCGCAATGAGCCAGCTTTGGGAAATGATCTTTCAAACGGAGTTCCTTTTTTCGGTGATCCGCATCACGGCGCCGATCCTCTTTGCTGCACTGGGTGCGGCCATAGCAGAACGCGCTGGGCTGACCAACATGGGCCTTGAGGGCATGATGATGATCTCTGCGCTCTTCGGCACGCTCACAAGCTATTGGACGCAAAGCTGGGTCATCGGCGTGCTGTGCGCGCTGCTTGTGGGCCTGGTGCTCAGCCTCATGGTCGGGTTCTTTGCGCTCAAGCTCAAAACGGATATCATCCTTGCAGGCATTGCTGTAAACATGCTTGGCAGCGGCGGCACGATCTTCCTGCTGTATATGTTTACGGGCATGCGCGGCAACACGGGCGCGCTCGTAAGCGAAAACATCTTAATTCCAACGGTCAATATTCCCTTGATTCAAGATATCCCCGTGCTCGGCGATATCCTTTCCGGGCATTCGGTGCTCACCTACCTTGCGTTCCTGTTCGTATTCCTCATGTGGGTGCTGCTGTATAAAACGCCCGTGGGCTTGAGCATCCGCGCGGTGGGCGAAAATGAGCATGCTGCGGAGAGCGTGGGCATCAAGGTGCGGCGCATCCAGTATACAGCCCTTGCGATTTCCGGCTCGCTTGCGGGGCTTGGCGGCGCGTTCATGTCCATGTATTATTCCCAGGGATGGAACTCCGGCATGGTTGCAGGGCGCGGCTTTATCGCCCTTGCGGCGCAGGCCATGGGGCAGGGCGAGCCGGTTGGCACCATGCTTTCCTCGCTGCTGTTTGGCCTGGCGCAGGCACTGCGCACGAAGGTTTCCGCGCTCCAGGGCGCTTCGAGCTACCTGGTCTCGGTGATCCCGTATGTAGCAACGGTGCTCGGACTTGTGATCTATGCGGCGGCAACGATCCGCCGGGTAAAGAAGGCGCGCCGCACAAAGCATGTGGCTGCGCCGGTTGAGGAGAAGGAATGATATGAAAAAGATCCCCGTTATCCTGGATGGCGACCCGGGGCATGATGACGCGATTGCATGGGTGCTTGCAAATGCAAGCCCCATGCTGGATATCCGCGCCGTAACTTCCTGCTGCGGGAACCAGACGATCGAAAAGACAACCTATAACGCCCTGCGCATCTGCACGCTCATCGGCCTGCATGCGCCGTTTGCCATGGGCCGCCGGCGGCCGCTCGTTTCTGAACCCATCATCGCGCCTACGGTGCACGGCCAATCCGGCCTCGATGGCCCTGCGCTGCCGGAGCCGGATTTTGAGCCCACGGGCCTCGATGCGGCAACCCTTATGGCGCAGGTGCTCGCGGAGAGCGCGGAGCCGGTTACGCTCGTGCCCACGGGGCCGCTCACCAACATTGCTGCGCTCTTACTTGCGCACCCCGAGCTCAAGGAAAAGATCGCCCATATCTCGCTCATGGGCGGCGGCATCGCGTATGGGAACTGGACACCCGCAGCGGAATTCAACATCCTTGTTGACCCGGAAGCGGCGAAGGTGGTGTTTGAAAGCGGGATCCCCGTTACGATGGCCGGGCTGGATGTAACGGAGCGCGCGCTGGTTTATCCGGAGGATTTCGAGCGCATCCGCGCGGTTGGAAACCCCGTTGCGAAAGTGGTCGCGGAATGGCTGGAGTTTTTCTATGGTTTCCACCGCAGCAAAGGGTACCCTGGCGCACCAGTGCATGATGCTGTGGCTGTGGCTGCGCTGGTTAAGCCGGAGCTGCTCACGGTGAAGCCATACTATGTGCAGGTGGAGACACAGGGCGATTTCTGCAAGGGTGCAACCATTGCGGACCGCTTCGGCGTGCTTGGGCATGCGCCCAACGCGAACGTGATCCTGGATATTGACCGTGAAGGCTTTGTGGATCTCCTGGTGGAAGCCGCAAAGCACTACGATAAAAGGGAGGTGGGCGCATGAAGCGTTTCCCTGTGATTCTCGATTGCGACCCGGGCGTGGACGACGCGGTGGCCATCCTGCTGGCAAAGCAGCTCCCGGAGCTTGACGTGCGGGCCATCACAACGGTTGCAGGCAACGTGGAGGTGGAAAAGACCTATGCCAACGCGCACAGGATTCTGCATGTTGCAAAGTGGGAAGTGCCGGTTTATATGGGCGCGGCGGGGCCGCTCGTAGGCACGCAGGTGACCGCTACGGGCATCCATGGCGCGGACGGCCTTGGCGGCGTGGAAGTACCGGGCGCGGCGATCCCGCCTGTGCCGGAGGAGCGCGCCTGGGATGTCATCTATCGTGAGGCTGTAGCCGCAGGCGGAGCGCTCGAACTTATTGCTGTCGGGCCGCTCACAAACCTTGCGATTGCCTTTGCAAAATACCGCGAGCTGCCCAAACTGATTCGCAGGATCGTCATCATGGGCGGCGCTGCAACGCTCGGGAATACGACGCCTGCTGCGGAGTTCAACATTTATGCGGATCCGGAAGCTGCGGAGATGGTCTTCCAAAGCGGCGTACCGGTGCACATGGTGGGCCTGGATGTAACGCTCAAGAGCTACCTTACGGCTTCGGAGATCGACGCCATTGCGGCGCTTGGAAGCGAGCAGGCGAAATTCTTCCATGGAATCCTGCAAAACGTGCTGGCTTTTTCAACGAAGCTGGGCCTGCCCGGCGTTTCCATGCATGACCCTGCGGCCGTGCTTTATGCGGTGGATGCGAGCCTGTTTCAAGCGGAGGAAGCCGGCGTGCATGTGGAATGCAAGGGCAGCATCACCCGCGGGAAAACCGTTACGGATCTCTACAGCGATGCGCAGTTTGAAAAGAACGCATACGTTGTAACAGAGGTGGATCGCCCTGCATTTGTCGAGCGCGTAAAGACGCTGTTGGCGCGGTATGCCTAACCAATAGGCGCCGGGTTCTCCCGCATGGGCAAGCATAGAAGCGCGCTGCATTTTTGCAGGAGGCGGAGGTCGACCCAAACAGGAGAAGCATGTGCCTATAGTCAGTCAACTTGCCCAAGCTGCTTGAGCAGCAAGGGCAAAGGCGGCGCGGGAGCATGCGCAAACAAGGGGTGCGCTGCGCGCCCACTGCATGCGGATGCATGCAAACGCATGGGATGGAAATAACCCAAGGCGGCAGCGATAAAGCTGCCGCCTTTACTTTCTGGAGCGGCGCGATCTTCCTGCTGTATAGGTTTACAGACATGCGCGGCAACACGGGCGCGCTCGCAAAAGACAAACAGCACCCTCTATGCTCGGGCGCGGCCGAGGGTTAAACAGGAAAGCGTATGCTGCGCAAGAGCATTGCGGATTTACTGCACACCCGGATCCTTCTCTTGCTTTTCGTTTCCCCAAAGTGTGCGGCACGCTACAACAGCAGCCCACATCAGCGTCCCGCGGCATCGCCTACCACACAGTAAGATTGCGAAAACAATTATGGGCACAGCTCCCAGAACGGAGCGCAGGATACCCGGAAGGTGCAGCACCCAAAAGCGGTTTCCGCAAATGCGTTTATCAGCGGCCTTGCAGCCTAACGGGAGCTTTCGCTCTAAAGCAGCACTGACATAGGAAAACGCCGGTCAAATTCGCCCATTCGCCCCCGGCACTGTGCTGGCCGGCCTTGGGAGGGGGCACCCTGCCTGCGGCCGGCCATCTTACGCCAGAACAAATACAGCCGAACTTGACGCTGCGCCCTTGAAGCGGCAGATGTGCGGCAGAGGCGCGAAAGACGCGGAAGGCATACCCGCTGTGGTGCCGATGCAACGGCTCCAACATGCCCTTCTCATGGCGATGTTTTCATGGGTTCCCCCTAAAGGCAGCGGACTATTTCCGGCGGCATGCGACAGTCAAGCATCGGCGATTGCAGCGGCTTAGGATGAACCGAGCTTGCATGGAATCCATGCGCAAGCGAATTGGCGCAGCGCGGCTGATGCAGCGGCGCAGTTCGAAGTGTTTACCGGGATGCGTGGATTGCAGGGCTTCGCGTTGCTGTGCATGCTTGCAATGCAGGAAAAGGAACGATCAAGGAAGTGCTCGCGGCAGTTTTGGCAGGGGAAGCGCAAAAATCTGCACCCCATCAAACCCGCCGCCATTTATGCCCGCGCTTTAGTGCGCTTCCGGCAATATCTGCCCCGGCATTTTTCGGCGTGCAGAAAGTGCAGCGGGTACTTCCCTCGCTGCACCTTTGCTTCCATCCGTTGCGTCCGTCAGCCTAAAAGCCCCAAAATCCGTTGATCTGCCGCAGCGGTAAGCGCTTGCAGCTGCGCATCCGCTGGCAACATGCGGCGCACATGCAGAAAATGGAATAGCGTGTGCCTGCAGCGCAGCTGGATAGAATACCGGACTCCGACTCCTACAGACCTGCCGCGCATGGCTTTACAGCTTCTTCCTTAGGTAAACCATATCCACCAGCTGCACGCCGCTTTCATAAATGGGATGATCGTAATGATCGGTAAAGAAATTCTTGACGCGGTGAGACCGGGTAAAGCCGCACTTCTCATAAAAGGGAATGGTCAATGGGCTGTCGCCGGTCCCAACTTGTAAAATGGAATAACGCCCGCGGTATTCTTTTTCGAGAAAAGCAATGAGCGCTTTTCCGTATCCTTTTCCTTGAAAAGCCGGCTCTGTCGCCAGGTTCTTAATTTCAAGAATGCCGGCCCCAACCTCCATAACAACGCATTCGCTTTTGCAGCCATCGTCCTCCAACACATACATGGTACCGCTTTCCAGGTAGCGGTCAATCATATCCTCCTGCTCATCCGCCAGCAACAGGAGGGGGAGATATTGTTTTTTGTTGCGCTTAACTTCTTTTATCTGCATCTGATTCTCCACTGCCTATTGAAATGCAAAGTAGGCGAAACGCCATGAAACCTGTGCGTAACGGCCTTGCCATACCAAGCAAGGCCGCTTCGACTTTTGCATGCGAGCATTCGCGCCCAGCCAAGCTGGGACTTGGTTCGCGGAGGGGCCAGATTTTATACGGTTTCCAGCTTAATCTGGTTTGTGTTGCCGGATTTGCCGTTGATTACGCCGCCCGTGATGACCACGCGGTCGCCCTGCTTTGTAAGCCCAGATCGCTTTGCGGCGAGCAGCGCATGGTAGAACATCACATCCGATGAAGTGAATTCCTCGCTGCGCACCGGCAGTACGCCCCAGGAAAGCGCAAGCTTGTGCCAAACGCGCACATCGGTGGTCATGCCCAGGATAAAGACCGGCGGACGGAAGCGGGAAACCATGCGCGCCGTTTGGCCACTCCGCGTGCATACTACGATCAGCGAGGCGGCAACATCCATCGAAAGCGCACAGGTTGCGTGGGAGATCGCATCCGCATCGCTCTTGATGGCAAATTCTTCGCCCTGGAAGCGTTTCTTATAGTTGATATCGTTTTCCGCCTGCGCAGCGATGCGCGCCATGGCCGCTACGGATTCCACCGGATATTCGCCCGCAGCGGTTTCGCCGGAGAGCATGAGCGCGCTCGTTCCATCGTAAACGGCGTTGGCTACGTCCGAAATCTCCGCGCGGGTAGGGCGGGGGTTGTGAATCATGGATTCCAGCATTTCCGTTGCAGTGATCACGCGCTTTCCGCGCCTGCGGCAGCGGGTAATCAAATGCTTTTGGATGGCGGGCAGTTCCTCAAAGGGAATCTCCACGCCGAGGTCGCCGCGCGCAACCATGATGCCGTCGCTCGCGTCGATGATCTCGTCGATTTTGTCCACGCCGGAGCGGTTTTCAATTTTTGCGATTAAATCGATGTCTCCGCCGCCGTTTTCCATAAGGAATGCCCGCACCGCAAACAGATCTTCCTTGCAGGAAACAAACGAGCAGGCGACAAAATCCACCCCCAGCTGGATGCCGAGAAGCAGATCCGAGCGGTCCTGCGCGCTCAGATATTCCTGCCGCAGCACCTTTCCGGGAAAACTCATGCTTTTACGGTCGGAAACTTCGCCGCCGATTACAACGGTGCAAATCACGTCGTGCCCGCGAATCTCCCGCACTTCCAATACAACCAGGCCGTTATTGAGCAGAATGCGGTCGCCCGGCGCGAGCTCCTGGGCCAGCTTTTTATAAGAAACGGAAACCCGCGTTTGATCCCCTGCAACCTCTTCCGAAGTAAAGGTAAAAGGATCGCCGCGATGCAGCGTGACTTTGCCGGAGGCAAACGTACCGATTCGGTATTCCGGGCCTTTGGTATCCAGCATCACGGCAAGCGGGACGCCGAGCGCATCGCGCGTTTGCTGCACAAGGCGGATTTTTTCGGCTTGCTCCTGCTGCGTGCCATGCGAAAAATTGAAACGCGCTACGTCCATGCCAGCTTCGACCATGCCGCGCAGCGTATCTGCATTTGCGCAGGCCGGCCCGATTGTGCAGATGATTTTTGTCTTTTTGCCAATCATAGAAGTTTACTCCCATCGATTCGAAATAGTATCAAACATATATTCCATAAGCAAAAGTATAACGCGAAATATGGCAATCGTAAACCATAGCACTGTAAAAGTTCCGTGAATCATGCAGCAACGTAATGGAAGAGTTTGGAAGGAACGGAATGTAGGAAAATGATGTTGATAATGTTAGGAAAAAGAAAAAGAAAATTTAAATTGATATGATTTAAAGAGAAAACACGAGAATTTTAATGATCGAAAAGATTATTTTATAATAAATCAGAATTAAGAATGAATTAAATGGATATTTAAAAATAACGTTGGATTTCAAAATTGTGTTATGCGGAAGAATTCGATATAATAATCGAGCACACTTCGTGAGGGGCGTGCAGCGAGCACCTTGAAAACTATATAGTGCAGAAGATAGAAGAAGAAACGCGAAGTAAATTTGAAGGAGCCTCAGCACGGGGGGAGCCCGTGCGAGGGTTCTAAGGACAACTTGGAGCCAAGCGAAGAAGAG
>JABLTO010153672.1_pt1 | contig 21872 bp, 16 predicted proteins | sample 7160091 | NCBI WGS metagenome assembly JABLTO01 (sample SAMN14651225, study PRJNA627086) | human gut metagenome | isolation source: feces | host: Homo sapiens
GGGCGTCTGTGACCCAACTTCTTTGAAGTTGGATGGCTCGAAGTATCCCAATTTGTACAAAGTATGTAATGTCAATAACACCCCTAAGTTGTTGCTGATTGGGAAGTCGCCCCCTACGAATTGGTGGGTTACATATATCCAAACCTGATTATTTTGATAAAGGCTTTGACGACATTGCAGCCGCGGGTTGGTAGGGCTCCTGAAAAGTCGTTAGACTTTTTGGGATTGAGGAGGAGCAAGGCAGCGGGCGTATGTTTTTCTTGACAGAGAAAAACATAGCTTAGCGAACTTTGCTCCGATGAGGCGGCAAAACGCCCGCAAAACCACTCAACTTTTTAAATTTTTGTTAATATCTTCAAAATTCGGTTGTATTTTCGCTTTATTTGTGCTACAATCTTTGATTGTACTATTAGCTTATTGTGAATTCAGTTTATTTCCTGCGGAATAATATTAATAGGAGGTACAGAGTGAAGAAATATCTAAAAGGTATCGGCTTTTATCTGCTGTTATTCTTGGTTATTGTTATGGTGTTTTACATGACAAGGGTCACGCCTCAAACTGAGACGGGCGTGTATTCCGACCTGGTGCGCAGCATCCAGAACCATGAGGTCAGCGAGATTAGCATAGTCGATAGCATTGCAACCGTAAAGTATAAAAACAGTGATTCCGAGGCGACTGTTGAGGTTCCGGGTTACGGAACTCTGCGCGCCGATGTGGGCGAGGAGATGGAGGCTCAGATTAAGGACGGTTCTCTAAAGGTAGAGACCCCTCTGCCCTACAGTCCGCCCTGGTGGCTGACCCTGCTGCCCACCTTAGGCTTGGTTATTCTGTTTGCGGTGTTCTGGTTCATGTTCATGCAGCAGTCGGGAGGCGGCGGCAGAGGAATGATGAACTTCGGCAAGAGCAAGGCACGCATGACCAACGACAGCCAGTCAAAGAAAACCTTTGCCGACGTTGCCGGCGAGGAGGAGGAAAAGGCGGAGCTTGAGGAGATTGTTGAGTTCCTGAAAAATCCCGACAGGTTCAGGAGGCTGGGCGCAAGGATACCCAAGGGCGTCCTTTTGGTAGGCCCTCCGGGAACAGGTAAAACCTTGCTTGCAAAGGCTGTGGCAGGAGAAGCGGGCGTTCCCTTCTTCTCTATTTCGGGCTCGGATTTTGTTGAGATGTTTGTGGGTGTGGGCGCTTCCCGCGTCAGGGACCTTTTTGACAATGCTAAAAAGAACTCCCCCTGTATTATATTCATAGACGAGATTGACGCTGTGGGCAGGCACAGAGGTGCAGGCCTGGGCGGCGGTCATGACGAGAGAGAGCAGACCCTTAACCAGCTGCTGGTTGAGATGGACGGCTTTGGCGAAAACGAGGGCGTTATAATAATCGCCGCAACCAACCGCCCGGATATTCTTGACCCGGCTCTGCTCAGACCGGGCAGGTTTGACAGACAGGTGCTGGTTGACGCGCCGGACGTTGTGGGCAGAGAGGCTATATTAAAGGTTCACACCAGAAATAAGCCCCTGGGCAGCGACGTTAAGCTGGACGTTCTGGCAAAGACCACAATCGGCTTCACGGGTGCCGACCTTGAAAATCTGGTAAACGAGGCGGCGCTTTCCGCAGCGAGAGCCAACAAAAAGGTTATAAATATGAACGACCTTGAGGAGTCCATAATGAAGGTTGTGGCAGGCCCCGAGAAAAAGAGCAAGAAGGTTACCGAAAAGGAGAAGAAGCTGACGGCGTTCCACGAGGCGGGTCACGCTGTGGTATCAAAAATGCTTCCCACTCAGGACAGAGTTCATCAGGTTTCCATTATTCCCAGAGGCAGAGCCGGCGGATATACCCTGTCCCTGCCCAAGGAGGACGTTAGCTACAACAGCAGAACCGAGATGCTTGAGGAAATTGTTGTGTTGCTGGGCGGCAGGGTTGCCGAGAGTTTAACTCTTGACGACATAAGCACAGGAGCCTCCAACGACCTTGAACGGGCGACCAAGATAGCAAAGGCGATGGTGACCAAGTACGGCATGAGTGAGAGACTGGGCGCCAGAACCTTCGGCGAGCAGCAGGACGAGGTGTTCCTGGGTCTTGAGGCGGGACATTCGGCGGATTACAGCCAGGAGACCGCCGCTGTTATAGACGAGGAAATCCATAGGATTATCAGCGAGTGCTATGACAGATGTAAGACAATCCTGACGGAGAATATGGAGAACCTGACAAGGGTTGCGGAATTGCTCCTTGAAAAAGAAAAAATCGAGGGCGAGGAGTTTGACGCTTTGTTCGAGACAGCGACAGAGCCTGAGACTGCTGATACGGAAGCCTCCGAGACGGTGGCTGAATTTAAAAATGCTCCCGCATCCAAAGACAGTCAAGATGCAGAACAATAATAGATAAAGGGCGTGAGAAAGTCACGCCCTTTTTGGGTTGTCAATAAAGGGTTTAGGGCTCCGCCCGACTCGTCGCATTACGCCCTTGTTGCTCGCCTTGCCTGTTCGGCAAGGCTTCACTTTTACGGGCGTATGCTCCTCTATCCCAAAAAGTCTGGCGACTTTTCGGGAGCCCTGCGCCTACGGTGCTTTTCTCCGCCGCCGACAATCCAACAATTTTCATCATAACAAACGGGATTGGCACATACGTAACTCGTTACTTTCGTAGTACCGTGCAACAACTAAAACTTTATATTTAAATTATAATCCCTGTTATTTCATATACTCACATTGGTGTGTCTGTCGCCCGCCCTGTTGCGTTTGCCCTCTCCTCCCCAAACGCACAGGGCGGGCAAACAAAAGCTAAAGCCTTTATCAAAATAAGTCTTTCTTTTTTTCAAAAGAACGCTCAAAAAATATATTGAGCAATTTTTATTTCCATGCTATAATCTGATTATACAAGAAAGGTGGAAATGAGATGAAAAACAAAATTTTTTTAACATCACTTATAATGATTTTCATATTAAATACAACAACGGTTTTCGGCTTTGCGTACGGCGACAAAGGCGGTTTTATGGGCTTGGAGCAGTTTGCAGGTCAAAACTATGTGATATACAAAAATGCGGATAATGATTGTACTGAGCTTGCGGTTATTTATGTCGATGATATTCAGGACAGAAGTATTATGATAGAAAGAAAAGAGCAGACAGATATAATAAACGAATATTTGATGCACTATGGCGGGGAAACATCGCTTGATGTTTCCGCAATTGAAAGACCCAAGCTGAGTTTAATCGGCACAGATACAGCGCCGTACATATCAAAATGGCGTTTAAACGGAAATGATTGGGTGCATGTTCAAGATACAACCGAGGAAGCGATTTGTGACAATACAGAGGACTTGATTTTTAGCAATATCCCCGTAATAGAGGTAATAAAAAAGAAAATGAAAAATCCTCCATATCCGAGAAATTATAACGGGGTGAGCTTTTCGGAATTTGATACAGACAGCGATGGAAAGTACCTATTGTTTTCCCAAGACGGATTGAACTATAATATCCGTGTGAAAACCCCTGATGAAGATAATAACAAATACTGTGCAGCAAGAAAGAGCTACTACGGAAACGGAATAATTCTTGTTATAGGAGTAAATGAGTTTGAAAATCTGCCTGAATTTAAAAGAATGAAAGGATATAGCAATGACATTATATATATTTTAAACAGTGATTATGAGATTATAAATAAAGTGTACTTAAACACTCTCAGAGAATGCGCCGGATTTTATAATGGATACTTCTATTTCTATGACAAGGATTACTATGAGAATTACAAATATAATGAATATTACTACAAGAGCGATGACGGTATTAATCTTATTTCAATTACCAAAGATGAGTATGATATATCTGAAAAAATGATTAATGAAAGAAAAAATACAACTGAACTTGGATATATAGCAACCGTCGAATATGATAAAGAAATTGATAAGTCATCATATTATCTTAGTGATTACAAAAATGCTGACAGCAGATATTTAGTTGAATTTGAAAAAAACAGAGGAGGGTTTAGCACATATACTTGGTCAGACAGTAAAATCTGGGCTAATGAGTATTTTTATAGAAAGTCGGATAATTTAGAAAACTTAATAGCATTTGTAACGATTGATGGAATTTACGGAAGTGTACGTCTCCCTGCTGATATGCCCGCCCAAATTTCATACGTAATGTGGGCAACGGAAGATTATGTTTTTATCGATGTTGACAGAGAAACGTATTATCGCATACCGATTGAAGATAGTTTTAAGAAAAATACAATAGTCCGCCTAAATGATAAAATCCTCGGATTCTCACAGCCGCCGGTTATGGAGAGTGACCGCACATTAGTACCGATGCGATTCCTGTTTGAGCAAATGGGTGCAGAGGTAGCCTGGGACGAAGCAACACAGTCAGCGACTGCTTCCGTCCCGACCGGCGAGGGAACGCCCCGCAGCGTTACCTTTGCGATAGACAAAACCACCGCCACAGTCAACGGAATCACTGCCGTAATGGACGTTCCCGCCCGCCTGATAAATAATCAAACCTTTGTACCTCTCCGTTTCCTCTCGGAAAACTTGGGCTATACCGTAGACTGGGACGAGGCTGCCAATACGGCGATTGTTTTAACAAAATAGGATTTTTGGAAAGCAAAGGAGAGTTTTTATGATCGGATTAACTATAATATGCGTGGGCAAGCTAAAGGACAGGTTTTGCCGCGAGGGCGCAGAGGAATACATAAAGCGTTTGCAAAGATTTTGCAGTCTTGACATAATCGAGCTTAAGGACGAGCCCACAAAGGAGGGCGAAAAGGAGCAGCAGGCAGCCCTCAAAAAGGAGGGGGAGCGGATTTTAAGCCGTATTCCCAAAAACTCTTATGTAATCTCTCTCTGTGTTGAGGGCAGGGAGCTGAGCTCCGAGGATCTGTCCCGAAAAATAGAGAGCTTGACCTCGGCGGGAGAAAGCCGCCTGACCTTTATCATCGGCGGCTCTGCAGGACTGTGGGAGGAGGTTAAGAAAATCTCGGACTTTAAGCTCAGCTTTTCCAAGATGACTTTCCCCCACGGGCTTATGCGGGTGATACTTCTGGAACAGGTGTACAGAGCCTTTACCATAAGCTCTAATATAACATATCATAAATGATTGGCGCACATTGCTGCGATATGTTGAAAAGATTGTAGAGATATTGTGGTATAATGGGCATATTAGATAATTGACAATTTGGCGGTATCATGGTATAATTTAGGCAGTATGCGTTTAAGATGGACAAGCGCTGAGGGGAGAACAGGAGCGGTATGGTTTTTTCAAGTTTACTATTTTTGTGTATATTTCTGCCCGTTGTGTTGCTGCTGTATTTTTGGAACAGTAACATAACCTACAGGAACACCGTTATGGTCATAGCTTCGCTGATTTTTTATGCCTGGGGAGAGCCTGTTTGGGTTATTGCCTTGCTGTTCAGCGCGGCCATCGATTACGTCAACGGACTTATTATCCACAGGTATTTCGGCAAGTGGCAGGCAAAGCTGGCGCTTATCGCCTCTCTGGTGCTTAACTTGGGAATACTTGCAACATTTAAGTATTCAAGTTGGATAGTGAGCAGCATAAACGGCGCTTTCGGGATTAACATTCCCTATTACGACTTTGCGCTGCCTTTGGGAATTTCTTTCTATACGTTCCAGACCCTGTCCTACACAATAGATATGTACAGGGGCGAGATTGAGGTGCAGAAGAACCCACTCAGCTTCCTGTGTTACGTTTCCATGTTTCCCCAGTTGGTTGCGGGTCCTATTGTCCGCTACATAGATATTGAAAAACAGATTAACAACAGACATATAACCCTGAGGGGCTTTGAGTACGGTATACTCAGGTTTGCCCAGGGTATGGTGAAGAAGGTCGTGTTTGCCAACGGCGTGGGCGCAATTGCCACGGCTCTTCTTGAAAGCAACCCTGCCTCGTCGGTTCTGTCCGCCTGGGTGGGAATAATAGCCTATACTTTCCAGATTTATTTTGACTTTTCGGGTTATTCGGACATGGCGATCGGTATGGGAAGAATGTTCGGATTTAACTTTTTGGAGAACTTTAACTATCCCTACATTTCCAAAAATGTTACCGATTTTTGGAGACGGTGGCATATCTCTCTGAGCACCTTTTTCAGAGATTATGTGTACATACCCTTAGGGGGCAACAGGAAGCACCAGGTGTTCAACATCTTCTTTGTGTGGATGCTGACAGGTTTGTGGCACGGCGCAAGCTGGAACTTTGTGCTTTGGGGCGTGTATTACGGAGTGCTCCTGATTATCGAGAAGAAGATGTTCAAGGGTGCGCTTATGAGGCTGCCTGCCTTTTTCGCCCATCTGTATACCATGATAATCGTGGTGCTGGGCTGGGCGCTGTTCTACTTCACGGATATGAATGACCTTAAAAACTGGTTTATATGCGCCTTTGGCGGAACGGGCAAGCTGTATGATTACACAGGCTTTACCACGCTCATGTCCAATATATGGCTGCTGATTGCCGCAGGGATTGCGTCAACACCTGTTTTGCGAAAGGGATACAGATGGTTTGCCGACAAGTGCGCCGCGCTTAACATTTTGGTAACTCCGGTTCTGGTTGTTGCTCTGCTGGCGTTCTGCTTTATACTTCTTGTGGGCGAGTCTTACAATCCGTTCTTGTATTTCAGGTTTTAAATTTGGTTTAAGGGGACAGAACAATGAAAACAGCGAGAAGAATTATAACGGTTGTGCTTTTTATAGCCTTTTTGGTTGCCGGGTTTGTAACGGTGGTTATACTGCCCAAGGATGAGGCCGCCGCAAAGCAGGAGAACAGAAACCTTGCGCAGATGCCCTCGGTGTCCTTTGAAAGAATAAAGTCCGGCGAGTTTGCAAGCGAGTTTGAAACTTATCTTTCGGATAACGTGGGATACAGAAGCGTTTTCACCAACATTTCTTCCACGTATAAGAACAGCAAGGGCGTGAATAAGTACGGCAAGGTGGTTGAGACCAAGGGCGACCTGGGCACGGGCAGCACAACAAAAAGCCGCCTGCTGGTTATTGACGACAGGGTTATGGAGGTTTACAGCGCAGATAAGGAGGCGCAGCAGGAGTATATCGATATGGTTGACTTCTATGCCCAAAAGCTCCCTGCAAGCATAAATATGTACTCCATGATAATCCCTACTCAGATTGACTTTATGCCCTTTTACAACACTGTGGGAGACAGCGAAAAGGAAGCTATAGATTATTTTTACTCAAACTTTAATCCGAGGGTGAAGAACATAAACGTGTATGACACTCTAAAGGAGAAGTTTGACAATAACGAATACGTTTATTTCAGAACCGACCACCACTGGACGGCTCTGGGCGCTTACTACGCTTATCGGAAGATGGGCGAGGATATGGGCTTTACGCCCATGGAGCTCTCCGAGTTCCAAAAGGGAGAGGTGCCCGATTTCCTGGGATATTTGTACAGCCAGGCGGAGGCAACCGGATTGTCTCAGCATAAGGACACAATCGAATATTATAAAAATGCCGTTAACGACATTGAGTTTAAGTGCGTGACCTACAGCTACATTCCCGGGGAGGAATTTTTGTATCACGGCAAGATGTTCGACCCGGGTCAGGGAACTTCCTATACAATGTTCTTAGGGGGCGACCAGCCTTATATAGAAATTGACTCTCAAAGCCCCAACGACAGGACGCTGCTCATGATTAAGGACTCTTATTCCAACGCCCTGCTGCCCTGGCTCACTTGCGCCTATAACAAAATAATAGTTATTGACGCCAGAACCTTTGACCAGTCAATCACGAAAGTTTTGAATACAACGCCTATAGATGATTTTCTGATTACCAACTATATAATGGGCACAAATTTCAGGGATTACATCAAAATGTGCATGGATATTTATTAAACCGCAGGAATTGATATGTTGGGTTTTTAAATGTAATTTGTAACTTTTTTGTTAGATTTTTGTAATTTCTCTTTACAAATTTGTAATAATGTGTTATAATACAAAAAATGTATGTGAAGAGGGGTTGGATAATTGTACGGTCAGAACGATTTATCAAGGATCAAGTCCAATCTTACCGAGAACGTTGGCCAAAAGGTCAGATTGACGGCTAAGAAGGGCAGAAAACAAATTGTTACACGCGAGGGTATTATAGAGAGCACCTATCCCAGTATTTTTACTGTGAAGCTGGATAACCAGAGTGAGTTCTTTACAACCGAGCGCAGAGTTTCTTACAGTTATACCGATGTCCTCACTAAGTCGGTTGAATTGGTGATTTACGCCCCCGAGGGGGAGGATGAAGTCAACGAGCAATCCGTTTCCGAAGTGGAGGATATTGTTTAGACGTACAGACCTTGTTGTAACAGCATTTACCCCGAGGCGATACGCACTTTGGCCTTGGGGTCATAAAGATGGCAGAGCTTGACATAGTTTCAGGCTCTGTCATTTTTGCGTTTTATGGTGTTTGTCATCTAAAAGTAACATATAATTTAAGCAAGGGCTATTAATTTCTCTTGACTTTTTGTCTAAATTTGTGTATAATGTTAATTGTGATTTTTATGCGTGCACGAACTCTGTTTGTGACATTGAGCTTGTATCATCTTCTTTAATATATTTTTTAAAATAATTATAGAAGGGGGTGCTTTAAGATAAATACTTTGATATGGATATTGATATTGATAGCGGTATTAGCCATAGGCGTGGTTGGCGCATTTATGGCGTTTAGGTATGGCTATTCGTACAGGAAGAATTTTGCCGAGCTGAAAATCGGCAGCGCCGAAGAAGAGGCCGAGAGGATTTTGTCCGAGGCGGCGGAGACGGCGGAAAAGGATGCAGAAAACATAAAGAAGGAAAGATTACTTGAAGCAAAAGAAGAGATACATAAGCTTAGAAACGAGCTTGACCGTGAGATAAAAGACAGGCGCAACGACTTGCAGAGACAGGAAAGACGCGTGCAGCAAAAAGAAGATACTATAGACAAAAAGAGCCAGATGATCGAAAAGAAAGAGGATCAGATACAGCGTAAGTTTAACGAGGTTGAAGAACTCAGAGCAGAGGTGGAGCGAGTTAAGAAGCTCCAGATTGCTCAGCTGGAAAAGGTTGCCACTATGACTGCCTCCCAGGCAAAGGATCTGCTGCTCAAAGAGGTTGAGGACGATGTTAAGCACGCTTCCGCCCTGCTTATTAAAAGCATTGAGGAACAGGCAAAGGAGGAAGCGGACGAAAAGGCAAGAAAGATTATTACGGGCGCAATTCAGCGCTGCGCCGCAGACCATGTTACAGAGACAACGGTTTCTGTTGTGGCTCTGCCCAATGACGAAATGAAGGGCAGGATTATTGGCAGAGAGGGAAGAAATATCAGGACAATCGAGACCTTGACGGGTATCGACTTGATAATAGACGACACTCCCGAGGCGGTAATTCTTTCGGGATTTGACCCGGTTAGACGTGAGGTTGCAAAGCGTTCTCTTGAAAAGCTTATTACCGACGGACGTATTCACCCGGGCAGAATTGAGGAGATGGTTGAAAAATCCCGTAAGGAAGTTGACAATGTTATTAAGCGCGAGGGTGAAAGGGCTGTGTTTGACACCAACGTTCACGGCTTGAACCCGGAGCTTGTTAAGCTTATAGGTCGGCTGAAGTACAGAACCAGCTACGGTCAAAACGTGCTCCAGCACTCTATTGAGGTGTCTCACCTGGCAGGGCTTATGGCTGCCGAACTTAATGCGGACGTTGCCCTGGCGAAGCGTGCAGGTCTGCTCCACGATATAGGAAAGGCTATCGACCACGAGGTTGAGGGATCTCACGTTACTATCGGTGCGGACATTGCCAAGAAGTATAAGGAAAACGATAAGGTGGTTCACTGTATACTGGCGCACCACGGGGATATTGAGCCTAACTCAATCGAGGCTTGCCTTGTTCAGGCGGCAGACAGTATTTCCGCCGCAAGACCCGGTGCGAGACGCGAAAACCTTGAGAATTATATTAAGCGTCTTGAGCAGCTTGAGGAGATTTCAAACTCCTATGACGGCGTTGAGCGGTCTTACGCCATCCAGGCAGGACGCGAGGTTAGAATTATGGTCAAGGCCGATAAGGTCAGCGATGACGATACGGTTTTGATGGCGAAGAACATAGTGAAGCAGATTGAGGAGACCATGGAGTATCCGGGTCAGATTAAGGTTAATGTAATCCGTGAGCTTCGCGCAATCGAATATGCTAAATAATAACGGAGGGCTGTTTCGCAGCCCTTTGTTTTGTTATGCCAAAATCCAATCTCGGTTATTTTGACGAGAGGTTTGGATGTATGCAAATTATTATGCTGTGTGGTAGGCGGTTCCCGAATGCCGCACACGCATACTGTCGGTTTACACTAAAGCAAATGGAATTGTGTACCTGCATATATCAAGATTAACTGCATTGGATATGAGTAACCTTACAAATTCAGCTGATTGCCAAAACGGAAAAAATCCGGTTAAACGGACTTAAAAGTATAAGCGGAGCTCAGGGAGCAAAGGATGGGGATTTATAAATATGAAAAATACAAATAAACGCTTCTTGGCTCTTGACGGTTTGCGGGGGCTGACAGTGATAAGCATGATTATTTATCACGCCCTGTGGGATTTGGTGTACCTCTTTGACGTAAATATACCGTGGTTTCGCACAAACGCTGCCTATGTCTGGCAGCAGAGCATTTGCTATACCTTTATTTTGCTGTCGGGATTTTGCTTTTCTTTGGGAAGAAAAAGGATAAGGCGGGGGCTCACGGTCTTTTTGGCGGGCTTTCTGATTGCCTTAACAATGGGGCTTATAATGCCCAATGAGGCAATATATTTCGGGGTTCTCACGCTTTTGGGCTCCTGTATGCTTATAACGGCGGCCTTAGAGAGGCCGCTGAAGCGGTGCAATCCGTTTTTGGGGTTGGTTTTGTGCGCAGGACTTTTTGTCATAACCCGAAATATTAATTCGGGCGGCCTGGGCTTTGAAAATTGGGAGATATGCTCGCTGCCGAGAGCCCTATACCGGAATTTGGCTACGGCATATTTGGGCTTCCCTCCCATTGGCTTTCGCTCGGCAGACTATTTTTCCCTTGTCCCCTGGATATTCCTGTTTGGGGCGGGTTATTTTCTGTATGGGGTTGTAGGCAAAAAGGGCTTGCCCGACTTTTTGCGCAAAGAAAGAGCGCCCTTCCTTGAAAAGATAGGTCAGCGCTCTCTTTTGGTCTATATTGTTCACCAGCCCGTAATCTACGGGGTGCTGTATTTGGTTGTGGCGCATTTTTAGATAGGTTGGTATATATGTAAATCATTGGGTTGTAGGGGGCGGCTTCCCAGACGCCCCGTATACAAACGAACAGTATTCAATAACATTAACAGGATTGACATGTATTGTAACTGTCATAACGTAAATATTTACAAATATATTAATACCATTTGCGTTGATAATAATGTTGACATACTTGCTGGGGCGTCTGGGAAGCCGCCCCCTACGAATTTAACGGTTACGTATGTATCATTCCGGTCACATATACGGTTGCGTCGGCATTTATTTCTACACTCTACATTCTACACTATTTCCGGTATTGTTTCAGTCGTTCATCATATTCTGCGCGGAGAGCGTCGTCTCCGTTGATATATGCGCGGCGCAGGCTTAGAAGAGTGCCGTCGGTTCGGAACTGTGCCAAAATACTGTTGATCTCCCGAACCAGCTCGGAATTTCCGTCTGCCACGGCAACCGAAAACCTCCTGCGGTCAATATCGGTTTCTCTTATGACGAACTCAGGATATTCGGCGATAAATGCCTCCGCGTCTCCCGTGTCCGCAAACATAACCTCTGCGTCTCCCCGCAGCAGAGCTCCCACGCACTGGTTAAAATTTCGATATTCGCCGATGTTGTCAAGCCCTATAGCCCGTAAATATTCATAGGAATAGCTGCCGTACACGGCGGCTATTTTTTCGGCTTCCCGCAGACTGTCTGTTCCCGTAACCTTTGTGTATTCCCTGTTGGTTACAATAGCCGAGGCGATTGTAATATAGCTGTCGGAAAAATCCGCTGTCCGCCGCCCGACGTCTGTGGCCTCTAAGCGGCACAGGGCAATATCCGCCAGGCCGCAGTTAAGAGCGCTCAGCAGTGAATCACTGTCCATAGGGCAGAACACAGGCCTCCTGTCCATCGCCTCGCTTATAAGCATGGCAAGAGCCATGTCAAAGCCCAGCAGTTCTCCCTCGTCTCCCACGTACTCAAAGGGCTGATAGGACAGGGCGGTGCAAATGCTCAAAACAGATTGGTCTCTTTCAGCCAGGGACTTGCCGTCGCTGTTACCGGTGCTTGCAGACCTTGAACAGGAGCACAGCAGGAATATTAAGATTAATACAGGCACAAAAAATTTCTTGCCGAACATAATACATTCTCCATCTAAGCCGCCTGTTAACAGAAGCGGCTCATAATAAACATTGCAACGTTAAAGAATATAAATACGGAGCAGGTGTCCATAATGGTGGTGATAAGGGGCTGCGCCATAATCGCCGGGTCCAGGCGGCACAGCTTTGCCAGCACGGGCAGCAGCGCGCCCAAAAACTGGGCTATTATAGCGGTTCCTATAAGGCTGAGCCCCGAGACGACCGATAAAAACAAAGGGTCGTTCCCGCTGTACATAATAAATATCCTCAGGGAGTTTACTATGGCGAGAACAACACCCACAATCAGAGCAATACGCAGCTCTTTTAACAGAACGATAATTGTGTCCTTGGGCTTTATGTCGTTCAGCGCAAGACTGCGGATAATCATTGTGGAGCTCTGGGCGCCGCAGTTACCTCCCGTGCCCATCATCATAGGGATAAACGAAACAAGAATGGGCAGAGCGTTAAGGGCGTCCTCATAGCTCTGGAGCAGGCTTCCCGTAATGGTGGCGGAAAGCATAAGGAGCAGCAGCCATGTTATTCTGTTCTTGGCGTGCTTCCATACGGGGGTTTTAAGATAGGTTTCCTCCATAGGCTGCACGGCGCCCATTTTCTGAATGTCCTCTGTGTGCTCCTCCTGAATAACGTCAATAGCGTCGTCAAAGGTGACGATACCCACAAGCCTGTTTTCAGTGTCAACAACAGGCAGAGAAATAAAGTCGTACTTGTCAAACTTGTTGGCAACGTCCTCTTTGTCCTCTGTTGTCTCAACGGTGATAATATTCTTCTCCATTATGGAGTCCACAGGTGTGTTGTAGGGGGAGAGAAGCAGCTCTCGCACCGAGACCAGACCCAGCAGCTTGCGGTCGGGATTAGTAACGTAGCAGGTGTAGATTGTCTCCTTATCAACGCCTGTTCTGCGGATTTTGTCAAAGGCGTCCGAAACGGTCATGCTGGGGCGCAGGCTGACGTACTCCGTTGTCATAATGCTGCCTGCGCTGTCCTTGGGGTACTTTAATATTTCGTTAATGGTGTTTCTGGTTTCCGGGTCGGTGTGCTTTAAAATGCGCTTCACCACGTTGGCGGGCATTTCCTCGATAATGTCAACAGCGTCGTCCACGAACAGCTCATCCAGCACGTCTTTAAGCTCTCTTTCGCTGAAAGCGTTGATAAGGTGCTCCTGCTCGTCGCTGTCCATCTCAACAAAGGTTTCCGCCGCCAGCTCCTTGGGCAGTATCCTAAACAGAATACGCCTGGTGCGCGGGTCGGTGCCGCTTAGGAGAATGGCAATATCCGCCGGCTCCATCGAGGTGAACAAGTCCCGTATCTCGCCGAATTTTCGGTTGTGCAGGTTTTCCTCTACGGTTTCAACCAGTTCTTCCGGATTAAGATCCTCGTTCATAAGCGCACCTCCTCTGTTTTGTTGCTGCTTTTAGTATATCACAGCAAAAGAATTTTTTCAATCCTTAATGTTGTCATATAATTTCTTAATAAGCTTATTATATTTTCTCCTGAAAAAGCCCGCTTTATGAGGCTTGGGGGAGTAAACCGCGAGAGCCTCCGCCTTTGCCCTTTCTTCCTCGGCATGAACCTTGGCGGCCTGAACCGCCTCCTCCATAAGAACCTCCTGAGCGTTTACCCGGCTGAGAGTGTGGGGCTTTTTGGAGTAGGTGCCATCGCTGTTTAAAACTCTTGCCTTAACCGTGTCGCTTAAGCAGATTTTTATGTAATGGTTGATAGCGTCCTTTACCCGCCTTGAGTATATGGGGCAGCCCACTTCAACCCGCTTGTCCATATTTCGGGTCATAATATCCGCAGAGGCGATAAACAGCTTTTGCTCCTCGCCCTTGCCGAAGCTGTAAATTCTGGAGTGCTCAAGATACCTGCCCACAATGCTGTAAACCTTAATGTTTTCGGTAACCCCGGGTATTTGCGGCAGCAGGCAGCATATGCCCCGAACCAGCATTGTCACCTTGACCCCTGCCATGCTTGCGTCCCTAAGCTTGTCAATAATCTCACGGTCGGTAACGGAGTTTACCTTCATGAAAATTTCTCCGTCGCCGCCCTTTTCAATTTCCTCGTCAATGTAGCTTAAAATATGGTTCTTCATGGAGTGGGGAGCCACCCACAGGTGCTTATACTCACCGTCTAAGTTTGAGATTGATATGTTGCTGAAAAAGTTGGTGGCGTCCTCGCCTATTTCATGGTTCTTGGTGATAAATGAAAAGTCGGTGTACTGCTTGGCGGTCTTTTCGTTGTAGTTGCCCGTTCCGATTTGGGTTATGTAGCTCACCTCTCCGCCTACGTTCTTGGTTATAAGGCATACCTTGGAGTGCACCTTGTAATTTTCAAGACCGTAGACAATCTTGCAGCCTGCCTGCTCCAGCCTTTCCGACCAGTCAATGTTGTTCTGCTCGTCAAACCTTGCCCTGAGCTCAATCAGAACCAGAACCTCCTTGCCGTTTTCGGCGGCGGTGCACAGGTGCTCGATGAGCTTTGCGTTTTTCGCAAGGCGGTATATGGTTATCTTTATGGAAACCACGTCAGGGTCGGAAGCCGACCGCTTTATCATGTTCACAAAGGGGTCCATGCTCTCGTAGGGGTAGGAGAGGATAATATCCTCGTCGTTCTCCCCGTCCATAATCTGGGTATGGGTGAGCTGTGGCTTAAAGTCGGGATAGCACAGCTTTTTAACCTGTTCCTCGCTGAGCTTGGGCTGCATTCCGAAAGCATAGCCCAGGTTCATGGGGGACTTGGTAATGAATATCTGGTTTTCGTTTACGCTGAGCTTGCCAAGCAGCAGCTCCTTGATGTACTCGTCAAACTCACGGGCTGCCTCCAGGCGGACAACAGCAAGACGGCGGCGCTTTTTAATCAGCTTCTTCATCTTTGTTCTGAAGTCTTCGTTTATTTCATACGCCTCGTCGTTGGGGTTTATGTCCGCATTTCTGGTGGCGCAGAATATGTTTTTGCAGCTGATTTCGTACCCTGCGAACAGGGAGTCAAAGTACATATAGATTATGTCCTCCATATGTATATATCTGATTTTCTTCCCCGGCATAAACAGCACGGGCGGCAGGGAGGGCGGAACCGTCACAATTCCCATGGCCGAGGTCTTTTTCTTTTTCGCTTTGCCCACAACGCAGAGCTGCTTTGAGGCTATAAACGGAAAGGGATGGTGCTCATCCACAAGCTGGGGCGAGAGAATAGGCTCTATATAGTCCGTGTAGTGCTCCTTAACGTATTTAACCTCGTCCGCCGTTAGCTTGTCCGGGGTTAGGTGGACGATGTCGTTCTTTTTCAGCTTATGCCGAACTTCCTCGTATATCTCGTCCTTTTTTTCGTAGAGAGGGCGAACCGCGGCGTATATTTTGGAGAGCTGCTCCCTGGGGGTCATGCCCGTCTTGTTGTCAATCGCCTTTTTGTCCGCCATAGCCAGGTCAAAAAGGCTGCCCACCCTGACCATAAAAAACTCGTCCAGATTGCTCACGAATATGGATATAAACTTGAGCTTTTCATAGAGGGGAACCTCGGGGCTTACCGCCTCCTGAAGAACCCGTTCGTTAAAGCGAAGCCAGGACAGCTCTCGGTTTTGCATGTAGTTGTATTGTTCGTCTATTCGGTCTTTCATAAAAATCATCCTTGCTGATATATAGTTTGGGCTGAAGAACAATAAGCAGCCCATATGTTTATTATACTTCGCTTTGGGCTCAAAAGTAAAGTAAAAAGTGTGTAAAATTTAAGAAATTTTTCTGAATTAAAAAAGACTACCTGTAAATCGCCGCTTTTGGCAAATGCTCTGCAAACCAATTGTATATGCGTAATCCATCGATTTCGTAGGGGCGCCATTTATTGCGCCCGCTGACCACACTAACGGTTTATACCAAAACAAACGGGACTGATGTATATGTAACTCTTCAAATCTGTAGGGGGCGGATTCCTATACGCCCCGCATACAAACCAATGCGATTATATAAATTTACAGGAACTATGATTAAAGAAAATCTCAAATCCACATAATATGATATTTACTGTTAATATGGCAAGCGGGGCGTCCGGGAGGCCGCCCCCTACAACGTAATGATTTACATATATGCAAACCCGATTATTTTGATAAAGACTTTGGCGATATTGCCGCCGCATAACAAAGGGCTCCTGCTAAAGCGGGAGCCCTCTGTTAAAATCTTAATTAGCAGCAGCCGCAGCCGTTGTCGCCGCTGCGACCGTTGTCGTTGTTACCGCAGCAGCAGAACAGGATTATGAGGATAATTATCCAGAGACAGCTGTTGCCTCCGCATCCGTTACCGAAGCATCCCATAGAGCGCACCTCCTTTGCTCTGATTTAAAAATCACTTAACCAATCATTTAGGTATCAATCAAATTAGCAGCCGCAACCGCAGCCGTTGTTTCCGTTGTTGCCGCAGCAGCAGCTGATGAGGATTATAAGAATTATAATCCAGAGGCATCCGCAGTCTCCGAAGCATCCGTTCATGTGTTTGCACCTCCTAAAGTGTTTTCACTGTATACTATGTTAAAATTACGTTTTGGTGAAAAGTTTTTAAAAATTATTTACAACAGCCCAAATCTGTGGTATTATTTCCTTAGTCAGATTAGCTGCGAAAACAAAATACAAAGCGAGGAGGAAAGCGGATGAAAACGGATATTGAAATTGCTCAGAGCGCCGAAATGCTGCCCATTGCTCAAATAGCCGAGGGGCTTGGAATAACGGCGGACGAAATTGAGCTTTACGGCAAGTACAAGGCGAAAATCAGCGAGGAGTGCATGAAGAGGTGTGAGGATAAGGCGGACGGAAAGCTTATCCTCGTAACCGCCATAAACCCCACTCCTGCAGGAGAGGGCAAGACCACGGTTACTGTGGGACTGGGCGAGGCGATGCCGAAAATCGGCAAGAAGGCAATTATTGCTCTCCGCGAGCCGTCATTGGGCCCGGTTATGGGCATAAAGGGCGGCGCGGCAGGCGGCGGTTATGCTCAGGTTGTGCCTATGGAGGACATAAACCTGCACTTTACGGGGGATATGCACGCCATTACCTCCGCCAACAACCTGCTGTCTGCGGCTATTGATAACCACGTGCATCAGGGCAACGACCTGGAGATTGACGTGCGTACCGTTACCTGGAAGCGCTGCCTTGACATGAACGACAGAGCTTTAAGGCAGGTTGTTGTAGGTCTCGGCGGAAAGCTGAACGGCTTCCCCAGGCAGGACGGGTTTAACATAACCGTTGCCAGCGAGATTATGGCGATACTTTGTCTGGCGAAGGACATTGAGGACTTGCGCAGCCGTATCAGCCGCATAGTTATAGGCTATAATCTGTCGGGAGAACCGGTTACGGCGGGGCAGCTCAAGGTTGACGGAGCTATGACATTGCTGCTCCATGACGCCATAAAGCCCAATTTGGTGCAGACCTTAGAGAACACCCCCTGCCTTATGCACGGAGGCCCCTTTGCCAACATCGCCCACGGCTGCAACTCTATCAGAGCCACCAAAATGGGTCTCAAGCTGGCGGATTACTGCATAACCGAGGCGGGCTTCGGCAGCGACCTGGGTGCGGAGAAGTTCTTTGACATTAAGTGCCGCGCGGCAAACCTAAAGCCGGACTGCGTTGTGCTTGTGGCAACGGTTAAGGCTCTTAAATATAACAGCGGAAACGTCAGCAAGGATATGCTGCAGCATGAGGACTTGGAAGCCCTTGAATCGGGCATCAAGAATTTGGGCAAGCATATTGAAAACATGAAGAAGTACGGCGTGCCCGTGGTTGTGGCAATCAATAAGTTTGAGACCGACACCGAGGCGGAGCTTGAATATGTGGAGAAATACTGTGCAGACATGGGGGTTAAGGTTTCCCTGTGCGAGGTGTTTGCCAAGGGCGGCGACGGAGGCATTGACCTGGCTAAAAAGGTTGTGGAGACCATTGAGAACGAGCCGTCGGCATTCGCACCCATATACAATAAGAGCCTGCCCATAAAGGAGAAGATCGAGACTATTGCCCGCGAGATATACGGAGCGGAGGGAACGAACTACACCTCCGCCGCCAACAAGCAAATTCTTAACCTGACCAGGCTGGGCTTTGATAAGCTGCCTGTCTGCATGGCAAAAACCCAGTATTCCCTGTCTGACGACCCAAGTCTTTTGGGACGCCCCACAGGCTTTAACATAACGATCAGAGAGGTTAACGTTTCAAGCGGAGCGGGATTTTTAGTTGTCCTGACGGGAACTGTTATGACAATGCCGGGACTTCCCAAGAACCCGGCGGCAAACAACATGAGCATTGACAAGGACGGAACTATTACAGGCCTGTTTTAGGCGCAAAACGGGAGTTGAAGTATTTGTTTACAGCAAAGGATAAGTATGACGTTATAGTAGTGGGAGGCGGCCATGCGGGAATAGAGGCCGCCTTTGCCTGCGCGCGGCTGGGCATGAAAACCTGTATATTTTCAATCAGCCTAGACGCAGTGGCAAACCTGCCCTGCAACCCCAGTATCGGCGGAACGGCAAAGGGGCATTTAGTGCGGGAGATTGACGCTTTGGGCGGAGAGATGGGAAAGGCGGCGGACGCCACCTTTATTCAGTCCAGAATGCTGAACCGAGGCAAGGGCCCTGCCGTGCACTCTTTGAGAGCCCAGATAGACAGGCGGGATTACCAGGCGGAGATGAAGCACCGTCTGGAGCTTGAGCCGGGGCTGGACGTGCGCCAGGGAGAGATTGTGGACGTGCGTCTTGACGGCAGCGGCTGCGTCAGGTCGGTTGTCACGAGGACGGGGGCGGAGTTTTTGTGCCGCGCCGCCATAATCGCAACAGGAACCTACTTAAAGTCCAGAATTATTATAGGTGAGTTCTCTCAGGAGAGCGGCCCCGACGGGGTGTTCCCTGCCACAGAGCTGTCCCGAAACCTGAGGAATATAGGCGTGGAGCTGAGGCGGTTTAAGACGGGAACCCCGCCCAGAATAAATAGGAGAAGCATTGACTTTTCCAAATTAGAGGAGCAGCCGGGAGACGAGAGCATAACTCCGTTCTCCTTTGAGACCGACCCTGAGGGGCTTCAAAACCAAATCTGCTGCCATATTACCTACACCAACGCCAATACCCATAAGATAATAAACGATAACCTGCACCGTTCCCCTCTTTTCGGCGGGGACATTACGGGAATAGGCCCTCGGTACTGCCCGTCTATTGAGGACAAGGTGGTGCGGTTTGCCGACAAGGACAGGCACCAGCTTTTTGTGGAGCCTATGGGGCTTAAAACCGAGGAGATTTATCTTCAGGGCTTTTCCAGCAGTATGCCGGAGGACGTGCAGATTGACATGATTCATTCCCTGCCGGGCTTTGAGAACGCACAGGTTATGAGGAACGCCTACGCTATCGAGTACGACTGTGCCGACCCCTTGCAGCTCTATCCCACCTTGGAGTTTAAGAAAATCGGAGGGCTGTACGGAGCAGGGCAGTTTAACGGCACCTCGGGCTATGAGGAAGCGGCGGCTCAGGGACTGATTGCGGGAATAAACGCCGCTCTTAAGCTGAAAGGCAGAGAGCCCTTTATTCTTGACAGGTCGGAGGCGTATATAGGCACTCTTATAGATGATTTGGTTACAAAGGGCACCAATGAGCCCTACAGAATGATGACTTCAAGAAGCGAATACAGATTGTTGCTGCGCCAGGACAATGCAGATTTGAGACTGACGGAGTACGGCTACGATATAGGGCTTATATCCTCGGAGAGGTACTCTAAATTCTTGACCAAAAAGCGGCTGATTGAGGAGGAAAAGGCAAGGCTTGAAAAGCTGGTGTTCCCGCCCTCAAGGGAGGTTTGCGCATTTCTGGAAAGCTGCGGCAGCACGCCAATTACCACAGGCGTCAGAGCGAGCGAGCTTTTAAAGCGCCCCAACGTGACCTATGAGGCTATGGCAGCCATAGACAAGGAGAGGGAAAGCATGCCCGAGGACGTTAAGGAGCAGGTGGAGATTACCGTAAAGTACGAGGGGTACATCAACCGCCAGATTAAGCAGGCGGAGCAGTTCAAAAGGCTGGAAAGCAAAAAAATCCCCGAGGATATAGACTATGAGAGCATAGACGGCCTGCGCCTTGAAGCAAGACAGAAGCTGTCCAAAATCAGACCCGCCTCAATCGGACAGGCGTCCAGAATTTCGGGGGTCAGCCCGGCGGACGTTTCGGTATTGATGGTGTACTTGAAAAAGTGATATTTTGTTCAAAAATTGTTTATAATAAGGTCATAATATGAAAATAAATTTATTGTAAAATTAAACTGAGCCGCAGAGTGAGTTTCCGAAGTGGTATAGCAGATGAGAAAAATATACGTCTTGCCCCGCCCGCGGCAGGAGACGTGTTTAAATTTAAGGAATGCGGGCAGAAAGGTTAGTGAAGTATTATGAAAAAGGTTTTATGTGCGGTTTTGAGTTTGACCCTTGCGGCAGGAGTTCTCTCCGCCTGCGGAAAGAAAGCCACTCAGGGAGGAGACGTGCAGGACAACGCTGTTCAGAGCGGAACGGTGACAAAGGCTCCCGACGCTACCCCAAACACAGCAGAGTCAATCCCCAGCCAATTTAAGGCGACAGGCAGCAACATTACAGAGAGCGCCGACGGCGGCGTTGAGGTTGCCGTTGAGGAGAGAGAGGGCGAAGAACGCTATACATTTGACACAGAGGATCTGGGCTTTGTGGACACGACCACAGGGGCTATTATTAAAATCGGCATGACGGTTGACGAGGTTGAAAGCCTTATCGGCGCACCTATCAGGGTTGACAGCTCAAGCGCGAGAATATACAGCGGTATTGTCGTGCTCTATGATGATAACGGAACTGTTGAGCAGCTTATTGTAGGCGCAGGCAACATGAACGAGGGAGATGACCCGGGAAGATTTGTAACACCCAGAGGCGTCCAATTGTACACAACATTGGAGCAGTTCAAGGCGGTATACGGCGATGAATACAACGCTCCCGCAGAGCCTGCGGAGGGGGACACATCAATCAAGTCCACCGCTACAATGGCAGTGAGATACTACGCAAAGGACGGAGATAACTTTACCTACCTGGGCGAGAGCTACACAAACGAAAATAAGCCCGAAAATGATAAGGATTTGATTATGCAGACATTCCTGTTCTCAACAGAGTCAAACCAGGTGTCGGTTATGTCAATCAAGAGCGGAACCCAGGTAAACTAAGGCTTATTGACAGGCTTTGACAAAATAATCGAATTCATTCACAATTAATTAATTTTTTCTTTACAGTTTATTCACCCACAAAAATAAAAAGGTGGTATAATAATAAGCGTAACAAGAAATTGTTGCAGAGTTTAAACATAACTCCCTCCCTTTTAATTTGTAAGACCGTTCCCCAAACGGTCTTATTTTTTTGCTTATTACTATATAAACATTAAAATTGTATATTTTTGAACTCGGTTATTTTGATAAAGGCTTTGCCTTTGAAACCAATGCCGAGCCCATATTCCGCCATGCCAAGCCGCGGCGGCAATGTCGCCAAAGCCTTTATCAAAA
>JABLTO010048067.1_pt1 | contig 21867 bp, 20 predicted proteins | sample 7160091 | NCBI WGS metagenome assembly JABLTO01 (sample SAMN14651225, study PRJNA627086) | human gut metagenome | isolation source: feces | host: Homo sapiens
CAGCCCCGGCGGCGGAGCCGCCGATTCGGACGCAGTCCGCATAAGCCGTCCGCAGGACGGCTTGGGCTGCGCCCCGTACCGGCGCCGAAACTTTTTACTTTTCGGGGGCGTTTATGGTATAATAAAAGCCAGAAGGGAGGCGCTGCCCGATGGAGATGCAGAAGATCGCCGAGCTGCGCAAAAAAGCCAATACCCTGCCCATGGAGCCGGGGGTCTACCTGATGCGGGACCGGCGGGGCGAGATCATCTATGTGGGGAAGGCAAAAAAACTGAAAAACCGGGTGACCTCCTACTTCCGCGGGGTGGAGCACCACCTGCCCAAGGTGTACCGCATGGTGGAGCAGGTGCAGGATTTTGACTATATCGTCACCGACAGCGAGTTTGAGGCGCTGGTGCTGGAATGCAGCCTCATCAAGCTGCATAGCCCCAAGTACAACATCCTGCTGAAGGATGATAAGGGGTACCATTACGTCTGCGTGACCAAGGAGCCGTACCCCCGCATCAAGCTGGCGATGCAGAAGGCCGATGACGGGAATGAATACATCGGGCCGTTTGTGTCCTCCATGGTGGTAAAGCAGACGGTGGAGGAGGCCAACCGGGTCTTTCTGCTGCCCACCTGCCGCCGCAAATTCCCGGAGGACTTCGGGAAGGAGCGCCCCTGCCTGAATTTCCACATCCACCAGTGCATGGGGGTGTGCCGGGGGAAAATCACCCCCGAAGCCTACCAGGAGGTGCTGGACGAGGCGCTGCAATTCATCCGCAGCGGCGGGGTGCAATCGGTGGAGGTGCTGACCGAACGGATGCAGCAGGCCGCCGAGGCGCTGGACTTTGAACGGGCGGCACGGTACCGGGATCGCATTTCCGCCATACGGCGCATCACCGAGCAGCAAAAGGTGATAGAATTCCCGCACGAAAGCCTGGATGTACTGGGCTGGGTGCAGGGCGAGGATAAGATTTATTGCTCGCTGCTGGTGCTGCGGGAGGGCCGCCTGCGGGATAAAAAGGACTTTTCCTTCGACTGCATGGCCGAGCCGGAGGAGATAGTGACCGAGTTCCTGTTGAGCTACTATATGCAGGCGGAAGCGGCCCCCGCCGAGGTCTTTTTGGACCGGGAGCTGCCCGACCGGGCGCTGCTGGAGCAGCTTTTGCGGGAGCACCGGGGCAAAAAGATACAGTTTACCGTGCCGCAGCGGGGCGAAAGCCGCAAGCTGTGCCAGATGGCGCAGAACAACGCCGCACAGGAGCTGGCGCGGGACACCAACCGCACCGGCCGGGAGATCGCAGCGCTGACCGAGCTGGGACGGCTGCTGGGGCTTTCCCACCCGCCGGACTACATCGAAGCGTTTGATATCTCCAATATCGGCGGGTCTACCATCGTGGGCGGGATGACGGTGTTCCGTCGGGGACGCCCCGAAAAGCGGCTGTATAAAAAATTTACGATACGTGATATGGCGGCGCCGGATGACTATGCGGCCATGGAGCAGATGCTTACCCGCCGGCTGACCCACTACAAGGAGGCCGCGGAGAACGGCAAAAAGGACGGCTTTGAAACGCTGCCAGACCTGTGGCTCATCGATGGGGGAGCCGGGCAGGTGGCGGCGGCCAAAAAAGCGGCGGCGCAGTTCGGGGTGGAGCTCCCCATCTTCGGCATGGTGAAGGACGACCGGCACCGTACCCGTGCCATCCGTGCGGAAAATGAGGAGATCGCCATCCGTTCCAGCCAGTCGGTGTTCCGGCTCATCACCGCCATTCAGGATGAAACCCACCGCTATGCCATCAGCTTTTCCCGCAAAAAGCATCGCAAGACCGGGTTTGCGTCGGTGCTGACCGGCGTGCCGGGCATCGGGGAGCAGCGGGCGGCAAAGCTGCTGAAGCACTTTAAGAGCATGGCGGCGGTCAAGGCGGCGGATGAGGAGGCTTTGGCGGCGGCGCCGGGCATGACCCGACCGGCCGCAGAGGCCCTGTACCGCTATCTGCACCCGGCCGATGGCGAACCCGCCGAGGGATGAGCTTACGGCAGGGTGGGCTGCGGGCGGCACCGCAATTCTGACCGAATGGGTGAAGAACCGGCCGTTAGCGGACTTTTTCGACGGATGGGATTGACAGCAGGCGTGAAAAATTATACCATTAGTAAAAGGGCAACTGCCCCCAAGGAGAAAAAACTGTGCGAGTGATAACCGGAACCGCCCGCGGGCGGAAGCTGAATACCCTGGAGGGTCTGGATGTGCGCCCCACCACCGATCAGGTGAAGGAGGCGATGTTCAGCATCATCCAGTTTGAGGTGGAGGGCGCCGCAGTGCTGGATCTGTTTGCCGGCAGCGGACAGCTGGGGATAGAGGCCTTGAGCCGGGGCGCCCGGCTGGCCGTTTTTGTGGAGCAGAGCCGCAAGGCGCAGGAGGTGGTCCGGCAGAACCTGCTGGCCACCAAACTGGCGGAGCACAGCCGGGTAACGGCCATGGATGCCATCGCCTATCTGCAGGGCTGCCGGGATCATTTCGATATCGCCCTGCTGGACCCGCCCTACCGCAGCGGGCTTTTGCAAAAGGCGCTGCCGCTGCTGGCCCCCAAAATGACCCCCGGCGGCGTGATCCTGTGCGAATCGGCGCTGGATGAGGAGCTGCCGCAGAAGGTCGGGGAATTTGAAATCAAGAAGCAGTACCGCTACGGGAAGATCAAGCTGACCGCTTATCGCATCCCGGCGGAAACCGATACCAAAGAATAAACAGGAGGGGAATTGATGAATACCATTGAGAGCATCCTGAACGACATTGATGAGCTGTTGGAGGGTTCGTGGAGCCTGCCGCTTTCCGGCGGGCGCTGCGTGGTGGACGCCGAAAAGGTGCGTGACCTCATTGATTCCATCCGTATGAATATGCCGGCCGAAATAAAGCAGGCACGCGCCGTGGTGGCCGACCGCAACCAGATCCTTTCGCTGGCCAAGGGAGAGGCAGAGGCGCTCATCCGCAAGGCGGAGGAGCGGGCCAAGCAGCTTTTGGAGCAGGAGAGCATCGTGCGGCAGGCCAACGCCAAGGCCATGGCCCTGCTGAATGATGCCAGCAGCCGCGCCCAGCAGATGGTGGAGGAGGCGCAGAAGCAGGCCGAGGAAACGGTGAACGACGCACAGGCCAAGGCGACGGCCATCCGCACCGAGGCCAGCACCCGCAGCCGGGAAATGAAGCAGGCAAGCTATGAATTCGCCGAGAATATCCTGCGTACCAGCCAGGAGGTGGTGGCCAAGAGCCTGGGGAACATCACCACCACACGGCAGGCGCTGGCCGAGGCCGCCAGCCAGGCCGGACTGCGGGAGGAACCGACGGAAAAGTAAAACCGAAAACATAACAGCAGCACCGTCCGGGAGAAGCCGGGCGGTGTTTTTTGCTGCAAAAAAGCGGGGAGCAGGGGAAAATCCCGCCGGAAACGAAAAACAAACCCTAACGAAAATTTTAACGGTTTTATGGGCAGTTTCACCAACAAATGGGATAAGAACCGCCGAAAAGACGGGCTGCGGGCGGCAAACGACAAAAAGAACAATTGTGCGCCGGGTGCGAACAACAGTTTTGTGTTGCAAAGGCGTTTTTTTGTGGGTATAATCAGCTTGTAAGTGGTGAAAAGTGGGTAGAAGTGGAGCATCTACCCTGTTTTGTCATCTATCACGCCGGAAAGGGGGAACGATCCGAGATGCTGATGGGACAATATGAGCATAGCATTGACCCGAAAAACCGGATCAATTTCCCCGCCAAGTTCCGGGATCAACTGGGCGAAAGCTTTATCCTTACGGTAGGGCTGGATGAATGTGTGGCGGTGTATTCCGCCGGGGAATGGGACAAGCTGGAGCAGAAGATCAACCAGCTGCCCATGAGCCGGGGCCGCAGCATCAAGCGGTATTTTTTCAGCAACGCCGTGACGGTGGAGCCGGACAAGCAGGGACGCATCCTGCTGCCGCCCCACCTGCGGGAATATGCCCATCTGGAAAAGGACGTCATCGTGACGGGGGCTTCCGACCACGCCGAAATATGGGATGTGGAACGCTGGCAGAGCTATATCGGGCATCTGACCAGCGAAAGCGTGGCCGAGGAGCTGGACTCCCTGGACTTTTAAGGGGAGGGAACTATGGAATTTTCGCATTATTCGGTGATGCTGCCCCAGTGCATGGAGGGGCTGCATATCAAGCCGGACGGCACCTATATAGACGGAACAGCGGGCGGTGCGGGCCATTCTAAAGCCATCGCCGAACAGCTGACCACCGGACGCCTTTTGAGCTTTGACCGGGACCCCGATGCGGTGGCGGAGGCCGCCAAACGGCTGGCGCCCTATCCCACGGCCGAGGTGATCCACAGCGAATTCGCACGCATCCCCGAGGTGCTGGCCGAAAAGGGCATCCCCGGGGCGGACGGCATCCTGCTGGATCTAGGGGTGTCCTCCTATCAGCTGGATAACCCGGAACGGGGCTTTGCGTACAGCGTGGATGCCCCCCTGGATATGCGGATGAGCCGGGAGGGCATGACCGCCGCCGAGCTTCTGAACAGCTACGATACCGACGCCATGGCCCGCATCTTCCGGGAATTCGGCGAAGAACGGTTCGCCTATCCCATCGCCAAAAAAATAGCCGTCCAAAGGGAGAAGGAACCCTTTACCCATACCGGCCAGCTGGTCGATCTCATCTATGCGACCATCCCGGCCGCTGCCCGCCGTGAGGGCGGACACCCCGCCAAGCGGGTCTTTCAGGCGCTGCGTATCGCCGTCAACAGCGAGCTGGATCAGCTTTCGCAATGCCTGGATACCGCATTTGACTGCCTGAACCCCGGCGGACGGTTCGTCATCCTGACCTTCCACTCACTGGAGGACCGGATGGTGAAGCAAAAGTTTGCCGCCTACTGTCAGGGCTGCACCTGCCCGCCGGATTTCCCGGTGTGCGTGTGCGGAAAGCAGCCGCGGGCAAGGCTCATCAACCGCAAGCCGATCGAGGCGGACGCCGGGGAGCTGGCACAGAACAGCCGAAGCAAATCCGCTAAATTAAGGATACTGGAAAAACTGTAACCACGGCGCTGCCGACCCGCGCCGGAGGAAAAAGGAAAGGAGGGGCGGCAGATGAATTCCCGCTGGAACAGCACCGAAGCATATGACCTTTCGCTGTATGAAGCACCGGTACAGCCGGTAAAGCGGCCGCAGCCCGCCCCTGCCGCCAAGACCTCCCGTGCCGCCGCCAAAAAGGCGATGCAGAAAACAGCCCTGCGCCGGCTGACCGTCTGCGCCGTGCTGGTGGTGGTATTCCTTGCGCTGGTGCTTTACCAGAATGTTTCCACCATAGAGCTGGGCAACGAGATACAGACCCAGAACGACCTGTACGCCGCCCTGCAAAATGAGCATAGCTATCTGACCGGCAAGCTGACCGCCAAGACCGTGCAGGAGGTGGACAGCTACGCCGCCGCAAGGGGGCTGTGCAAGATGCAGGATTATCAGGTGAACTACATACGGCTCAATGATACCGATGTGGCGGTGCGCACCGAGGCGGCTCCCTCCGGTTCGGTGCTGGAGAACCTGATGAACGGTATGGATACCGCACTGGAATACCTGCGGATCAAATAAAATAGACTGTAACGGTGGTGCAGAAACCAAGAGGTAAGATATTGTCTTACCTCTTTCGCCACATTTTACGGGGGAACGACAAATTCCCCGATTTTCCTCATTTTTGCCGAAAGGAGCCTGGTTATGGCCTCTGTTCCCAATAAAAAAATGCGCGGCCGGGCTGTTTTCATCGCGGCGATACTGACCCTGCTGGGCTTCGGCCTGGTCATTTTCCAGCTGTACCGGGTGCAGCTGGTGGAGGGAGAGTCTTATAAGCAGGAGGCCATGAGCCGTCAGCTGCGGGCGACCACCATCAGCGCCAACCGGGGGGCCATCTATTCCTCCGATGGGCAGGTGCTGGCGGCCTCCGCAACCTCATGGCGGGTGGTTTTCTCCCCGGCGGATATCACCGCGGAGGAGGCGGAGCTGCTGGCCGACGGCATGAGCGAGATTCTGGGGACGGACCGGGCGTTCATCCTGGAAAGGGCGCAGAACAAAAAGAGCTTTTATCAGGTCATCAAGACCCGTGTGGATAAGGAAAGTGCCGATGCGGCGTATCAGTTCGCGCTGGATAACAAGATAGACGGCGTGACGCTGCTGCCCGATTCCACCCGCTACTACCCCTACGGCACCATGGCCTCCACCGTTCTGGGCTTTGTGAATGCCGATAACGAGGGCGCCTACGGGCTGGAGGCCTACTACAACAGCACATTAAGCGGGACCCCCGGCAAAATAGTGACCGCCAAAAACGCCTGGGGCACCGATATGCCCTACACCTATCAGGACATCACCAGCGCCGAGGACGGCAACAGCCTGGTACTGACCCTGGACAGCAATATTCAGTCGGTGATAGAAAAGCACCTGGCCACCGCCCTGACCGAGCACGCCGTGCAGAACCGGGCGACGGTCATCGTGCAGGATGTGACCACCGGGGCGATCCTGGGCATGACCACCATGCCGGACTATGACCCCAATAATCCGCAGGCCATCGTTTCGGAGATCTCGCTGCAAAAGCTGGCGCAGTACGAAAAGGGCAGCGACGAGTATAAAAAGGCCTTTGCCCACGAGCAGCAGGTGCAGTGGAGCAACAAGGCCGTGAATGAGGCCTACGAGCCCGGCTCGGTGTTTAAGGTCATCACCACCGCAACGGCGCTGGAGACCGGGGCGGTGACGATGAATTCCGGCTTTAACTGCACCGGCAGCTATGTGGTGGGCGGCATCACCAAGCACTGCTGGAAGCACGCCGGGCACGGCGCACAGACGTTGGCGCAGGCCATCCAGAACAGCTGCAACCCCGCCTATATGCAGATCGGCCAGCGGATCGGCGGCACCGATTTTTATAATTTCTTCCGGGCCTTCGGGCTCACTGACCCCACCGGTATCGACCTGCCGGGCGAGGAAAGCGGATATTTTTACAGCGAGGCGCAGCTCAATTCCACGCAGGGCAACCTGGAAACGGCGGCCTTCGGCCAGAGCTTCAAGGTGACGCCCATTCAGCTCATCACCGCTATTTCGGCGGCGGTGAACGGCGGCTACCTGTATGAGCCCTACGTGGTGGATAAGATACTGGACTGCGAGGGCAACGTGGTTTCGGTCACCGAGCCGACGGTGCGCCGTCAGGTCATCAGTGAGGAGACCAGTCGGCAGGTATGCAAGCTGATGGAGGGCGTGGTAACGGCAGGCTCCGGCAAAAATGCCGCCGTACCGGGGTACAGCATCGGCGGAAAGACCGGCACCAGTGAAAAGCTGGATTCCGACCGCGGGTACTACACCTATTCCTTTGCGGGCGTCGCCCCGATGGACGATCCCAAGGTCGCAGTGCTGCTCATCCTGGATGAGCCCTACGAAACCGACCTCTACGGCTCCACCGTAGCGGCGCCGGTGGTGGGGGCCATCCTTTCCGAGATCCTGCCCTACCTGGGCGTGGAGACCAACTTCACCGCCGCCGAGCGTGCGGCCATCAATGCGGAGGTGCCGAACGCGGTAGGCCAAAGCGCCCACATGGGTATGGCGGCCATGACCCAAAAGCAGCTTTCCGCCGTCATTGTGGGCGGGGGAGATACCGTTATCGCACAGGTACCGGAGGCCGGCGCCGTGATCCGGAAGGGCAGCACCGTCATCCTTTACACCGATCAGGAATCCCGACAGCAGAAGGTGAAGGTGCCGGATGTGCGGGGCAAGACCGGGCAGGTGGTGAATACCATTCTGGTGAACGCCGGGCTGAACCTTGACGCAGAGGGCATCGGGAAGATCAGCGATACCGCCGTAGCGGTGGAGCAGAGCATCGAGCCGGGCACCGAGGTGCCGAGAGGCACCCTCATCACCGTGAAATTTTCTAACAGCGTAAAACAGGAAGCATCACCATAACATCCCACAGGAGGACACCATGCCGAACCGACCCGACCGGGAGGTTCAATGCGAAGGACTGCTGCAAGCGCTGCCGCCGGAGACGGAACCCGTCTGCGACAGCCGCGGGGACGTAAAGAATAAGATTTTTGTCTGCATCCGGGGTGCGCACCATGACGGCCACGCCGATGCCGCCGAGGTACTGCGGCGGGGCGCTGCCGCCATAGTGACCCAAAGAAAAACGGGACTGCCGCGGGAGATCACCGTGCCGGATACCCGGTTGGCGATGGCGCTGCTTTCCGCCCGCTACTGGGGCAACCCGGCCGGGGAACTGCGGCTCATCGGCATCACCGGCACCAACGGCAAAACCACCACCGCCCATCTTTTGTGCCACCTTCTGCACAGCGCCTGGATAAAAACCGGGCGCATCGGCACCGACGGCATGGCGTGGGGCGAAAAACGCCTGCCCAACCCCTACACCACGCCCCCGCCCGCCATTCTGCACCGCACCCTGCGGCAGATGGCCGGGGACGGCATCACGGCGGTGGTGATGGAGGTGAGCAGCCAGGCGCTGGTGCAGCAAAGAACGGCAGGGCTGACCTTTGAAGCCGCCGTATTTACCAATCTTTCGCCGGAGCATCTGGATTATCATGGGGATATCGAACGGTATTTTGCCGCCAAGGCGATGCTGTTTACCCAATGCCGCCGGGCGGTCATCCACACCGGTGACCCCTACGGCAGACGGCTGGCGGAGCAGGTGACCGTTCCGGTGACGCCCTACCACCTGCCGTGGCGGTACCGCTGCGAGGCAGGGAGAAGCATTTTGCCGTGGCGGGGCGGGCAGTTGGTCATCCCGCTGACGGGAGAAGTTTTTTTGCCGGATGCTTTGGCGGCGGCGGAAACGGCGGTGGCGATGGGGGTTTCCCCCGGGCAGGTCATGGCGGCCATGCCCCACGCTCCGTCCATCCCCGGCCGGGCCGAGCTGCTGTGGCAGGGGCAGGGACGGACGATTATGCGGGACTACGCCCACACCCCCGATGCGCTGGAGCGGATGCTGCGCAGTCTGCGGCGGGTGCACGGCGGCAGGCTGCTGGTGCTGTTTGGCTGCGGCGGCTGCCGTGACCGGAAAAAGCGCCCGATGATGGCCGGGGCCGCTGCCCGCTGGGCGGATGGTATCGTCATCACCGATGACAACCCCAGAACCGAGCCCCCGGAGGAGATCCGGCGGGAGATCATAAGGGGGCTGCCGAAAAACGCCCGCTGGCGGGAGATCCCCGACCGGCGGCAGGCGATGGAGCAGACCATTGCCGTGATGCGGCAGGGCGACCTGCTGCTGCTGGCCGGAAAGGGCCACGAGGACTATCAGATCATCATGGAAAAAACCGTTCCCTTTGATGAAAAGGAGATCGTTACGGAGATACTGAAAAGCGGGAGGATCCCATGGAAAAACTGTCATTGCGAGAAATAGCCGCAGCGCTGGGCTGCCCCCTGCCGCCGGAGGCCGGGATCACCCGGGTGATCACCGACAGCCGGGAGGCCGGACCGGGAGCACTGTTTATCGCCCTGCCCGGGGAACGGGTGGACGGACATGACTACATCAATAGGGCGCTGGCGGCGGGTGCCGCGGCGGCCGTGGCGGAGCATGACGGCGACTATACCCCGGCCGAACGGGTGCTGCGGGTCAAAAGCAGCCTGCGGGCACTTTTGGAGATTTCCGCCCTGTACCGCAACAAAATGCCGGCCAGGGTGATCGGCATAACCGGCAGCGTGGGCAAGACCACCACCAAGGAAATGGTGGCGGCGGTCATGGCGTCTGCGTTTCGCATCATCAAAACCGAGGGCAACCAGAATAACGAGATCGGTGCGCCCAAAACGCTGATGAGCATCACCCCCGAGACCGAGGTGGCGGTGGTGGAAATGGGCATGAGCGCCCCGGGAGAGATCCGGGACCTGTGCTACGCCGCAAGGCCGATGATGGGCATCATCACCAATATCGGGGTTTCGCACATCGAACGGCTGGGCAGCCGGGAAAATATACTGAAGGCCAAGCTGGAACTGGCCGACGCCCTGCCGGACGGGGCAACGCTGCTGCTTTGTGATGACAATGACCTGCTGAAAACGGTTGACATCCCCCGGCTGCGTGTAGTACGCTATGGACTGCACAGCAGCCGTGCCGATATCCGTGCGACCATCGTGAGCGCCACACCGCTTTCCACCAACTTTATGCTGCACGCCGAGGGGCAGAGCCTCCGGGCGACCATCCCCGGAACGGGGGAGCATCTGGTGCAGAACGCACTTGCGGCGTTCGGGGCGGGACGGGCGATGGGCATCCCCGCCGAGACCGCCATAAAGGCGCTGGGCGGCTACACCCCCAGCGGCCGGCGCCAGAAGATGGTGGAGCATGAGGGCGTCACCATGGTGGAGGACTGCTACAATGCCAGCCCCGATTCGATGCGGGCGGCCATCAAAACACTGGGACAGTTCCCGTGCAGCGGCCGGCGCATCTTTGTGGCGGCGGATATGCTGGAGCTGGGCGACATCGCCGAGGAGAGCCACCGGGAGATCGGCACGTTGTGTGCGGCGGAGGGGATCGACCTTTTGCTGACATGGGGCGAATGGGCGGCATATGCCACCCGCAGCGCCCGGGCCGCCGGGATGGAGAGCATCCACTTTGAGAAAAAGGAAGATTTGACCCGGTATCTCATTGCCGGCGCACGCCGGGGCGATGTGATATGGTGCAAGGCCAGCCACGGCATGGCACTGGAGGAGGTCATCTCCGCATTTTACCGGGAATTTCACCCATAATATCACCGAAAAGGGAAGTGCAACATGAATATTACCGCTGTAATAGCAGCCATACTGATGGCGAGCATAATCACTGCCGTAGGCGGCTTTTGGCTGCTGCCGATGCTGCGACGGCTGCATTTCGGGCAGACGATCCTGGAAATAGGCCCCAAGTGGCATCAGGGCAAGCAGGGCACCCCCACCATGGGCGGGCTGATGTTCATCATCGGCATCCCCATTGCCGTGGTGGTGGGCTACCTGTTCCTGCACGCCCAGACGGTAGGCGATCCCATGTCCGGCATCATGCGGGCAAGGATGTTCTACGGGCTGGTGCTGGCGCTTTTGTTCGGGGCCATCGGCTTTCTGGATGACTATATGAAGGTCGTGAAAAAGCAGAACGAGGGCCTGACCGAAAAACAGAAGATGGCGCTGCAAATTCTATTTGGTGCGGTGTACCTGCTGCTTCTGCACGTCAGCGGAACGCAGTCCACATGGGTCACCATCCCCTTTATCGGCACCTATAATTTCGGCATCTTCTATTATGTATTTGCCATGTTCGCCATCATCGCCCTTTCCAATGCCGTCAACTTCACCGACGGGCTGGACGGTCTGCTTTCCTCGGTGACGCTGGTGCTTTCCATCGGCTATCTCATCTTCTGCTACCTGCTGGGGCAGGGGGAAATGGGCATCATGGCCGGGGCGCTGGCGGGGGGCTGCATCGGCTTCCTCATCTGGAATCACTACCCTGCCAAGGTCTTTATGGGCGATACCGGGTCGCTGTTTATCAGCGGGATGGTCATCGCGCTGGCCTTCGGCACCGGGCTGCCCTTCTTTGTGGTGCTGTTCGGCATCATCTATGTTATCGAGATCGGCTCGGTGGTACTGCAGCGGTATTACTTTAAGCTCACCCACGGCAAGCGCATCTTTAAGATGAGCCCCATCCACCACCACTTTGAGATGAGCGGCTATACCGAAACGCAGATCGTTGCGATGTTTGCCGTTATTACCGCCATCGGGAGCGCACTGGGTATTCTGGCGCTCAAGTTCATTTAACCTTACCAAAACAAGAGAGGAGGCGAGGGAGCCTTGGCCGAAAAAAAGCGTGCCGCACGCAAAAAACCGCAGGAGGGCTTCTTCCGCCGCCTGTTCCCCCGATATGAGAATACCAGCGTGGACCTCACCTTCCTGGTGATGGTCATCCTGCTTTTAGTATTCGGCCTTGTGATGATGTTTTCCGCCAGCTATGCCCAGGGGTATTACCGGGAGGGCAACAGCTACCACTACATTGTACGGCAGCTGGCGTGGGCGGCGCTGGGGCTTTTGGCCATGTTCCTCTTTTCCCGCATGGACTATCATGTGTGGCGAAAACTGGCGCTCGCTTCCTTCCCCGTGGTGGCCGGGCTTTTGATCGCCTGCTTTTTCATGCCGCCGGTCAATGAGGCCCGCCGCTGGATCTTCATCGGGAATTTTCAGTTTCAGCCCTCGGAGCTGGCCAAATTTTCACTGGTGCTGCTGTTTGCCCACTTTTTAACTGCCAACGAAAAGCGGATGGGCAGGTTCAAATACGGGGTGCTGCCCTTCGGGGCGATCCTGCTGGTCTATGTGGGACTGGTGGTATTCGAGCCGCATCTTTCCGCCGCCATCCTGCTGGCGCTGATGGGCGTGATCATGCTCATCGTCGGCGGGCTGCCGGGCAAGTGGATCGCCGCCGGCGGGGGGCTCATCGCCGCCGGGGTGGGGATGATCGCAGCGGTGCCCATGCTGCGGGAACGCTTCATGGAGCGCTTTACCATCTGGCAGAACCCCGAATCCGACCCGCTGGGCAAGGGCTATCAGATTTTACAGTCGCTGTATGCCATCGGCTCCGGCGGCCTGATGGGCACCGGCATCGGCAATTCCCGCCAAAAGTACCTGTTCCTGCCGGAACCGCAGAACGACTATGTTTTTTCGGTGGTGTGCGAGGAGCTGGGCTTTGTGGGGGCGCTGGTCGTCATCCTGCTGTTTGCCCTTCTCATCTGGCGGGGCTTCGCCATCGTTATCAAGGCGCGGGACCGCTTCGGCGCCATGCTGGTGACCGGGTTCATCGCACAGGTGGGGGTGCAGGCCATCCTCAATATGGCGGTCGTCACCAATGCGCTGCCCTCCACCGGCATCAGCCTGCCGTTCTTTTCCTACGGCGGCACGGCGCTTGCCATCCTGCTGGGAGAGATGGGCATCGTCCTGTCGGTCTCCCGCCAATCGACGGTAGAAAAGGAGTAGCATCTTTATGAAGATTCTGTTTGCCTGCGGCGGTACCGCCGGGCATATCAACCCCGCACTGGCGGTGGCCACCGAGCTGCGCCGCCGGGTGCCGGACTGTGATATTCTGTTTGTGGGCAACCCCAACGGCATGGAGGCGACCCTGGTGCCGCGGGCGGGCTTTCGGTTCGCGCCGTACCGTTCCATGGGTATCCAGCGGCGCCTTACATGGGAAAATGTGAAGCGCAACGCCAAAAGCGTCTGCCTTTTATTGACCGCCCGCAGCCGTGCCGAAAAGCTGCTGCGGGATTTTGCCCCCGATGTGGTGATGGGGACCGGCAGCTATATTTCGGCGCCCGTTTTATCGGCGGCAGCGGCCCTGCACATCCCCTGCATGACCCACGAGGCCAATGCGCTGCCCGGTGTTTCCAACCGCATGGTGGCGCAAAAGGTGGATAAATTCCTGCTGGCGGTGCCGGAGGCCGAAAAGCACCTGCCCCCCCGTTCCGACTATATCGTCACCGGCAATCCCGTCCGCCCGGAGATTCTTTCCGCCGACCGGGAGACCGCCCGCACCCGTTTGGGGGTCCGGCCGGGACAGCTGTGCCTTTTGTCCTTCGGGGGCAGCCTGGGCGCACAAACCGTCAATGAGGCCATCGCCGATGTGATGGCCTGGCACGTGCCGGCGGGAAAGCTGCATCACATCCACGCCACCGGGCAGTACGGGGTGGAGCTCCTGCCGCGGCTGCTGCGGGAAAAGGGCGTCGCCTTTGAAAATAATCCCAACCTTGACATCCGGGAATACATACACGATATGCCCGATTGCCTTGCCGCCGCCGATCTGGTGATTGCCCGTGCGGGCGCCATGACGCTGGCGGAGCTGACCGCATTGGGGCGGGCTTCGGTGCTGATTCCCTCGCCCAATGTGGCGGAAAACCACCAGTACCACAATGCCATGGTGCTGGAAAATCATCACGCCGCCGTGGTGATAGAGGAAAAGGACCTGACCGGCGAAAAGCTGGCGGAGACGGTCCGGCGGCTGACCGATGACCCCGAAAAGCTGCGGCAGCTGGGCCTTGCGGCCAAGGCGCTGGGCACCCCCGATGCCTGCGGGCGCATCACCGATGAGCTGCTGAAGCTGTACGAAGCCCGAAAAAAATAAGCAAAATCCCCTGTCCTTTCACCCTTTTTCCCGCCGTAACATAGAATACCCCCGAACGCCTGCGGGCGAAGGAAAGGGGGAGCGATGCCGTTTATGCGCGGATTACGGATCGTGGGAGGGAACCGGCTGGTGGGCAGTGTGACGGCGCACGGCGCCAAAAATGCGGTGCTGCCCATATTGGCGGCGACGGTGCTGTGCCATGGCGCCGAAATAAAAAACTGTCCCGATTTAAGCGATGTGGCGGTCAGCTGTCACATCCTGCGGCACCTGGGCTATGCGGTGGGGCGGCAGGGGGATACCCTGACGCTGCACCGGGAGGAAAACGGCTGCCGGGACGTCCCCCCGGAATGGATGCGGGCCATGCGCTCCTCCATCCTGTTTTTGGGCGGGATGCTGGCACGGTGCGGGGGCGTTTCGCTCTGTCCGCCCGGCGGGTGTGCCCTGGGCGGCAGACCCATCGATCTGCACCTTTCCGCCCTGCGGCAGATGGGGGCGGTCATCACCGAGGAGGGGGACACCCTGCGCTGCACCGCCCCCGGCGGTCTGCATGGGGCGGCGGTCAAGCTGCCCTATCCCAGCGTGGGCGCCACCGAAAACCTGCTCATCGCAGCGGCGGGTACCCCGGCCGAAACCGAAATCAGGGGTGCGGCCGCCGAACCGGAGATCACCGAGCTGATCCGGTTTTTGCGGGGCTGCGGCGTCACCATCGAAGCATCCCCCGGGGCCATTCTGGTGCAGGGGAGGGATCCCCTTTCCGGCTGCACCCATACCGTCCTGCCCGACCGCATCGAGGCTGCGACCTACCTTGCGGCGGGTGCCGTTACCGGCGGGGCCGTCACCGTAAAATGCGAGCCCGGCCATCTGGCGGCGCCCATTGCGGTGCTGCGGCGCATGGGGTGTAAAATAAAGATCACCGGGGGCAGCGTTGCCCTTACCGCCCCGGAGACGCTTTGTGGGGCGGGCAGCATCGTTACGCTGCCGTACCCCGGTTTTCCCACCGATCTGCAGGCTGTTTTTATGGCGGCGGCTGCCGGGGCAAGGGGCTATACCGCCTTTACCGAAACGGTATTCCCCCGCCGCTGGGCGCACGTGGAGGAGCTGCGGCGTATGGGGGCGGATATCACCGTGGCGGGCAGCCATGCCATGCTGCGGGGCGCAGCCCTTACCGGGACGGCGCTGACCTGCACCGACCTGCGTGCAGGCGCTGCGGTGGTGCTGGCGGCGCTGGCCGCAAGGGGAGAAAGCACCGTCACCGGTCTTTCCCACATCGAGCGCGGCTATGCCGAATTTGTCCCCACCCTGCGCCATCTGGGCGCCGAGATCACCATAGCGGAGATATAACCGAAAGGAAGGAGAAAAGCCCATGACTGCCGGACCCACCCGCAAACAAAAGCAAAAGCGCCGCCGTCGTGCGGTCTTTCTGCTGCTGCTGGCGGCGGTTTTGTGCGGCGTGGGCTTTTACTGCGCCTGCGTATTCTGCCGTGCCTCCCACATTGAAGTGACCGGCAGCACCCGCTACACCGCCGAGGACATCATCGAGGCCGCCGGGATAGGGGAGGAGCAAAACCTTTTCACCGTTTCCCAAAAGGCGCTGAACCAAAAGATCACCGCCCTTTGTCCCTACATCGAAAGCGTGACGCTGCACCGCCGCCTGCCCGATACGCTGACGCTGGAGCTGCACGAATTCGGGACCGTCTATGCCTGCATCGGCAGCATGGGACGGGTCACGGCGCTTTCGGCCGAGGGCAAGGTGCTGGAGCAGTGCGCCGCCCTGCCGGAGTACACCTGCCTTTTGCTGGGCGCGGATTTTTCCGACTGCCCGGCGGGGGAGATGCTGCCCGAAAGCTGGCAAAAGACCCTTTCCGGTATCGATAAGGTGCGTGCGGCGCTGGAGCAGGCCGGGATGCTTTCCGAGGTGGGCTATCTTGACCTTTCCGAGGAGCAGAGCTACCGGGCCGTCTACCTGGACCGCATCCAGCTGCGGCTGGGCAGCGAATATGACCTTTCCGCCAAGCTGCTCACCGCCCGCAAGGTCATCGAGGACGAGCTGCCCGCCGATTTTACCGGCTATGTGGATGTTTCGGTCAGCGGACGGGCATATACCCGCCGGCTTGCCCTCACCGAGGTGGTCGATGCACAATATCTTGCGATTTTGGGTGGAAAAGAGTAGCAGTTATTGTGCATTTGGGTTGCATTTCACGCCCGTTTCTGTTATGATACAAGAGGAGAAAACTACGAAACAGGAGGCAATAGTGCTGATGATGAATATCGAGCTGGATAACGATTACGAAAAGATGGCTGCCATCAAGGTGCTGGGTGTCGGCGGCGGCGGCGGGAACGCCGTAAACCGCATGATCCAATCCGGCATGAGCAGCGTGGAATTTATCTCGGTCAATACCGATAATCAGTCCCTGCGATTTTCCAATGCCTCTTATAAGCTGCACATCGGCGATAAGCTGACCCGCGGGCAGGGTGCCGGCGGCGACCCCGTAAAGGGCGAAAAGGCAGCGGAGGAAAGCGAAGACGAGATCACCTCGGTGCTGCGCGGCGCCGATATGGTATATATCACCGCAGGTATGGGCGGCGGCACCGGCACCGGTGCGGCTCCCGTTATTGCCCGCATCGCCCACGATATGGGCATCCTGACCGTCGGTGTGGTCACCAAGCCCTTTTCCTTCGAGGGCAAGCGCCGCATGGATCAGGCCACGGCCGGCATCGAGCGGCTGAAGGAGCACGTGGATGCCCTGCTGGTCATCCCCAATGAGCGCCTTCGCAGCATTTCGCAGGAAAAGATCACCCTTGCCAATGCCTTTGCCAAGGCCGATGAGGTGCTGCTGCAGGCGGTGCAAAGCATCTCCGACCTCATCAATATCCCCGGTATCATCAATCTGGACTTCGCCGATGTCACCTCCATCATGAAGGACGCAGGCTATGCCCATATGGGTCTGGGCGCCGCCAGCGGCCCCAATAAGGCCGAGGAGGCTGCCCGTATGGCCATCGCCTCCCCGCTTCTGGAAACCTCCATCAACGGGGCCCGCGGCGTGATCGTCAACTTCCTTGTCCCGCCCGATGTGGACCTGGAGGACATCACCAACGCATCGCAGATGATCCACGATGCCGCCCATCCCGATGTCAACCTCATCTGGGGCGTCGCCTTTGATGAAAGCCTGGAGGACGAGCTTCGCATCGTCGTCATCGCAACCAATTTCGATCATGAGTCCGGCTTCCGCATCCCCACCCCGCCGGTGGATACCGAGGTGGCGGAGGATAAGATCACCGAGGTGGAGCCGCAGACCGAGCAGGAGCCCGCTAACGATGACCTTGATATCAGCGCCCTCATCGATATGCTCAACCACGATCGGGACAAGCGCTCTTAAATCCCCGTAAAAATGACCCCCTGTCGCTTCGGCAGGGGGTTTCCCGTAAAAAGAGACCCCGCAGGGTCTCTTTCTTTATGCGGTCATTCCACCGTCACGCTCTTGGCAAGGTTGCGGGGTTTATCCACATCGCAGCCGCGGGCATTGGCCGCCCCCAGTGCGATGAGCTGCAGCGTCACCACCAGCAAAAGCGGCACATATTCATCCTCCACCGCAGGCAGCCGGATGATCTCATCATAGCTTTCGGGGTCAACCTCCAGCCCCTCCAGCGTGATGAGCAGCACGTGGGCGCCGCGCGCCTTTACCTCCTTCACGTTGCTGATCATCTTCCCCAGCGTTTTGCGCTGGGTCGCCAGGGCAATGACTGGGGTGCCCTCGGTGATGAGCGAAATGGTACCGTGCTTCAGCTCTCCGGCGGCGTAGGCCTCGCTGTGGATGTAGCTGATCTCCTTGAGCTTGAGTGAGCCCTCCATCGCCAGCGAATAATCCAGCCCCCGCCCGATGTAGAAAAGATGCTCGGTGTTTTTAAGTTCCCCGGCATACCGGAAGAATTCCGGCTCCATCGCCAGCACGTGGGGCAGGTAGCTGATGGCATTGAGGAGCTCCGGCAGCTGTGCCCGGCACCAGTCCATCGGTGCGCCCTGGTCCGCCGCAATGCGAAAGCCCAGAAGATACATCATCGCCACCTGCACCGAATAGGCCTTGGTGCTTGCCACGGCGATCTCCGGCCCGGCGTAGGTATACAGGCAGTAGTCGGCCTCCCGTGCGATGGAGGATCCCACCACATTGACGATGCCGATGACGGGGATATTGTTTTCCTTGAAGAGCCGCAGCGCCGCCAGCGTATCGGCGGTCTCACCGCTTTGGCTTACCACCACGGCGGCACAGCCGGGGGTGAACAGGGGGTCACGGTAGCGCAGCTCGCTGGCCACCTCCACCTCCACCGGCAGCCGTGCCAGCTTTTCGATGATGGCCTTGCCCACCATACCGCTGTACATGGCGGTGCCGCAGGCGGAGATATACAGCTTGGTCACGTTTTTGAAGAAGCCGTCCGGCAGGCCGTCCCCCTCAAAGCTCACAAAGCCGTCCCGGATGCGCCCGTCGATGGTATCGGCCAGGGCGCGGGGCTGCTCGTGGATCTCCTTTTGCATAAAGCAGGGGTAGCCGCCCTTTTGCGCCTGCTCCACCGACCAGTTGGCGGCTTTCATTTCCTTTCGGATGGGACGCCCGTCCGGGGCATAGAAGCGCAGCTCTCCCCGGTGCGCCGTCACCACTTCCTCCTCCTCCAGCAGGTAGTACTGCCGGGTGTATTCGATGATGGCAGGCACATCGGAGGCCACATAGCAGCCCTTATCATCCTGCGCGGCGATCAGCGGGCTGCCCCGCCGGATACCGTAAACGGTGTCCTCCTCGCCCTCCAGCAGCATACAAAAGCCGTAGGCGCCCTCCATCTCCGCCGTAGCGGCGTGAATGGCGGCAATGGGGTCATCCTGCTGCTTCATGTGGTGATCCAGCAGTGCTGCGGCGATCTCGGTATCGGTCTGGGTCAGGAAGTGATACCCCTCCGCCTCCAGCCGTTCCCGCAGCGCCCGGTAGTTTTCTATAATGCCGTTATGCACCAGCGTCACCCGCCCCTGCCGGTGGGGGTGGGCGTTTACGTCATTGGGGACGCCGTGGGTGGCCCAGCGGGTATGCCCTATGCCGCAATGGCTGGTAAGTCCCCGGTCGCCGCAGGCCGCCCGCAGGTTGGAAAGCCGGCCCGCCGCCTTGATGATCTCTATTTTACCGCCGTCCCACAGGGCAAGCCCGGCGCTGTCGTAGCCCCGGTATTCCAGATTTTCCAGCCCGTGCAGCAGCTTTTCCCGGGCGTAATCCGCCCCCGAATAACCGATAATTCCACACATAAATAAATGGCTCCTTTCCCACAGAACCGTTCCTGCGGGAGAGAAACCCCATGTAAATCTTCATTTCCCCTATGGCACGGCAGACCGGTACACAGGCTGCACCGGCGGGATAACGAAAACCGAAGGGGGAAGCGGGGGCTTCTCTCCATGCGGCCGCAGGGGCATACCACCCCGGCGGGAGAGCTGTTCTGTTCGCTATCCATGGCCGGTTCTTTGTTGCACGGTCGCCCGTGTTTTTGCACCGGCCTGCGCTGTGGCAGCAGCGGGAGGGCATCCGCCGAATTTTCGATACTCCCTCCACCTCGTCATCCGCCCGCAGGAAAAAAGGGCGGTACTGGCGCTTTGTCCACCTGTATTATACCAAAATGCGCCCCCCTTGTAAAGAAAAAAGAGGGAAGAACCGCTGTCCTCCCTCCATCCTATGCTCCCGCCCGCCGGGATATACAAGGCCCCCGTTTTTCCTCCGGCTGCACCAAAGGTCGGCCTATCGGGGAAATGCCCTGCGGGGGCATCCCTCATGCCGGGATGTGCGGGGTGGCGGCCTGCTCCGCCTCCGCCTGCGCCAGATGGGTCTGGTAGCGGTCCAGAATGGCCTCCTCCAGCGTATGGCGGGCTTCGGGGGTGATGGGGTGGGCGATATCCCGGAACGTCCCGTTTTCATCCTTGCGGCTGGGCATGGCCACAAACAGCCGTTCCGGCCCCTCTATGACCTTGATATCGTGGACGGCAAGGTCGCCGTCGATCGTGACGGAAACCAGCGCCTTCAGCCGGGCGTCCTCGTAAATTTTGCGAATGCGGATATCGGTGATGTTCATGCCTGTTTCTCCTTTCGGGTGCTTGGGTTTTTGTTTCGGCCGGATGGGCTTACCGTTAGCCTTGGTTCGGGGCGGGAAAAATATGCACCCATCCCCACATTTTGCGGGAAAATCCCCCGAACTATTGTCAAAACCCCCGCCGATGGGGTATAATATATCGAGTATCTTCTAAAGAGGTGGCGTTCACTATGCAAAAACCCATCGAAACGATCCCGCAGGGGGTCCGGCACATCCATTGTATCGGCATCGGCGGCAGCGGTATGTTCCCGCTGGTGCAGATTTTACACGGCCGGGGGTATACCATCACCGGCAGCGATAATAACGAAAGCGACATCGTCGAGCTGGAACGCCAAATGGGCATCGAGGTGACGATGGGGCAGCGCGCCGAAAATATCAGGGGCGCCGATCTCATCCTCTATTCCGCCGCCATTATGGAAACCAACCCCGAACTGATCGCCGCGCGGGAAAGCGGCCTGCCGCTGTGGGAGCGTGCCAAAATGCTGGGCGCTGTTTCCAGCTGGTACAGCGAGGCGCTGGGCGTTTGCGGCACCCACGGCAAAACCACCACCACCGCCATGATCGTGCAGATCCTGTATATGGCGGGGCTGGACCCCTCCGCCGTCATCGGCGGCAAGCTGCGGGCCATAGGCGGGTACGGGCGCAGCGGGGCAACGCAGCGCTTTGTGTACGAGGCCTGCGAATTCAAGGATACCTTCCTTTCCACCCACCCCGATATCGCCCTGGTGCTCAATATCGATAACGACCACATGGAATATTTCCACACCGTGGAAAACGCCATGAAAAGCTATACCGAATTTGCCGAAAAGGCGCATACCGTCCTGTATAACGGCAGCGATGAAAAGACCTGCCGGGCCATGGCAGCGGCGGCAGGGGAGGGGAGGAGCTTCCTGACCTTCGGCTGGGAGGAAAATAACGACTACTACCCTGCCAATATCCGCCACCTGGGCGGGCTGGATCGCCGCTTTACCCTGATGTTCCGCGGCAAGCCGCTGACCGAGCTGCACCTGCAAATCCCTGGCGACCATAATATCCTGAATGCCGTGGCCGCCGCCGCAGGCGCCATGCAGCTGGGCGCCACCCCGGAGCAGGCTGCCGCCGGGCTTTCGGCCTTTACCGGGGCGGGCCGCCGCTTTGAGGTGCTGGGCAAGACCCACACCGGTGCAACCGTCGCCGATGACTATGCCCACCACCCCGCCGAGCTGCGCGCCACCCTCACCGCCGCCAAGGAACTGGACTTTAAGCGGGTGTGGGCGGTATTCCAGCCCTTTACCTTCAGCCGCACCTATATGCTGCTGGATGACTTCGTTTCCGCCCTTTCCATCGCCGACCGTGTGGTGCTTTCGCCCATCATGGGCAGCCGGGAGGTCAATACCTACCACATCACCTCGGAGGATCTGGGCGAAAAGATCCCCGGCTGTGTCTGTCTGCCTTCCTTCCGGGCTATGGCGGATTACGTGAGCGAAAATGCCGAAGCCGGCGACCTTATCCTCACCCTCGGCTGCGGCGACATCTACAAATGCGCCCGCATGATCCTGCACCACGAATGATTTTTTGCAGACTCCCTCATTTGCAGGGGGTCTGCTTTTTGATTCCCTGCACGCCGCAGCATCCCGCGCCGCCCCGCCGCCGCAAAAGCGGCGGGTGCCCCCCGCAGG
>JABLTO010217960.1_pt1 | contig 21820 bp, 21 predicted proteins | sample 7160091 | NCBI WGS metagenome assembly JABLTO01 (sample SAMN14651225, study PRJNA627086) | human gut metagenome | isolation source: feces | host: Homo sapiens
ATGCGAAATGGATTTCTATCCGAGAACATTTATCTTTGGTGCAAAAGCTTCTGCAGGTTATGCACGTGCAAAGAAAATCATCAAACTTATCAACTCTGTAGCTGATGTTGTAAACAATGATGCATCTATCGAAGGTAAACTGAAAGTTGTATTCATCGAAAACTACCGTGTATCCAACGCTGAGATGATTTTTGCAGCAGCAGATGTCTCCGAACAGATTTCTACTGCAAGTAAAGAGGCTTCCGGTACAGGTAACATGAAGTTTATGCTGAACGGTGCTCCGACTCTGGGAACCATGGACGGTGCAAACGTAGAGATCGTAGAAGAAGTAGGCCAGGAAAATGCATTTATCTTCGGTCTCAGCGCAGATGAAGTTATCAACTATGAAAACAATGGAGGATATGATCCGAGAGTCATCTACAATACAGATGATGAGATCCGTCAGGTACTGACAGAACTTGTAAACGGTACATTCTCCAGTGATACAGAGCTGTTCCGTGATCTGTACAATTCTCTCCTGAACCAGAACGGCGGAGAAAGAGCAGACCAGTATTTCATTCTTGCAGACTTCCGTTCTTATGCAGCTGCTCAGAAGAAAGTAGAAGAAGCATAAAGAGACGAAAAAGGCTGGGCTCGTATGGCTATGATGAACACTGCATGCGCAGGTAAGTTCACATCAGACAGAACTATCCAGGAATATGTAGATGATATCTGGCATCTGGATAAAGTTTATATTAAATAAAGATAGTGTAATAAACTGGAATAGAAAAACCCTCGGACCAGCACTCCGGGGGTTTTTCGTTGTTCTCATCCATGCCTCTTCCTGTACTCCCTCGGGCTGATGCCTTTTACCCGTGTGAAGACTTTGGAGTAATAATTGGGATCGTTAAAACCGGATTTTCCGGCGGCAAGTCCTACGGATTCACCGGCATTCAAATATTCAAGACTGCGCTCAATCCGATATTCCTGCAGAAAAGAAAACAATGTAGTATTCATATGTCTTTTGAAAAGCCTCGTGCATTCACTTTCACAGAGATGTACATGGTCAGAGATATCCTTTAAGGAAATATGATTCATATAATTCTGCTCAATATAAGTAATGATTTTTTTGAAGCGTTCATATTCTACGAGATCTGTATTTGCAGGAACAGGCTGAAGTGGAAGATGCTCTGCCAGGAGCCGCCACATGCTCTGCAAACATATGGAGATATCAAGTTCGTAGAATTCCGGGCGTTTTTTGTCCAGGGCAATAACTTTCAGCATATAGTTACGAAAGGAAGCATGCCAGGACTGTGACTGGTCAATAAGAATAGAACAGACCGAAAGATTCTGAATAACCGGTTCTACGTACTTTGTGTAGATGGTACTCTGATAAAATCCATAGATCAGTTTCGGATCAAAGGTAACCGGAATATAGGAACAGTCCTCGTGATTTTCCATCAGACCTGCATGAAGGACATTGGAATTATTAAAAATAATATCTCCCGTTTTCAGATGATAAGTAAGATTGTTTATCTTATAACACATGGAACCGCTTTTGACATAGGTGATCTCGATCTCCGGATGCCAGTGCCACATAAAAGAACCTGATTCATATTGAGAAAGGGTGTGGTAACTGACAAGAAACGGAAAATGGTCATTGCCATGTTTTTTCAATTCTTTTTGAAACTGGTTTGTGACGATCTGCATATGATTTCCTCCGGATAGACTGCTGTTCGCATAAAATTACTTTTATTATACATAAAAACGAATATAAAACGCAATATTTTACCTGTTTTTCGCAGATTATTTAAGGTAATAAAAAAGAAAAATAATATAATAAGATATAGAGATGTACAGAAAGAAGACATTGTGAGATAATAAAAACAGAGGAATTGTTTACAATTCGCAGAACAGTCAGTTATCGTAAATATATCAAAGGAGAGGGAAAATGAATTTACCAGAAAAAGAGAATCTTCAGAAAATCTATGGGGAAACAGAAACCAGTACTGCACGTTTTCAGAATCTTGCAGATCAGTTTGCAAAGATCTACGGACATGATCATGCAGAATATTTTACATCACCGGGAAGAACCGAGATCATTGGTAACCATGTAGACCATAACGGGGGAAAGGTTATTGCTGGAAGCATCAATCTGGATACGATTGGGGCAGCTGCACCGAACGGAACACAGGAAATCCATATTACCAGTGAAGGATATAGAGATGAGATCGTGGTAGATCTTACGAAACTGAGCAAAAATAATTATCGCAAGGGAACTCCGGCGCTTGTTGCGGGAATGATGGAAGGCGCACAGGAAAACGGTTTCAAAACTGCCGGATTTGATGCTTATGTAAGTACAAATGTAATCGCAGCAGCAGGTGTCAGCTCTTCTGCGTCATTTGAGATGCTGGTCTGTACGATCATCAACTATTTCTTTAATGATAATAAGATGACTTATACAGATTATGCGAAAGTTGGTCAGTATGCAGAGAATGTATACTGGGATAAAGCGTCCGGAATGATGGATCAGATGGCATGCGCAGTAGGCGGTCCGGTACTTTTTGATTTTGCTGACAGAAATGATCTGAAATATAGAAAACTGGACTTTTCTTTTGGAAAATTCGGATACAGACTTGTGATCGTTAACACCGGAAAAGGACATGCAGATCTCAGCCGTGAATATTCTGAGATTCCGGAAGAGATGAAGGCAGTTGCAAAAGAACTCGGAGTGGAACTTCTGCATGAAACAACACAGGAAGAACTTCTGAAACACTGCAATGAAATCGAAGATGACAGAGCTGTTCTTCGTGCACTTCATTTCTTTGGAGAAAATGCCCGCGTAGAAGAAGCTGTTGAAGTTATCGAAAAACAGGAATACAACAAACTGTTAGAGCTTATGAATGAATCAGGCAGATCTTCATGGGAACTTCTTCAGAACTGCTATACAATGAAAGACTGTCACGAACAGAAGATCACACGTACACTTGCATTGACAGAACTTTTCCTGAAGAAAATCGGCGCAGGTATCTGTCGTGTTCATGGCGGTGGTTTTGCAGGCGTTATCATGACAATCGTTCCGGAAAAAGAAATGCAGAATTATGTTGATTATATTGCACAGTTTGTTGGCAGAGATAACGTTTATCCAATGGATATCCGAGCTGTTGGAGCTGCACATATCGGATAAAAGCTGTATGATCGCAGGCTGATCAGACATTATTTTGTAATCAGTATCATAAGGTATCGTAAGAACAGAGATAGAGGAATCTGTTTTTATGATACCTTTTTTGGTCTGGCTGAAGAAACTTTTCGGATTCATAAACAGAGAGGGCGCAGATGGTCACAGTAAGTCTTTGCATGATCGTAAAAAATGAGGAAAAAGTACTTGGCAGGTGTCTGGACTCTGTTGGGAAAATCGCAGATGAGATTATTATAGTTGATACTGGCTCAACAGACAGGACAAAGGAAATTGCGGCGAAATATGGTGCAAAAATTTTCAATATGAAGTGGCAGGAGGATTTTTCTCTGGCCCGGAATCTTTCTTTTTTAAAGGCTGAAATGGATTACTGTATGTGGTTTGATGCAGATGACATTATCAGGGAAAGTGAAATGTTAAAACTGCTCCGATGGAAAGTGGAAACAGATGGATCAGCTGACGTACTGATGGTCAGATATGTGGCAGCATTTGATGAAAAAAGAAATCCAACTCTTGTCTATTATCGCGAGAGACTTATAAAGAACAACAGTGGTTTCAGATGGCAGGGACGGGTGCATGAAGCAATACAGGCGAGAGGTAAAGTTGAATATCTGGACTGTGAAATAGAACATCACAGTATAAAAACAGAATATTCCAGAAGGAATCTTTCCATATATGAAATGATGGAGAAGAAAGGAGAACCTTTTTCTGCAAGGGACAGATTTTATTATGGAACAGAGCTGTTTTACCACAGGGAGTATGGGGAAGCGGTGGATAACTTCCTGAAATTCCTGAATTTATCGGAGGGATTTGTGGAAAACCGGGTGGGAGCCTGCAGGCTTGCAGCGAAATGCTGCTATGCACTGAATAAAGACGGAATGGCACTGGAATTTCTTTATCGTGGTCTCACATACAGATTGCCTTCCGGTGAACTTTGCTGCGATATCGGACAGCATTTTTTTGACAGAAAAAGGTGGGAACAGGCTGAGTTCTGGTACAGAAATGCGCTGCAGGTACCGGAAAAAACAGAGGCAGGTGGTTTTACAGAAAAAGACTGTTATGGATATATTCCCTGTATTCAGTTAAGTGTCTGTCATTACTGGCTGGGTGATATGGAAAAAGCCCGGGATTATCACAGACGTGCAGGGAGATACAAACCTTATGGAAAAGAATTCCTGAAAAATCAGCAGTACTTTGAACAGCCGTTGTAAGTAACGGGAACAGTAATATTTGATCGTGCATATGTTAAATAGTGAAAACTTTTAACAGGAGCATATATATGGATTTTTTCAGAAAAAACAGAGAAGCTGACTGCGAGAGTCAGAGTTGCTGTAACTGTGGATGTCCCGGTCCGACAGGTCCTATGGGACCAAGAGGATGTCCCGGAGCGACAGGCCCGCAGGGCCCACAGGGATTGCAGGGAATTCAGGGTCCGGCAGGCCCACAGGGAATCCAGGGGGTTACCGGAGCAACAGGTCCACAGGGAATCCAGGGAATTACCGGAGCGACAGGCCCACAGGGAATCCAGGGAATTACCGGAGCGACAGGCCCACAGGGAATCCAGGGGGTTACAGGAGCAACAGGTCCACAGGGAATCCAGGGGGCTACCGGGGCAACAGGAGCAACCGGCCCCATTGGAGCAGATGGACCGGCAGGAGCAACGGGAGCGACAGGTCCCACCGGCCCGGCAGGCACTGTAACACCGGCAGCTGCTGTGGCGGATGCTGCAAGTGCGGAAGATGTAGTTGAACAGTTTAACGTGCTGCTTGCAAATATGAGAGAAGCGGGATTATTGGCGAGATAGAAGAAAAAAACGGTATAGCAGGCGATATGACCTGTTATACCGTTTTTTTATACCAGTTCTCTATTTTTTCTGAGTGTTTCCAGAATAATATTTCGGGTGTATTCACCCAGATGTTTCTGATCTTCTTTAGGCAGATCTTTCACATAGATTGGTTTTCCATATTCAAGAACAACATGTGTGGATTTGATCTTTGGCATATGTGCCTCAAAAATCTCAGCAGTGTTATTGATAGACATTGGAATAATGGCACAGCCACTCTTGGTGGCTATTTTGAAGCTTCCTTCATGGAACGGGAGCAGTTCTGTTTCGTCCGCACTTTTGCTTCTGGTTCCTTCTGGGAAGATGCAGATGGAAACGCCGGATTTGACTTTTTCAATAGCTGTAAGGATGGTTTTCAGTCCCTGCTTGATATCCTTGCGGTCAAGGAAAAGGCAGTGAAGATAACGCATCCAGTTGGAAAGAAGTGGATAGTGCTCCATTTCTTTTTTGGCGATGTAGCCGGTGCGGATCGGGCAGCGGCTGTAAGTCAGTACGATGTCAAAGTAGCTGCGGTGATTGCCGATGTAAAGGACAGGAGTATCTTTGGGAACATTTTCTTCTCCAATTAGGGTGACTTTGGTTCCGGCAACCCACAGGATAAATTTGAAAACAGCCTGAATGATACGAAGAGAACTGATTTCTTTCACCTGAGGTGAAAATTTTCCGATGATCCATTCGATGATCAGAATGGGAATGGAAAGAATAAGAAAACCGATTACAGTGATCGCAACAAGTATAAACCGGATCATGATAAATTCCTCTTTCTGTTTATTTCGCAGTATAAAAGATCGGAAACTGCGACATCTTTTTAATTATATCATTTTAGAAAATAGTTGCAATAATTCTTTTGACTTTCACATAGAATATGTATATATGAGGTGAAATAAAATATGAAGAAAACGGTTATATTGTGGTTGTGCATGGCGATAATAACGATTATGACAGGATGTCAGATGATAAAAATCGAAGAAGGAAACAGGACACCTCTTGAATATACGATTGTAGAAAACAATGAGATTCCGGAAGAGGCAGCCAGACTTATAGAAGAAAAAAAGGCGGCAGAATTTCAGATGACATATCAGAGAGGAGAGGAGTTATATCTGATACGGGGATATGGAAAACAGATGAGCGGAGGTTACAGTATTCAGGTTACAGACCTGTCAGTCTCGTCCTCGGCAGTTTTTTTCTGCACAAAACTTGTGGGACCGGATGAGGAAAATGTGGGAGGAGAACCATCTTATCCGTATATTGTTGTAAAAACCGGATACAGAGATGTGCCTGTTGAATTTCAGTAGATTTGTTAATAATCGGATTGTTATAGAAGGAGGTATTGTGGTGGAACTGAAAAAAGAAGATGTACAGGTATTGCGAAAAAAAAGTGAAGCGACTACGCAGGTAACTTTTGATGTTGATTATAATGTTCCTGATGTAAAGCCTGATATTGGCAGGATGATCCAGAATAAAGGAGATATTTCCGTGGATGAGGTACGTCTTAATGACGGTCAGGCTTTTTTGAAGGGAAATCTTCATGTTGATCTCCTCTATGTGGAAGATGGTGAAGGAAAGGTTTGCAGTCTTACAGCTGTACTCCCGATGGAAGAAACTCTGAATCTTGAAGGAATTGCAAATGGCGATAAAATGTGCCTGAAGTGGGAGATTGAAGATCTCAGTCTGCATCTGATACATTCACGAAAGCTAAACATAAAAGCAGTTGTTACACTGGCGGCTTCTGTAGATGAACTGACAGGAATCCGTCTTCCCGAAAACACGGATGATGACACTGTCTCTGTAAAAAAGAAACAGATGAAACTTCTGAGTCTGTCAGTACATAAAAAGGATACATTGCGTCTGAAAGAAGAGATAACACTGGCATCTAATAAACCTAATATTGCGGAACTTCTATGGTATACGATGGAGATTCGGGGACTGGATCTCAGACCGGAAGATAATACGATAAAAGCCAAAGGTGAACTGGCTGTTTTTGCTATGTATACAGGTGATGATGAAGATAATGCAGTTCAGTGGCTGGAACATTCGATTCCTTTTTCAGGGCAGGTGGAATGCAGTGGCTGTACTCCGGAAATGATACCTGACATAGAGTCAGCAGTGATCAATCAGAGCCTGGAAGTAAAACCGGATGCAGACGGAGAAGAAAGAATCCTTCAGGCAGATGTTGTGCTGGAACTGGATATGAAAATGTACAGAGAAGAAAATCATGAGGTGATCCTGGATATTTACACACCATTCAGACAGTGCATACCGGAAGGCAGGCCCGAGATACTGGAAAGCCTTCTTATACGTAATTTTTCAAGATGTCGTTTGTCTGATCGTATAGAGGTAAAGGAAACACAGGGCAAAATTCTTCAGCTCTGTCACAGCCAGGGCAAAATAAAAACGGATAAAACAAAGATCATAAAAGATGGGATCCAGGCAGAAGGCGTTTTGCTTCTCAAGATTCTATATATTGTGGGAAATGATGCAATGCCGTTTTATTCTATGGAAGCAATGATTCCTTTCAGTCATGTGGTGGAAGCCAGAGGAATAAAAGAAGGCTGCAGATATCATCTTCATACGGAACTGGAACAGCTGTCTACGACAATGCTGGACAGCAATGAAATCGAAATCCGTGCGACTGTAGGACTGAATGTGCTGGTCATCTGCCCACAGGAAGAAATGATCATAGATAAAGTAAAAGAGGAGTCTCTTGATAAAGAAAAAGTCAGGAGTATGCCAGGCATTACGGTTTATATAGTAAAATCAGGAGATACACTGTGGGATATTGCAAAGAAATTTTACACGACTACGGAAGAAATATGCAGGGTAAATAATATTGAAAATCAGCAGATATCGGAAGGGCAGCCGCTCCTGTTGATTAAAAAAGTACAGGAATGACACTTGAAATTCATGTTATAATCAGCTAAAATACAGGTAAAGTTATATTGTATACAAAGTACAAATCAACGTAATGAGAGTTGTTGTGACGACAACCAAAATTTCCAAAGATAGAGGGTATGCTTATGCGTCTTCGTGCAATGGCAAAAATTAATCTGGGTCTGGATGTACTCCGTAAAAGAGAAGATGGATATCATGAGGTCCGTATGATCATGCAGACGATTCAGATGTATGATGTGCTGGATATAAGAAAGAGAAAGGAGCCGGGAATTTCTCTGTCCACAAATCTTCCGTATATTCCGTCTGATGAGCGGAATCTGGTATATAAGGCTGCGAAGCTTCTTATGGATGAATTTCAGGTAAAAGAAGGCATTGATATGAAGCTTACAAAATTCATTCCGGTCGCAGCAGGAATGGCAGGTGGAAGTTCTGATGCGGCTGCAGCTTTTGTAGGTATAAACCGTATGTTTCAGCTGGGCCTGAGTGAGCAGGATCTGATGGATCGTGCTGTTCAGATCGGTGCAGATGTGCCGTATTGTATAATGAGAGGTACAGCTCTGGCTGAGGGAATTGGTGAAAAACTGACCAGGCTGCCACAGATGCCGAGATGTTATGTACTGGTTGGTAAACCGGGAATCAATGTTTCCACAAAACTTGCCTATGAAAATCTGAATCTGGAATCTGTCAGTGAACATCCGGATATAGATGGCATGATATCTGCTATTGATGAGAGGGATCTGCATGGAATTACTTCCAGAATGCAGAATGTATTTGAACCAGGTATTATCCGCAGTTATCCTGTTATACAGGAAATCAAAGACCTGATGGAGAATGAGGGAGCTTTGAAAGCAATGATGAGCGGAAGCGGGCCAACTGTATTTGGCATTTTTGACAATCGTGCTAAAATGGAAAAAGCGGCAGATAAGCTCCGCAAAAGCCATCTTGCAAAAACCGTTTTTGCGACTACAATATATAATCGAAAATAAAGGACCTGAGTAGTGTCCGGGAATAACGAAGAGGAGGAAAATAACAAATGATAAATGATTTTTCAGTTGATATGGATGAGTATCTGCCTTTACGTGATGTTGTTTTTAATACACTTCGTAAAGCAATTCTGAAAGGAGAACTGAAGCCGGGCGAAAGATTGATGGAGATTGCTCTGGCAGAACGTCTGGGAGTAAGTCGTACTCCGGTACGTGAAGCTATGCGTAAGCTGGAACTGGAAGGGCTGGTAGTAATGATTCCCCGAAGAGGAGCGCAGGTTGCCAATATTACAGAAAAAGATCTGAATGATGTTCTGGAAGTGCGTATTGCACTGGAGAATCTTTCTATAGAGAATGCATGTGCAAGAATGACAGAAGAACAGCTTGCCGAGTTGAAAAAGGCAGGAAGATACTTCGAAGAAACAATCAAAGAAGGAAATCTGGTTAAACTTGCAGAAGCAGATGTGGCCTTTCATGAAGTGATCTACAAGGCCTCTGATAACAGAAGACTTAATCAGGTGCTGAATAATCTTCGTGAACAGATCTACAGATATCGAGTAGAATATCTGAAAGAAGAAGAAACAAGGAATGTTCTTGTAAAAGAGCATGAGGAGATATATGAGGCAATAAAAAACCGTGATGTAAAGAAAGCGCAGGAGATCAGTTTTCGTCATATTGAAAATCAGAGAGAGGCAATTATCCGGTCTATCAGGGCAGAAACAGATAACCGCAGCAAATAATAAAATTTGTAATTCAGCAACATAAAAACAGCATAATCAGGATATCCTAAAAGAGATGCATGTAAAGTGTATCTCTTTTTTTTACTTTTATGATACCAGGATTGTGAGAGTGCACAGCACGGAGCAATCCGTAAGTATCATGTGCATTATATACCAGGGAGGCTGTAATGGATAAGAAGATAAAAATCTCAGATAATATAAAGGAAAATGAAAAATATATACGTGAGAGGTGCAGAAACTGTGCAGATATTCTGATACGGCCCATGCGTCTTGGTGAGGAAAGTAAGATTGACTGTCTGATGGTTTATATAGAAGTTGCTGTTTCAAATATGATGCTGGACGATTCGGCACTGGGAAAAATGATCAATCATTTCTGGGAGATCGCACCGGATCAGATACAGGATTTTGTCAGAAATAACAGTCTTGGAATTGCAGATATAAAGAAGCTTGAGGATATGGAAGAAGCAATCCGTGCACTTCTAACAGGTAATGCAATATTTTTTATTGACGGATATGACAAGGCAATGAAAATCTCCAGCAAAGGTTATCCGTCGATGGGAGTATCTGAAGCTGAATCTGAAAAGGTCCTTCGGGGATCAAGAGAGGGATTTTCAGATTCTGTAAAAACAAATTCTGCGCTTGTAAGAAAAAGAATCCGGGACACCAGGCTGAAGGTAGAGGAAACCACAGTTGGGCTCAGGTCGGGAACTACGGTACAGATTCTGTATATAGAGGATATTGTGCACGAGGAACTTCTTGAAAGAATAAAGAACAGAATGGATGAATATGTGGTGGATGGTATTCTTGACAGTGGAATGCTGGAGCAGATGACAGATGAAAACTGGATTTCACCGTTTCCACAATATCAGACAACAGAGAGGCCGGACAGAGCATCTCTGGAACTGCTGAATGGAAAAGTAGTCCTGCTCTGTGACAATTCGCCGGAAGCACTTATTCTTCCTGGAACATTCAATGGATTTATGGAAAGCAGTGAGGACTGGTATCATCATTTTGAGATGGCCTCTTTTCTCAGAATGCTCAGATATCTTGCACTTGTAACTGCAACGCTGCTTCCTGGGTTATATCTTGCCGTGATAAGGTTTCACACACAGATTCTTCCGGGAAATCTGATTCTGTCTTTTGCAGAAGCAAGAGAAGGGGTACCATTTTCGAGCGTAACAGAACTGGTTTTTCTGGAACTGTCATTTGAACTGATAAGAGAAGCCGGTGTGAGAGTACCTGGAGCACTTGGGAATGCAATTGGAATCGTAGGTGGACTGATCATAGGGCAGGCTGCTGTAAGTGCAAATCTGGTAAGTCCTATAGTTGTCATGATCGTAGCGTTGACTGCACTTGGGTCAATGGTGATTCCTGATGAAGAATTTGCGTCAGCGTTTCGCCTTCTGAAATATATGTTTCTTTTTCTGGGAGGTTTTCTGGGGATGTATGGCATTGTCCTTGGGGTTTATATGACGGTGGCGCATCTTGCGGGACTCCTGAGTTTTGGCCTTCCCTATCTTTCGCCCTTTGTGAGAAAAGAATCCGCAGTAAGTACAGGGGAAGGCATTCTGCGGATACCGTTTCTGAAAAGAATACGAAGACCGGCGTATGCAAGAAAGCAGCAAAGTATCCGATTAAAGAAAAAAGCGGAGGAGAGAGAATGAAATATGCGGAAAACAACAGAATTTCTCACAGGCAGCTTTACAGACAGATCATTCTTGCACTTACAGCGCCAATCCTTCTGACTTTGCCTGGAAAAAGAGAATTTACAGGTGTGTCTGGGATTTGGGGCGTGATGATGGCTATGGTACTGTTGACAGGCTATGTTTTTGTACTTATGAGAGTATCCTCGTATTGTATGGATCCGGTCAGGTTTATGGGAACTTTCCCGGGAAAAACGACAGGTGTCTTTTTTCTTTTGTATATTATTTTTTCGGCGATTTTTCTTCTGGATCTTCTGGTGGATATTGTCCCGGTGTGGATGGTAAACGGTATAAATAAAAATGTACTTTCATTTCTGGCAGTTGCAGTCTGCAGTTTTGGAACACACAGAGGAATGCAGAAAAGAGGAAGAGTGGCAGAAGTGTCGGGCGGTATTTTTATTGGGGGAATACTGCTTATCCTGGTGTTTGCACTGGGACAGTGCAGAGGTGATTATCTGAAAGAGACAATTGCAGAAGTTCCGTGGTCTCTGAAGTATAGTTTACGCAGCTGCTACAGTCTGCTCTGTGGAATGTCCGGACTCAGTCTTCTTCCTTTCATTATGAAAGAAGTAGAAAAAAGATCAACTGCGGGCAAAACAGTTCTGTATGGCATTTTTTCACTGGGGATGATTCTGACAGGAACAATTATTATTCTTCCGGCGGTATTTGGATGGAAAAGGTTAGAGCTGGAAGAAGTTCCTATACTGCCGCTTATGGCCGGCGCTGATTTTCCGGGAAATGTACTTGAACGGTTTGATGCATTATGGATGGGACTGTTGCTTTACGGGATTTTATTTGCAATAGGAAGTCTTTTTTATTACGGAAATCAGGTATGTGCCAGAACGCATCTGGGAACCGGGAGATGGTGGATTCCCGTATTGACTTATATATTATTGCTTGTGGATTTTAAAGGCCGGGAAACAGGAGAATTGTACAGAATCTATCTTGAAAATATATTTATACCGGGAGTTCTTGTTTTATGGGGAATCATGTTGCTATGGGGATCTGGAAAACGAAGGAAAAAAATCGGGACGGCGCTTTTTATACTGTTTTTTGTACTGGGCTTCAGCGGATGTGCGGCAATAGAACCGGAAAAAAGAATGTATCCGCTGGCTCTGGGAGTTCAGAATGCAGATCAGGAAATAAAACTCAGTTATGGAATGCCTGACCTTCCGCAGGCAACAGGACAGAAAAAAGAAGAAACAGGTATCAGTGAAACTGTGTTGACCGTAGAAGGCAGAAATTTCAGTGAGATGGATCAGATTTATAACCGGTCGCAGGAAAAATATCTGGATCTGGGACATCTGCAGGTGCTTTTGTTGGGAAATAATTTTCTTGAAAGCGAAAACAGGGAAGCATTTCTGGAATATATTCATCAGAAGCCGGCTGTAGGTGAAGATATTTATGTTTTTCGTACAGAAGATCCACAGGCTGTACTGAGCTGGGACAGCGGAGGAACATCTACAGGGGAATATCTCCGTGGTCTTATGGAAAACCGGCTTCCTGGCGAACAGAGGACAGGTGTTACGCTGAGAGATGTGTATTATCAGTGGATTCAGAATGGAACCATGCCGGTGCTTCCGGAAATCCTGCTGAAAGGAGATGAGATAGAAATAGAATGAATAAAAGCCGCCTGTGATGTCAATAATCCAGACAGAAGGTGTCATGTCAGGAAGTGACATGGCAGGATTGATAAAAATCGGGAGGCATAAATGAGAAGGTTCACAGAAAACAAAAAAGAAAGAATTCGAATATCAGTTCTGGCAGGGATGCTTGCAGTTATATTGTTTTATGGAAGTTATGGAAGTGATCAGCATAATATGGTGGCATGGTGGGGAACCATCTATCCTCGTTTCTGCTTTGCAGAAGAAACAGAAAAAGAGGAAGACACAGCGACAGACACCAGACCAAAGATTTCCTTCTGGCTTGCGAAAGCACTTGATAGGTGGTAAGATGAGGGGAAGAAAAAAGAACTGGAGAATATATATGAAAATAGATAGAACTTCACCGGTAGGTGTGTTTGACTCCGGAGTAGGCGGGCTTACCGTAGCAAGAGAAATTATGCGTAATCTGCCCTCTGAAAAGATCGTATATTTTGGAGACACGGCGAGAGTGCCTTATGGAAGTAAGTCCAAAGATACGATCATCCGTTATTCCAGGCAGATCTGTCATTTCCTGAAAGAACAGGGAGTGAAGGCAATTGTGATCGCCTGCAATACTGCCAGTGCATTTGCACTTGATGCAGTGAAAGAGAATTCAGAGATACCCGTACTTGGTGTCATTGAGTCCGGAGCCAGAGTTGCTGCAAAGGAAACTGTAAATAAAAAAGTAGGTGTGATCGGAACTGTCGGAACGATAAGCAGCGGGATCCATGCAGAATATCTCAGAAGACTGAATCCGGAGATTACCGTGATTGGTAAGGCATGCCCGCTGTTTGTACCGCTTGTTGAAGAAGGGTGGCTTCATGATCCTGTGACAGTTGAGGTTGCCACAAGATATCTGAAAGAACTGAAGCAGAAAGAAATTGACACACTGATTCTTGGCTGTACACATTATCCGCTGATCCGTTCAACAATACGGGAAGTTATGGGAGAAAAAGTAAGACTGGTAAATCCTGCATATGAAACAGCATTAGAACTGAAAGAACTTCTTCAGAAGATGGATCTTCTGAATACGGAAGAAAAACCGGAAGATTTTCCATATCGTTTTTATGTCAGTGACCTTGCTGATGAATTTAAGGATTTTGCCAATTCTATTCTTCCGTATGATGTGGAGATGACAAAGAAAATAGATATAGAAAAATATTGACACAGATAATACATTCAGGAGGATCAAATGGAAAAAGAAGTATTAATACATGTACGTGGCCTTCAGATGATGGAAACAGATGACAGCCAGGAACCGATCGAGATTGTTGTACCGGGTCAGTATTATTTTCGTAATGGAAGCCATTATCTCAGATATGAGGAAATGCTTGATGAGACATCAAAACCTACAGTGAATTATATCAAGATGTCTTCTCAGGGTGTGGAAGTTCGAAAACAGGGACTTGTGAATGTACATATGGTGTTTGAACAGGGCAAGAAAAATATGACATTTTATTCTACTCCATATGGAACGCTGCAGATGGGAATTGCTGCAACAGGTCTGGAACTGGAAGAAAAAGAAGACGGAATCAACATGAAAGTAGATTATGCTCTTGAGATGAATGAAGAGCATGTAGCTGACTGCTATCTGACTGTCCAGGCACAGTCAAAACATTCATCAGAGTTTACACTGTAATATGACTGACGAAAGAAAACCCCGAAAAGTTAAGCCTTTCGGGGTTTTTTGTTATTTCTTGAATAATCTTTTGAAGAAGCCTTTTTTCTTGGCCGGTGGTGTGTCGAGTGAACCGCGGATACCGCGAACACCAACGATGTATAAACCACTGACTTCAGCTTTTACTTCTTTTTTTACCGGAATCTGTTCAAAAATCTTCTCATCTGCGATCAGTACGGAAATCTTAGGTCCGACTTTTGCTTTGACGATTGGAAGTTTGGAACGGCGCATAAGCTTCGGAGCCTGATCGATAACCATCTGTGGAAGTCCGGATTCTTTCAGCGGTAACCTTTTTTTATCAATGATCAGCATGGAAACAGTCTGTTTTGCAGCTTCAATCTGTGCCTGCTGTTCTTCTTGCTTCTTCTGAGCCTTTTTTCCGAAGAAATAAAGAGCAACCAGAGCAATGATCAGAATGACCAGAATAACAAGAAGGACGATAGTAAGTGTACTCATAGATACCCTCCTCAATGTGTAAATTTTCGTGACAAATGTAAACAGAACAATGTGTACTGTTTCAATAATGTCCGTACGCTTTTCATACGCAATACATTCTATCATTATTTTGAAGAAAACGCAAACAAATTATTGGCAAGAAAAGTCATGGCTTCTCGAAGAAGGACATGATATAATAATGGAACATACGGTTAACTGTGAGGGTACTGAACAGTTACGACATACGAATGTAAATGATGAGATGCGGGTATACTGGATACTGTAAACAAAACAGTAACCTTATAATTACAAAAAAATCCGGTTGAAGAAGTAGTATAACATTGTCAGAAACGTTACTGTTCACAGGTAACTCAGAAACCCGTATCAGCCTGGGGAGGCAAATGATAAGAAAGAGGGGAATCACCATTATGAAGAAACGGTCTGTGATACTTGCGTGCGTTCTTGCAGCTGCGGTAATATCCGGGAGTATATATACACCGGAAATCCGGACAGTAATAAAAAAAGAAGTATCAGCATCACAGGAAGAAACAGATACTGAGAAACAGGAAATATCATCGGATGACAGTGAAGCGCAGGAGGCAGCAGTTTCCGCTGAAACATCAGATCAGTCAGTACTGGATCAGGCAAATATAATGTATGCCCAGTATAATTATGATGAAGCGATTAAATTACTGAAAACCCAGTCTGATTTTGATTCCAACAAAGATTATATGGATCTTGCAGCAAAGTGTCAGATTGCAAAATCTTCTCTTGTGGAGTATCCGCTGGAACAGATCACGCATGTGTTTTTCCATACATTGATTTATGATACCAGCAAGGCTTTTGACGGAGATGCCAAGTCTGGCAATTACAATCAGGTAATGACGACAGTCAGTGAATTTAACAAGATCATTCAGATAATGTATGATAAAGGTTATGTACTGGTAAGCCCTCATGACATGGCTTATGTGAACGAAGACGGTACTATGAGCAGAGGTTCCATAATGGTTCCGGAGGGAAAAATCCCCTTTGTTCTTTCACAGGATGATGTAAGTTATTATCATTATATGGATGGAGATGGCTGTGCTTCCAAACTGGTTCTTGATGAAAACGGACAGGTTAAAAATGAGTATATAGAAGATGACGGAAGTGTTTCAGTAGGAGATTATGATCTGGTACCTCTTCTTGATGATTTTATCAGAGAGCATCCTGATTTTTCCTATCACGGACGTAAGGGTATCCTTGCAATGACCGGTTATAACGGTGTACTTGGTTACCGTACAGATATTGCATATAAGACAGGTGAAAATCTTCAGGATGACCAGAAAAAGTTTCTGGCAGATAATCCTGATTTTGATTATGATCAGGATGTTGCAGATGCAACAAAAGTTGCAGATGCCATGAAAGCTGAAGGATGGGAGTTTGCCAGTCATACATGGGGGCATATGAATGCGACGGAGCGTTCAGCAGAAGATCTTCAGACTGATGATCAGAAGTGGAAATCCTATGTGGCACCGATTCTTGGTGACACAGACATGGTTATTTTTGCCTTTGGTGCTGATATTGGAGACTGGGAGGGATATTCTTCAGATAATCCGAAGTTCCAGTATTATAAGAGTGCCGGATACAATTATTTCTGTAATGTGGATTCCAGTCAGTATTTTGTTCAGATAACAGACCAGTATTTCCGTCAGGGAAGAAGAAATCTTGATGGATATCGTATGTATTATAATCCTGATATGCTGAGTGATCTTTTTGATGTATCAGAAGTATGGGATTCTTCCAGACCTACACCGGTACCACCGATGTAATTGAAAGGAGTTTTATTATGAAGAAAAAAACAGTTGCTGCAATTTTAGTAATGTGTATGGTGTTGTCTGCTTCTGCATGTGGAAAAGAAGCCGCAAAAGACACCAAAAATGAAAAAACTACAGAAACTACAGATAAAAAATCTGAAGAGAAAGCTGAGAAAGATGATAAAACTAGTAAAGAAGCTTCTCTGAAACTGGTAACAGTAGATGACATATCAGATTATGTGACAATCGGAGAATACAAAGGACTGACACTGAACAGAATCTCTCAGGAAGTAACAGATGATGATGTGCAGGCAGAAATCAACTATGACCTTGAAGATAAAGGTGAAGAAATAAAAGATGGAACAGTTGAATCCGGTGATACTGTCACAATAAACTTTACAGGAACTATAGATGGAAAAGAATTTGACGGTGGTTCTGCAGAAGACTATCAGCTGACAGTAGGTGAAGGAAGCATGATCGATGGTTTTGAAGATGGAATTATCGGCATGAAAGACGGGGAAACAAAGGAACTGGATCTTACTTTCCCGGAGGACTATTATGATGATTCTGTAGCGGGTAAGGCTGTGGTGTTTAAGGTTACACTTCAGAAGTTTACACGTAAGGCAGAACTGACAGATGAGTGGGTAGCTGCTAATACAGATTACAAGACTGTAGATGAATACAAGAATTCTGTCAGAGAGCAGTTGGAGAAAGATGCAGATACTTCTGCTGATATAGATCTTTATGATTCAGCATGGACAGAGGTTCTGTCTGCGTCAGAAATAAAGAAATACCCGGAAGCAGATGTTAATACGGCAATAGAGGAATACAAAGCCCAGACAGAGCAGTATGTGCAGGAAGCAGGAATAGAGATGAGCGATTTCCTGGAGGCACAGGGAATTTCCGAAGATGAATATGATGATGAATGTAAGACATATGCCGAGAGTAAAGTTGAGCAGAATCTGATCGTTCAGGGAATCATGACAGAGGAAGGGCTGACAATTGAGGACAGTGAGCTTGATGAACTGAAAGATCTGCTTTGTCAGGAATATGGTGCTGCAAGTATAGATGAACTTGTAGAGTATTATGGACAGCAGGATGTTGATGAGTCGCTTGCACTTCTTCGGGTGCAGAAATTTATTGTTGATCAGGCAACTGTAGAAGAAAAGACAGGATCAGACGATGATCTGATCGCAAATGAGGATACAGATACTGATGAAGACAGTGATGCAGATATGGAAATCGTAGACGAATCACTGGAAGAAGATACAGGAGACGAAACTACAGAGGACGAAAGTGAGGATGCAGAATCTGAGGATAATACAGACGATGCGGTAGAAGGATGATCATAAAAAACGGACTTGTTTTTCAGGAAAACGGGACATTCAGCAGAAAGACAGTTTATATAAAAAATCATAAGATCGTAGAATCAGAAAATCAGCTGGATGACAAAACAGTAATAGACGCAGAGGGCCTTATGGTTATTCCAGGACTGGTTGATATTCACAGTCACGGAGCTGCCGGCTGTGATTTTTCAGACGGAGACCAGGAGGGGCTGAAGGCAATTCTGAAATATCAAAGAAAATCAGGAATTACCTCATATTGCCCAACATCCATGACGCTTCCGGAGGAACAGCTTGTTCGTATATTTGAGACTGTTCAGAATATAGAAGGTGCTCCTGATGAGGCTGTGGTGCGTGGGATTAACATGGAAGGACCTTTCCTTGATCCCGCCAAAAAGGGAGCTCATGTGGAAGAATGGATCCAGAAGCCTGATGTGAAATTTATGCAAAAATTAAATCAGTATTCCGGAAACAGGATAAAACTTGTAACTCTTGCACCAAATATGGAAGGTGCTATGGATTTTATTAAGGAGATGCATGAAGAACTATGTATTTCGCTGGGACATACAGCGGCTGATTATGACTGTGCTTCCGAGGCTATGAGGCTTGGGGCACATCATGTGACACATCTTTATAATGCCATGCAGCCATTAGGTCATCGTGCACCGGGCCTGATCGGAGCTGCAATAGATGATCCTTCCTGTATGGTGGAACTGATCTGCGATGGTTATCATATTCATCCTTCAACTATCCGTGCGACTTTCCGCCTGTTTGGACCTGACAGAGTAATACTGATCAGTGATTCCATGAGAGCAGCGGGAATGAAAAACGGTACATATGAACTGGGTGGACAGGAAGTCACGGTAAAAGACCGTAAAGCAGTATTGAATGATGGAACACTGGCCGGTTCAGCCACAAACCTTTACGGCTGTATGTGTAAATCCATTGAATTTGGTATCCCGATTGGTACTGCAGTAAAAGCTGCAACTGTAAATCCTGCAAAGAGTATTGGAATCTATGAAGAAGTGGGTTCCCTGGAGCCTGGGAAAGAAGCCGATATTCTTCTTGTATCTGACAAAATGGAATTAAAAAAAGTTATATAAAGTCCCCTATGAAACAATTAAGAAACATTTAGGGAATCATCATTGTATTTCAGCGTTAAATGGGGTATTATAAATTAAATAGAAGAAAAATTGTAAGATACAGCAGGTGAAAACAATGGATAAGAGGGTGTTGCGCGAGAGAATGCGCAAAAAACAACAGCAGATAAGACGACGTAAGATGATGCGTCTGGGCGCATATGTAGTTGCAATTATACTGGTTGTTGTTTTTATAATAAGGGGGATTATTTTTCCTGTAGTAAACAGAATTGGAGGATCTTCACCGGAAAAACCGGCAGAGGTTCAGGCAGAGACAGACGAGACAACTGCTGATCCAAATGCGGCTATAAGAATTCCACTTAAAGGCAAGAGCAGTCTTGTCAAGGCATCACAGCTGACAGCTGGCTGGCATGAAGATGAAAATGGAAAATGGTATCAGAATACAGACGGTACATATTATGCCGGCGGTTTGCAGACGATAGATAATGTTACATATTCCTTTGATGATAACGGATATATACAGACAGGCTGGGTTACAAAGGGCTTCGATGATTATTATTTCAACGATGATGGCTCTTATGATCCGACAAAACACAAACCAAGACTTGCGTTGACATTTGATGATGGCCCGGGAGAGTATACAGATGAACTTCTGGATTGCCTGGAAGCAAATAACTCACATGCAACATTCTTTATGCTGGGACAGAACGTTGTGAACTGGGAATCAACAGTACAGAGAATGGTAGATCTGGGGTGTGAGCTTGGAAACCATACCTGGGATCATCCGAGTCAGACGTTGCCTAATATGTCGATTGATGATGTCAAAACAGAATTTCAGAAGACGGATGATGCATTGGTTCAGGCCTGCGGACAGGCAGCCACAGTTGCCAGAGCACCTTATGGAGCTGCAAATCAGGATATCTATGATGCAGTGCAGAAGCCATTCTTTATGTGGTCTCTGGATACAGAGGACTGGAGTCTGATGGATGCAACTGCAGATTATAATGCGGTTATGAATGGTGATCTGACAGATGGTTCTATTATTCTGATGCATGATATCCATGAGCCTTCCGTACAGGCAGCATTGAAGCTGATTCCTGATCTTGTTGCACAGGGATATAAGCTTATGACAGTCAGTGAACTGGCAGCGGCAAAAGATGTAACACTGCAGAATACTACATATTCTCAGTTCTGGGACAGCCAGCTTACAGCAGGTAATGTTCCGGGATATAACGGTACAGTTACATCTGAGGACGGAAGTACAGACAATACAAGCTCCGGTGATGGAGATGTCAGTGATGGAGATGAATCAGGAGAAGACGTATCTGACGGTGGAGATGACAGCAGCTACGATGACTCTGAAGGTGATTATTCAGATGACAGCGGTGATTACAGTGACGATGAATCCGAATAAAATCATATAACATAAACAAAAGAGGACAATCTGACAATTACGTTGGAAATGTCCTCTTTTTGTTATCTTACATTGACGAAAAGAGTGCAGATTGGTATAATATGTCTATAAAATTGCTGAAAAAACTGCGAATAAATGTGCAGAATAAATAAAGAATGAATTTGCAGTCAGTAATGATTAAGGGAGGAGTTTTGGATGGCAGCGAAATTACAGTTTTCAGAATTAGATCAATATCTGTTTGGACAGGGTACCCATTACGATATATATAAGAAACTGGGAGCACATCCGACTACACAGGGGCGTAAAAAAGGTGTTTATTTTGCTGTATGGGCACCGAATGCAAGGTCTGTATCAGTTGTAGGAGATTTTAATGACTGGAATCCACAGACGAACCCAATGCAGAAATTGGGCTCGATTGGTGTTTATGAATTGTTTGTTCCTGAGGCAAGAATCGGAGATCTTTATAAATTTTATATTATCGGATATCATGGAGAAGAAATATATAAAGCAGATCCATATGGAAACGAAGCGGAACTTCGTCCGGGAACCGCTTCCAGAATTACAGATATTACAAGCTATAAATGGAAAGATTCCACATGGATGAAGAAAAGACCTGAATTCAATGAGAATACAGATGCCATGTCTATTTATGAAGTACATCCAGGATCATGGAAAAAACATCCGGCGAAGAACGAAGATGATCCGGGATTTTATAATTACAGGGAACTGGCTCATGAACTGGCTGCTTATGTAAAAGAAATGGGCTATACACATGTAGAACTGATGGGAATTGCAGAGCATCCTTTTGACGGTTCATGGGGATATCAGGTGACTGGATATTATGCACCTACATCGAGATATGGAACTCCGGAAGATTTTAAATATATGGTGGACTATCTTCACAGAAACAAGATAGGTGTTATTCTTGACTGGGTTCCGGCTCATTTCCCAAAAGATGCGCACGGACTTGCTAATTTTGACTGTTAAGCAGTATATGTGCATGATGATCCGCGCCAGGGTGAACATCCGGACTGGGGAACCAAGATTTATAATTATGGAAGACCTGAGGTGAAGA
>JABLTO010037207.1_pt1 | contig 21799 bp, 20 predicted proteins | sample 7160091 | NCBI WGS metagenome assembly JABLTO01 (sample SAMN14651225, study PRJNA627086) | human gut metagenome | isolation source: feces | host: Homo sapiens
ATAAAAAATAAGTTAAATTAAACTTAATATATTAAGTTTAGTTTAACTTATTAAATATATAGGTAAATTATAAAATATAGATGATAAATACAAACAAACATAGAAAGAGTGATTATATTGGATAAGAGAAAGTTATTTTCTAAATTACCTTCAGTAGATGAGGTTTTAGGAGATAGTAAAATAGTAAATATTATATCTGAATACCCGAGAGATTTAGTAATAGAAGGTATTAGAGAGGCTATAGATATTAATAGAAAAAGTATAATAAACTTAAAAGAAAATATACATGATTTTGATATTTCTATTGATGACATAGTAAATGATGCAATATGCAGAGTTCGGTTAAAGTATGAATTATCATTAAAAAAAGTTATAAATGCTACAGGTGTAGTTATACATACTAATTTAGGTAGATCTTTACTTAGTGAAAGTATAAAAAATGAAGTACTAAATACAGCATTTAGATATTCTAATTTAGAGTATGATATAGATAAAGGAGAAAGAGGATCTAGATATTCTCATTTAACCGAAACTATAAAAAGAATTACAAATGCAGAAGATGTTTTAGTAGTTAATAATAACGCAGCAGCAGTTCTTCTTGTTTTAAGTACTTTAGCTAAAAGTAAGGAAGCGATAGTTTCAAGAGGAGAACTTGTTGAAGTTGGAGGTTCTTTTAGAATACCAAGTATAATGGAACTTAGTGGAGCCAAGCTAGTAGATGTAGGAGCTACAAATAAAACTCATTTAAATGACTACGAGGAAGCTATAAATGAAGAAACAGGTGTTTTAATGAAGGTTCACACTAGCAACTATAAAATATTAGGATTTACAGAAAGTGTAGAGATAAGAGAATTAAAAAAGCTAGGTAAAAAATATAATTTACCTGTTATAGAAGATTTAGGTAGTGGGGTATTTATAGATTTGTCTAAATATGGATTGTCTTATGAACCAACAGTATTAGACTCTTTAAAAAATGGAGCAGATATAGTTACATTTAGTGGGGACAAAATGCTTGGAGGACCTCAAGCTGGTATAATTGTTGGTAAAAAAGAGTACATAGATAAAATGAAAAAAAATCAGCTTACAAGAGCTTTAAGAGTTGATAAACTTACTATTTGTGCACTTGAGGCTACTCTTAGAATGTATTTAGATGAAGAAAAAGCAATAAAGGAAATACCTACCCTTAGAATGTTAACTTATAAGATATCAGAATTAGAGGAAAAATCTAAGTGTTTATATGATAAAATAATTGATAAAAATATAGATGCTAATGTTTTTATAGAAGATGGATTATCTCAAGTAGGTGGAGGCTCTATGCCATTAGAAACAATAAAAACAAAAGTAGTAGCTATAACCCCTAAAAATATGAGTGTGTCATCTTTAGAAAAGAAATTGAGATTAAGCAATTCACATATAATAGCGAGAATATATGACAATAAATATATATTAGATGTAAGAACTATATTTGAAGAAGAATTTGAAATTATAGCTAATGAGTTAAAAAAGGTGTTAAATTAATAACTTTAACTAGGGGGCAGCATATGAAAAATGTAATAATAGGAACAGCAGGTCATATAGACCATGGAAAGACAACGTTAATAAAAGCGCTTACAGGAAGAGAAACAGATACCCTAGAAGAAGAAAAAAGAAGGGGTATATCTATAAATCTTGGATTTACATATTTTGATTTACCAAGCAATAAAAGGGCAGGTATAGTTGATGTACCAGGTCATGAAAAGTTTATAAAAAATATGTTAGCAGGAGCAGCTGGAATAGATATTGTACTATTTGTAGTAGCTGGTGATGAAGGTGTTATGCCACAGACTATTGAGCATTTAGATATATTATCTTTTTTAAATGTGAAAAAAGGAATTATAGTACTTACAAAATGTGATGTGGTTGACAATGAGTTTATAGAACTTGTTAAGGATGATATTAGAGAAAAAACTAAAGGCACTTTTTTAGATAATGCAGAAATTGTAGAAGTAGACTCAATATCAAGAAATGGAATAGATAATCTTGTTAAAAAAATAGATGATATGAGTAATGATATAGATGATAAAAATGAAAACTCACCAGCTAGACTTAATATAGATAGAGTATTTTCTGTAAAAGGATTTGGTACGGTTGTTACAGGAACATTACTAGAAGGAAAAATAAGCATAGATGATGACTTAGTTATTTATCCTAATAACTTAAAAACAAAGATAAGAAGTATACAAGTTCATGGACAAAGTGTTGAAACTGCATATGCAGGTCAAAGAACAGCTATAAATATATCTAATATAAAAGTTGAAGAATTAAAAAGAGGAGATGTTTTAGCGGCACCAAACTCTTTAGAAGAATCTATGATGTTAGATGTTAAATTATCTTTAGTTAAACACACTAATAAAAATTTAAAACATTGGGATAGATTAAGGCTTTATCATGGAGCTAGAGAAATATTGTGTAGGGTGGTTCCGCTAGATAAAGAGATTACTAAATCTGGAGAAAGCTGTTATGCACAACTTAGATTAGAAGAGAGTATAGTAGCTAAAAAATTAGATAATTTCGTACTTAGAAATTACTCACCACTTGAAACTATAGGTGGGGGAATTATTATAGATACGAAGCCTAAGAAACATAAAAAGTTTGATGAAAATGTTATAAGTTCTCTTAAAATAAAAGAAAAAGGAGAACTTGAAGATATATTAGAACAGTATCTTAAAAATAATTTGAAATCATATAAAACATTAAAAGATATAATGAGTTATACTGGAGAAAATGAAGAGCTTGTTATAAATGCTATAGATAAGTTAATAAAAGAAAATAAAGTTGTAAATATAAATAATATATATGTACATACAAATCAATATGAAAATTTAAAAAAATTAATAGTAGAGCTTTTAACTACATATCATAAAAAGTATAGACTTAGAAGTGGTGTATTAAAGGAAGAAGTAAGATCTAAGGTTGAAAGTAAATTTAAAACAAAAGAAATGGATATACTACTTGAGAAATTACAAAATGAAAAAGTTATAAAGATAAATGAAAATTTAGTATCAATTTATGATTTTGAAGTAGTATTAAATGATAAGCAAAAAGAAATAAAGGATAACATACAAAAAAAATTAAAATTGCCTGAAGTATTAACTATACTAAATATAAAGGATATATGTGAAAATAAATATTATGAAGAAGTCTTAGAGTATATGATAGGAAAAGATATAGAAAAATTAGATGATACATATATAATGGATAAAGAAATTTATGAAGAAATAAAGATAAATTTAATAAAGTACTTAGAAGAATTTGGAGAGATAACACTAGGTCAATATAGAGATATGTTAAATTCAAGTAGAAAGAATTGTATGATTATATTAGAAAATTTTGATAGAAATAAAATAACAAAAAGAGATGATAATAAAAGAACTTTATATAATAAATAAAAGGAAGGTGATATTATGGTCAAGCTAGGTAATGATTGGGATGAGATTTTATCTGATGAATTTGAAAAGCCATACTACTTAGAATTAAGAGAATTTCTAAAAGAAGAGTATAGGACTAAAACCATATATCCAAATATGAATAATATATTTGAAGCCTTAAAGCGTACGTCTTATAAAGATACAAAAGTATTAATATTAGGACAAGATCCATACCATGGAGAAAATCAAGCTCATGGATTGGCATTTTCGGTACAACCAAATGTAGCGATACCGCCATCGTTACTAAATATATATAAAGAGCTACAAAGTGATATTGGTTGTTTTATACCTAATAATGGATATTTGATACCTTGGTCTGATCAAGGTGTATTGCTTCTTAATACTGCATTAACAGTAAGAGCTCATGAAGCTAATTCTCATAAAGGAATAGGATGGGAAACTTTTACTGACAGAATTATAGAATTGTTAAGTGAAAGAACAGACCCTGTGATATTTGTTTTATGGGGAGCAAATGCAAGGAAGAAAACAGCACTTATAGATACTAGTAAACACTATATTTTAGAAGCTCCTCATCCAAGTCCATTATCGGCAAGAAGAGGGTTTTTTGGATGTAAGCATTTCTCTAAAATAAATGAAATATTAATTGAATTAGGTAAAAAGCCTATTGATTGGCAAATTAAGAATATATAAATAAAACAAATACAAAAAGCATAGCTTAAGCTATGCTTTTTTGTATTTATTTTATAATAAAATTAATAAATTTATACTCTATGAAAAATCAATGAAAAGCAGTTAAACACTAGATAAGCATAATACTTAAAAATTGTCAAGTTGACAAGAGGTATCAAAAAAGTTACAATTTGAACATAATATAAAATACAACGAATTAATATATATAAATTAAAGAAGGAGAGAATTATGATTATAAAAAATAATAAGATACTAAAAGTCTCGGCCATAGCCACCATATTGTCTATAGGATTATTATCAGCAGGTTATACATTAGCAAATAAAAATATAACATTAGTAGTTAAGGGAAAGGAAACGGAAATATCAACTTTAAAATCAAATGTTGAAGATGTACTAGCTGAACAAAATGTTAAATACGATAAAAATGATATAATAAGTTTACCTTTAGATCAAAAGATTTCAGATGGTGACAAAATAGAGGTTATAAAAGTTACAGAGAAGACTATAAAGGAAAATAAAGAAGTTCCTTTTGAAGTCAATATTGTAGAAGATAAAAATCTACTAAAGGGTGATACTAAAGTTGAAGTAGAAGGTCAGCCAGGAAACAATGAACTATTATATAAGATTACTTATCATAATGGTAAACAAGTAGAAAAGAAATTTATAGAAGAAGTTGTTGTAACAAAACCTGTAGATAAGGTTATAAAAAAAGGAACTAAAGTAGAACTTCAAGTTGCTTCATCGAGAGGTGAGAGTACAAGAACTAAATATACTTCTCATAGTAATAACTCATCAAAGGGTAATTCATCAAGTTCTAATTCAAATAGAAAGCATATTTCTGTTGTTGCAACAGCATATACTGGTCACTCTACAACATCAACAGGAACAACGCCTAAGTGGGGAACTATAGCAGTAGATCCTAGTGTTATACCTTATGGAACAAAGGTTTATATACCTCAATTTGGTAAAACATTTATAGCAGAAGATTGTGGTAGTGCAATAAAAGGTAATAAAATAGATATATATATGAATGATGAAGGAGCGGTTAAAAATTGGGGAAGAAAAACAATAGATATTTATATAGTTGGATAGAGTAAAGGACTTTCTCTAAAATGAGATTAGTCCTTTTAATTTTATAAAATAGTTGAAATTAGAAAATATATATGATATTATATAAAAACATAAGATTACATATGGGAGTGGATGGGTGCTGGTGTGTCCTCTAGTCTTCAAAACTAGTATGAGGAGTTAATAGCTTCTTGGGTGGGTTCGATTCCCACGCATTCCCGCCAGTTATAAGAACTCAATTGAGTTCTTTTTTTACATATAAGAATGTAATATAAAAAATAAAGTGTTAAATAATTTTAAATTTTTTATATAAAAATATAAAATAGACTTAAATAGGAAAATATAAGTTAAGATAAATATGATTTTAGGAGCGATGATAATGGAAAAAAACTTCACGACAAGAACTGGCTTAATAATAGGTGATGAAGGTATAAATAAACTTAAAAATTCTAATGTAATAGTATTTGGAGTTGGAGGAGTAGGTAGTTTTGCAGCAGAAGCTATAGCAAGAGCTGGAGTAGGTAACCTAACAATAGTTGACTTTGATGATGTGGATATAACTAATATCAATAGACAATTACCAGCATTACACTCAACAGTTGGAAAGTATAAAGTTGAGGTTATGAAAGATAGAATATTAGATATTAATCCAGATATAAATATAAAAGCTATAAGAGAAGTATATAATAAAGATACAAGTGAAAGTATCCTATGTGAAAACTACGACTATGTAGTAGATGCTATAGATATGGTAACATCTAAGATACACTTAATAGAGACTTGTAAAAATAAAGGTTTAGAAATAATAAGTTCTATGGGTATGGGGAATAAATTAGATCCTACTAAAATAGAAGTTACAGATATACATAAAACTACAATATGTCCGTTAGCAAGAGTTATGAGAAAAGAATTAAAGGATAGAAAAATAAAAAAATTAAAAGTTGTTTATTCTACAGAACAACCTAAAGAGTTAAAAAAGAAAATACTAAATGGTAAAAAAGTAACACCTGGTAGTGTATCTTTTGTTCCTTCTGTTGGAGGGCTTATAATAGCATCAGTTGTTATAAATGATTTATTAAATAAGAAGTAGAATTATTCTACTTCTTATTTAATTTGTAGTCTTTAGTTGTAAAAATAGTATCACCATCGCTGTAAAATACAACATGACCTAAAATATCTGTTCTATAAGTTAAGACATTGTTTTTTTCTAGAGTATCTAAAGTACTTCTATGTGGGTGGCCATATTGATTTTTATATCCACAGGATATGACTGCTACATCTGGACTTACTTCTTCTATAAATTCAGAAGTAGTAGAAGAACTACTTCCATGATGCCCTACCTTAAGAAAATCTATATCATTAAGCTCATAAGAATTTATAATACTCATTTCATTACTAGCTTCAGCATCTCCAGTGAATAAAAAGGATTTATTTTTATAATCTATTCTAAATACTATAGAATTAAGGTTATTTTCTTCTTGGATATAAGAAGGAGCAAGTACTGTTAAATTTATATTATCTTCTATATTAATAAAATCTCCTTCTTTTAGATATTGTAAGTTTAAGTTTTTATTTACGCAAGAGCTAATTAAATTTTGATAGGATATTGTATCTGATTTATAGTTAGGAGCATATATATTTGATACATTAAATTTATCTATTATATTATCTAGCCCACCAATATGATCAGAGTCAAAGTGTGTAGCTATTATATAATCTATTCTTTTTACATTTTGCTTTTTTAAATAGCTAGATACTATATTATGGCTATTATCATCACCACCATCAATTAATATATTTTTGGAGTTAGGGGTTTGTATTAAGATGCTGTCTCCTTGTCCTACATCTATCGTATGTATAGACAAATAGTTATTTTTGCCAGATGGAATTAAAAGTGATATTATAATAATTATTAGAATATAAGTTAAAAATAACTTTTTCAATAAATTACCTCCGTTCATTATATGTTTATAAATAAATAATATGGGTAACATAAATTAGTAATGTAAACTATCTTATATTCTAAGCAATAAGATGTAAGATAATTCAATAGATAACAATAATATTGAAACTTTTAAGATTATAGTATCGTTTTTATATATTAAATTATTAAGAAATAAATTTAAGAAAGGGTTTAAGAGTATATATGAAATTTAAAGAAATAACCATAGATTCAATAAAAGAGTTACAACCATATTTTGATTTAGTAGATTACGAAGCTTGTGAATACTGTTTTACTACATTATATATGTGGCAACATGTATATAAAACAGGATATGTTATATGTGATGATTTCGCAGTTATAATGGCAGAATATGAGGGGAATAGTTTTTCTATATTACCTTTAGCTAAAAAAGAAAAGTTACCACAAGCTATGGATTTTATTATAAGGTACTTCAAAGATAGTAACAAAAAAATATGTTTTAGAGGGATAACAAAAGAAGTAGTAGATATTTTACAAGAGAATTATCCAGGTAAATTTGAATACATAGAGGAAAGAGATTTATTTGATTATGTATATGATGGTGAAAGTTTAAGAGTCTTAGGTGGAAGAAAAAACCAGAAGAAGAGAAATCATATAAATGCATTTTTAAAAGACTATGAAGGAAGATATGAGTATAGAATTCTTGATGAGGAAGATTTTGAAGATTGCTTAAATTTACTAAAAGAATGGACTGTAAATAAAGAAGAAAATAATGAATTTGATGAAGGTATGGATGATGAATCTGTAGGAATCAAGAAAATATTTAATAATTATGACTACTTAAAAGATAGATTAAAGATAGCAGGTATATATGTAGATGGTAAATTAGAAGCCTTTACTATGGGAGAACTTATAAATTCTAATATGGCATTAATTCATATAGAAAAAGCTAATCCAAATATAAGAGGGTTATATCCTTACATAAATCAACAATTTATATTAAATGAATTTGAAAATGTAGAGTTTGTAAATAGAGAAGAAGACTTAGGAATACCTGGACTTAGAAAAGCTAAACTTTCTTATCATCCTGTTAAATTTGTTGAGAAATACACTGTTAGGGAGAACTAATATGAATATGAGATATGCTAAAGAAGAAGAAATAGATGATATTAAAGAAATCTGGAATTATTGTTTTAATGATGAAGAAAGCTTTGTTAATTATTACTTCAATAATAAGTATGACAATAATAATACCATTGTAGCATGTGAAGATAAAGATATTGTATCTTCTCTTCAATTAAACCAATATAAAATAAAGTTAGATGGTAAAGAATATGAAACATCATATGTTGTAGGTGTATCTACATTTCCTCAAGTAAGAGGAAGAGGGTATATGAAAAAAATTATGGAATACTCTCTTAATGAACTTTATAAAAGAAATCAATTAGTATCAATACTTATGCCTATCGATTATAGATTGTATAGAAAATATGGGTATGAGCATTGTTATGATCAATTAGAATACTCTATAAATATAGAAGATTTAAAGAACTTTAATTTATTAGGTAGGCTATACAAAGCAAGTGAAAAACATATCGATGATTTAATTGATATAAATAATTTATTTTTATCAGATGTAAATGGTAATACAGTTAGAGACAAAGAATATTATATAAATTTATTCAAAGAAGTTGAAAGCGAAAATGGTCATATATATGTTTATAAAGATGGTTCATATAAAGGGTATATAATATATTTCTTAAATGGAGACAGTATGCTTGTTAGAGAACTATTTTATAAAGATTTAGACTCATTAAAATCTATATTAAAGTTTATTTATAATCACAATACCCAATGTAAGAAAGTAATTATATCAGCCCCTGTAAATGATAAAATAAGATTTGTTTTAGAAAATCCTAAAACTATAGATATTAAAGTAAAGCCATTTATTATGGGTAGAGTTATAAATGTAGAAGAATACCTTAATGGATTAACAATCAATGATGATATAGAGATAAGCGCGAATGTATTTATAGAAGATAAATTTATAAAAGAAAATAATGGCACTTTCAATATAAAGATAAAAGATAAAAAAGTTGAAGCTAAAAAAATAAAAGGGGAATGTGATTTACATTTGAGTATTAATACGTTTACTCAGTTGGCATTTTCTTATATAGATATAAAAGAAGCTATGATTTTAAATAATATAAATAAAAATGAAAAAAATAAAGAAGCAATAGATTTATTTGAAATATTGTTTAATAAAAAAGAAAACTATATAAATGAGTATGTTTAAAGGATATCAATTTTGATATCCTTTATTTTGTTTAAGAAGTGATAGTTTTGAAGATACTTAAAGTAAATTGTTTTTGGAGGAATTATGAGAAGACCATTTTTAATAATTTTTATTATATTATTAATAGTATCTTTTATATACACTAATACTAATGCAATTAATACAGATTATGGCAATGAAGATATAGAGATTATAGGTATAGTAAAATATAAAAAAGAAAAAGAAAGATATAATGAATACATAGTTGGAAAATTTGTTGTTAGAGATTATACCAAATATAAAAAAATTAAAGTTGGTAGTGAAATAAAGCTAACAGGAAAGTTTAAAGATTTAAATAAAATGTCATATGAAAGTTTTGATTATGGCAGATATCTAAGGAGTATGGGATATAAAGGTTTAATATATTTAAAAGATTATAGTATTGTAGGAAATAATTTAATGTATGAGTATATTTATAAAGCAAAATCTTATATAAGCAATACAATAAGGTATTTATATAAAACAAACTCAGATTTTATAAATTCTATGATGTTAGGGCAGAAAGATGATTTATCACAAAATGAAAAACTAATGTTTACTAGAACTGGTACCAGCCATATTATAGCAATTTCAGGGCTCCATACAGGCATACTTTCAGGATTGATAATATTTATGATGGGAAAAATTAATAAGATTTATAAATTAATAGTTTTATCTACTATGATGTTTATTTACTCAGCTATGGTTGGTAATTCACCTTCAATAATAAGAGCTATAATGTTTATGATATCACTGTATTTAAGTTTTTTCTTAGATAGGAAGATGGATAAAATATCAACACTATCCTTTATAGGTATATTATTTGTAATAAATAATCCATACATAATATATAATATAAGTTTTCAATTGTCTTTTCTTGCAACATTGTCTATAATATATTTCTATGGTTATATAAATAATAAATTGAATATAAAAATAATTTCATTAACTTTGTCTGCAAATATATTAACAATACCAATAATATACTATAATTTCGAAGGTATACCTTTAGTTTCTATTTTCGGTAACATAATTATAGTTCCATTTATAGGTATTATTATATATTTAGCTATATTAAGTTTAATATTGTTCAATATAAATATATATATATCAAGTATAGTGGTGTATATTAATAGATTTATCTTAGAAACTATATATGTATTATTAGAAAAAATAAGTAATTTAGATTTTGCTTATATTGCTATAGAAGAACCTAAATTATACTATGTAATTATTTATTATATAGTAGTATTTTTATATATGATTTATAAAGAAGCAAAAACTATAAAGGAGCAATCACATGAACTACAAGGATATTATAAATGATATAAAAAATAGAAATATAAAAAATACTTACCTTTTTTATGGGAAAGAATATTATTTAATAGAGAATGCTATAAAAGAGATTAAATTAACTTTAAATGATGGAATGATAGATTTTAACTTAGATATTATAGATGGGAGAGAAATAGCTTTAGACCAACTTATAAGTTCTATAGAGACACTTCCATTTATGGATGATAGAAAGATTGTTATATTAAAAGATTTTGAATTATTAAAAGGTAAAAAGAAAAACTTTAGTGATGAAGATGAAAAATACTTTACAGAATATATAGATAATATACCTCAAACTACTACTTTGGTGTTTATTGTATATGGAGATATAGACAAACGAAAATCATTAGTTAAAAAGATAAGTAAAAATGGAATAGTATTTAATTGTGATAAATTATCAGATATGGATCTATTTAAATGGGTAAAGAAAAAATTTGATAATAAGAATGTTTTAATAGATAATGCTCAAATTATGTACTTTATAAACCAAGAAGGTTACTTAGATAAAAGTAGTGAAAAGACTTTGTCTGACTTAGAAAATGAAATAAATAAAATTAGTTCATTTGTAGGTAAAGAAAATAAAGTAACAAATGAAATAATAGATCAACTTTCTCAGAAAAAGGTAGAAAATGATATATTTAAACTTATTGATTATATAGGACAGAAAAATTCATCTGATGCTATGAAAATTTTAAATGATATGCTTTATGAAGGAGAATCTGTATTTGGTATATTTTCTATGATAGCAAGACAATTTAAGGTTATTATGCAAGTTAGACAATTACAAATACAAGGGCATACATCTAAAAGTATAGCAGAAAGACTTAAATTACATCCATTTGTTGTAGGTAAAGCATTAAAACAAACTAAAAACTTTTCTGATGAAGTTATAATAGATATACTAAATTCTATACTAGAAAGTGATTTTAAAATAAAAAATGGATTAGTAAGAGATACCTTATCAATAGAAATGTTAATAAGTAAATACTGCAAAAAAGGAAATTAAAAAATCTTAGTAAGTAAATACTAAGATTTTTTAATTTAATTAATATATATAAAATAAAAACCCTTGATATTATCAAGGGTTAGTATCTATTCATAAGAAACGGATAATTAAGCGTTCATTCCGTTTAACTTTTGAGCTAATTTAGCAACTTTTCTAGATGCTGCATTCTTGTGTATAGTTCCTTTAGAAGCTACTTGGTATATCTTCTTTTGAGCAAATTGGAACTTAGCAACAGCCTCTTCTCTGTTTCCAGCTGCAACAGCTTCTTCGAATCTTCTTATTGCAGTTTTTAATTGAGATTTTCTAGCTCTATTTAAAGCAGTTTTCTTTTCGATAACTCTTATTCTTTTCTTAGCTGATTTTATGTTTGCCACGCGGTTCACCCCCTCGTTTATTTTATTATATTCATCGTCAACATATTAGATTTTAACAGAAATAAAATCAAAAATCAAGGATAAATATTTATAAGTTTTATTATTATTTCTTTTTTTATTTTAAGTTATATATTACATAAAGATAATATACAATGTGAGTGTCAAATATTCAATAACTTACAAATTTATTTATTACTGTTATAAAATACTAAAATTTGTTAAGAATTATAGATAGTATTTAATTAATACATGGAGGGTAAATATGTTTAATATAAGAACTGACTTAGCATTAGAAGCAAAAGAAATATATGAAAACGACCAAAAATCCACAGAGATACCTGGAGTAAAGGTAAAAAATAAAGATTTAGAAAACTGTAAAGTATCGATAGTTGAGGTTATAGATGAACAAGGGTCTAAAATAATGAACAAGGGTATAGGAAAATATGTTACATTAGAAAGTAATCTTATGAAATTTGATGATGATGAATCTAGAGAAGAAATGATTACATATTTAAAAGATGAATTAGTAGAAATACTAGGAAGTGATAAAACTAAAAAAACTTTAGTAATAGGACTTGGTAACTGGAATATAACATCAGATGCATTAGGACCTAAAAGTGTATCTAAAACATTAGTTACAAGACACATATTTAAAAACTACAATAAAGATTATGATGATGATTTTACTGAAGTATCAGCTTTAAGTCCAGGTGTTATGGGAATTACAGGTTTAGAAACTAGTGAGACTGTAAAATCAATAGTAGATATGATAAAACCTGATAGGGTAATTGCAATAGATGCATTAGCATCAAGAAAGATGGAAAGAGTGAATTCAACTATACAAATATCTACAGCTGGAATATCTCCAGGCGGAGGTGTTGGAAATAAAAGAAAAGCATTAAATAAAGATTATTTAGGTGTTGATGTAATAGCTATAGGAGTACCGACTGTGGTAGATGCAGCTACATTAACTAGTGATGTATTAGATTTAGCCATAGATAATTTAATTAGTCAATCAAATGAAGGTGAAAATTTTTACAATATGTTAAAACAACTTAAGGAAGATGAGAAATATCATCTTATAAAGGAGTCGTTAGATCCATATGATAAAAATTTAATAGTAACACCTAAAGACATAGATGAAACGATAGAAAATTTATCGATAATAATAAGTGAAGGATTAAATAGATCTCTCCATCCAGGTAGAATAACCAATTAAGGAGGAAAAGTATGTTGAGAAAAACTAAGAAGGTTATAAGTATAGCCTGTGTTTTGATTTTTATTTTACCAATTATGTCTTATAGTATGGACAAGGAAGAATTTCTTAAATTTTTAATAGAGTCATCTTATCCAGAGTCTAGTACAAAGGATGATAATTCAAAAGAAAAAGAAGATGAAGTAGATAAAACTGCTAATAAAGAAGAAGATTATATAAAAGTTCATATAGGAGAAGAAAATATTCCTACACTAAACAATAACTCTAATAATAAAGAAAATGTATCTGTGTCATCTAGTGAATATAAAAATGACATCAGATTAACTAAAGAAAATCCTACTATGTTAATATATCACTCTCATGCAGGGGAAACTTATTCAGATTCTCCTGAAGGGAATTATCACTCACAAAATAAGGAAAAGTCAGTAATTGAGGTTGGAACACTATTGACAGAACAATTAAGTAAAAAAGGTTGGGGAATTGCACATAGTACAAAATACCATGATTATCCTGACTTTACTAAATCTTATATAAGTAGTTTAGAAACTGTAAAATCAATGTTAAATACTCATAAAAGTATAAATATAGCTATAGATTTACATAGAGATGGAAGGGATCTTAAGACTGATGCTGATATACAAAAAGAGCATGAAAGAATGTCTACAACTTATAAGGGTGAAAAAGTGGCTAAATTCTTTTTTGTTGTAGGTATGAGAAATCCGAATGTAAATGAAGTAAAATCTTTAGCTGAAGATATAACTAAATTTGCTAAAACGAAATATCCAGAACTGGTTTTATCTGTAGTAGAAAAACCAGTTGGGAAATTCAATCAATATATGGCTCAAAATCATATGTTAATAGAAGTAGGAAGCAATGGTACCTCTTCAGAAGAAGCAAAGGCTTCAGCAAAATATATTGCAGAAATTTTAGATGAATATTTTAAGCAAAATAGATAATAGTCTAGGAGATTAAGTATGAGTAGGCTAGAAAAAAAGATTCATAAAAAATTAAAAAGAAGAAAAATTAAGGTTGTATTTAAAGTTTTATTTATTCTAGCTATGATTACGAATTTAAGTATATGTATATTTATAATAGATAAAAGTGCAAAAGATATGTTAGGAACTGATGCATATCTTTTAAATTCTTTTATAGATGATATAAATATGGATGATATTAAAGTTAATATTGGTGAAAAAATAAATGAAATATATAAAGCTAAGGATAAAATAATAAAACTATATAATGATAATAAAAATAAGACTTAAATATTTAAGTCTTATTTTTACTATTAAGAAGTTTTAAATATTTAATGTATAAATAGGAGAGAATTATATAAGAAAAATAAGTTTTTGGTTTTATAACATAACGGTTATTTACATAAAAGGGGATATATTATAAAATAAAAGTTATGATAATAAAAAAGGAGGAACCAAGGTGGACAATAAACAAAGTAGAACTAGGAATTTTAGTATAATAGCACATATAGATCACGGTAAGTCTACCTTAGCTGATAGATTAATACAAAAAACTGGGCTTGTTAGTGAAACAGAAATGAAAGATCAGTTATAAGATAATAAGGATCTTGAAAGAGAAAGAGGAATCACTATAAAGCTTCAAAATATAAGATTAGTATATAAAGCTAAGGATGGAAATGAATATTTCTTAAATCTTATAGATACTCCAGGTCACGTAGACTTTAACTATGAGGTATCAAGAAGTTTAGCAGCTTGTGAGGGGGCATTACTAGTAGTTGATGCAGCTCAAGGTGTTGAAGCACAAACATTAGCTAACGTCTATTTAGCACTAGATCAAGACTTAGAAATTTTACCAGTTATAAATAAAATAGATCTTCCAAGTGCAAGGCCTGATGAAATAAAAGCAGAAATAGAAGATATAATAGGACTTGATGCAAGTGATGCGCCACTTATATCTGCTAAAAGTGGATTAAATATAGAAGATGTATTAGAAGCTATTGTTGAAAAAGTACCTGCTCCTACAGGAGATAAAGAAGCACCTTTAAAAGCTTTAATATTTGACTCATACTATGATGCTTATAAAGGTGTTGTAGCTTACGTTAGAGTATTTGAAGGTAGCGTAAGAAAAGGTATGACAATCAAGATGATGAATACTAACAAAAAGTTTGAAGTAACTGAAGTTGGTGTAATGGCTCCAGGACAAAGAGAGCTTGATGAATTATCTGCTGGAGATGTTGGATACATAGCAGCAAGTATAAAAGATATAAGAAGTTGTCAAGTTGGGGATACTATAACAGATGCTAATAATCCTACAGACGAACCTATGGCAGGGTACAAAAAAGCAACTCCAATGGTTTACTGTGGTATATATCCAGGTGAAGGTGAAAAATATGAAAATGTAAGAGATGCACTTGAAAAAATGCAAATAAATGATGCAGCACTTGAATTTGAAGCTGAAACTTCAGCTGCTTTAGGATTTGGATTTAGATGTGGATTCTTAGGACTTTTACACATGGAAATAATACAGGAAAGATTAGAGAGAGAATATGATCTTAACTTAGTTACTACAGCTCCATCTGTTATATACAGAGTAACTAAAAATGATGGTGAAGTAGTAATGATACAAAATCCAACTAACTTACCTGAACCAAGTGAAATAAGAATGATAGAAGAGCCTATAGTTAAAGGAGACATAATAGTTCCTAAAGATTATGTAGGTACTGTTATGGAACTATGTCAAGAAAGACGTGGAACAATGATAAATATGGAGTATATAGATGAAAAGAGAGTTATGCTTCATTATGATTTACCTTTAAATGAGGTCGTATATGATTTCTTTGATGCATTAAAATCAAGAACTAGAGGATATGGATCATTAGATTATGAAGTTAAGGGATATGTTCCTTCAACTCTAGTTAAACTAGATATATTAATAAATAAAGAACAAGTAGATGCACTTAGCTTTATAGTTCATGAATCTCGTGCTTACTCAAGAGGTAAAGCTATGTGTGAAAAACTTAAAAATGAAATACCAAGACATCAGTTTGCAGTACCTATACAAGCAGCTGTTGGTAATAAGGTAATAGCTAGAGAAACTATAAGTGCACTTAGAAAAGATGTTCTTGCTAAGTGTTACGGAGGAGATATATCTCGTAAGAAGAAGCTTCTTGAAAAGCAAAAAGAAGGTAAGAAACGTATGAGACAAATCGGATCTGTTGAAGTTCCTCAAAAAGCATTTATGTCAGTGTTAAAATTAGATGAATAAAATATAGAAAAGACTTAAGTTTAAAACTTAGGTCTTTTTTTGTTAAAAATATACTACCAAGTAGATAAGAAAAGTAAATTTTAATATTTAAATAGAAAGTGGGAATGATAATATTATAAAACCAGTTAAGTACTAAATAATATAAATGACATAAGGAGGAACTTAATGAATAATGAACTTAAAAAAACGTTAGGTTTATCAGCAGCACTTTCAACAGTAATAGGAGTAGTTATAGGTTCAGGAGTATTTTTTAAACCTCAAGCTATATATACAGCAACTAATGGTGGTCCAGGACTTGGAATGATAGCATGGGTAATAGGAGGTATTATAACAATAACAGCAGGTTTAACAGCAGCAGAAGTATCAGCTGCAATACCAAAGACAGGCGGTATGATGGTATATATTGAAGAGATTTATGGTAAGAAACTAGGCTTCTTAACTGGTTGGATGCAAACTGTACTATTTTTTCCAGGAACGATAGCAGCTTTAGGAGTAATATTTGCAAAACAAATACTTGAATTACTAGGGTATAATCCAGATGCTAATATGATGATGGTTTTAGTTATATCTATAGTAACAATATTATTTATAGCATTTTTAAATACAGTAGGATCATCTTTTGGAGGAGTAATACAAACTGTAGCTACGATTGGTAAACTTGTACCATTAATAGTTATCATAATATTTGGATTTATAAAAGGTAATGGAAATCCTATACTTCAGCCTTTAGTTGGACCTGGTGCAACAGTAACAGGAGCATTAGGACAAGTATTAATAGCAACTTTATTTGCATATGATGGTTGGATAAATGTTGGAGCATTAGCTGGAGAAATGAAAGATCCTGGTAAGGATTTACCAAAAGCAATAGTTGGAGGGATATCTATAGTAATGGCTGTATATATTGTTATAAACTTAGCTTATCTATGGGTAGCGCCAGCTTCAGAATTAGCACAAGCCACAGCACCAGCTGCACTTGTTGCACAAAGAATTTTTGGTAATATAGGCGGTAAAATTGTAACAGTAGGTATACTAATATCAGTATTTGGAGCACTTAATGGATATTTACTAACAGGTCCAAGGGTAGCTTATACATTAGCAGTCAAAAAAACATTACCAGCAAGTGATTCTTTAGCTAAGTTAAATAAAGGTGGAGTGCCTGCAAATTCTATTTGGTTAATAGCTGTTTTAGCATCAATATATGCTTTAACAGGACAATTTAACTTACTAACTGATTTAACTGTTTTTACAATCTGGATATTCTATGTGCTAACATTTATAGGAGTTATTAAGCTTCGTAAGGATAGACCTGAATTACAAAGACCATATAAAGTACCTTTATATCCAATTATACCAGCTATAGCAATAATAGGAGGTTTATTTGTTATAATAAATCAATTGTTAACAGCTACATTAATTGCTTTAGGAGGTATAATAATAACATTAATAGGTATACCAGTATATTCAATTACAAGTAAAAAATAATAGAAATCAAGAAAAGGAATTTGTAGATTTATGCAAATTCCTTTTCTTGATTTTTATTATAAAAATTAGGATATCTTAGCTATCTTCGTTATAAATATGGCATAAAACAACCATACAGTAGAAATTTCAATATATTGGGCTCTAAGGTATGGTTACTTTTACAACTTACTATAAACTGTTCCAGATATATTAAAATTGTAACTTTCATTTTATATTGGTTCACTATTTATAATGATATCTATATTTCAAAATACTTTTTAACTTTCTTTATAATAATAGACATAGGATAAATGAATACTAATAAGAATATAAGCGGTTAAATGTTTAAGTATCTTATATTAATACATAAACTTAAAGACTTTTTGATTAAATTATTTAAAATAGTGCTTATAATTTATACATTTGAAGAATATAAGAAGTGTAAAAAATAAAAATATTGGTATAATATAAGAGAATAAATGGATAAGGAGAAATAAATGTTAGGATTATATGTACATGTTCCATTTTGTGCTCAAAAATGTAACTATTGTGATTTTAACTCTTACAAAATAGAAGAGAAAAATCAGAAAAAAGACTACTTAATAAGCATTAAAAAAGAAATGGAATTATATAAAGAAGAATTTAAAAACAAAGAATTTACTAGTGTATTTTTAGGTGGAGGTACTCCTAGTATCCTAACTCCTGAGGAGTTAACTATTCTTATGGAAAATATATATAGTAATTTTAATATAAAAAGAGATGCTGAAATAACTATGGAATGTAATCCAGGAACTTTAAATAAAGTAAAATTAAAGGCTATAAAATCATTAGGTATAAATAGGTTAAGTATGGGACTTCAAGTCACTCAAGACCATCATTTAAAGTATATAGGTAGAATACATACATATGAACAATTTGAAAAAAATTATAAGGATGCAATAGAGGTAGGAATAGATAATATAAATGTTGACCTAATGTATTCACTTCCAAATCAATCATTTGATGAATGGAAAGAGACTTTAAATAAAATAATAAATTTAAATCCGTCACATATATCTGCTTACTCACTTATATTAGAAGAGGGAACTAAGTTTTACGATATGTATCTAAATAAAGAATTTGAACTTAATGATGAAGAAGTTGATATAAGTATATATAACTATACGATAGATACATTATATAAGAACGGATATCATCAATATGAAATATCTAATTATGCAAAAGAAGGATATGAATGCAAACATAATATAGTATATTGGAAATGTGATAACTATTTGGGCTTAGGGCCAGGAGCATCAGGTTATATAAATAATTATAGATATAGTAATATTTGTGATATAAAAGAGTATAATAAATGTTTAGAGTATAATAAAAAACCGATAGAAGAAAAAAATGTATTAAGTAAAAAAGATGAAATGGAAGAATTTATATTTATGGGGCTTAGAATGAACGAGGGGATTAATTTGGATGAATTTTATGAAAAGTTTAATGTGAATTTTAAGCATAAATATAATAATATTTTAGACAAATTAAAGAATTTAAACTTAATTATAGAGCAAAATAATAATATAGCTTTAACACAAAGAGGAAGAGAATTATCTAATACAGTATTTATAGAATTTATAGATTAGTCAAAAACTATTGACAATGCTAAAAAATAATGATATATAATATATATAATCTTTTTAGCACTCGAATTTAATGAGTGCTAACAGCGAGGAGGCATGAAATGAAACTAAACGAAAGAAAACTAAATATCCTCAAAGCTATAGTTAAAGATTATATAGAAACTGCCGAAGCGGTAGGATCTAGAACAATATCTAAAAAACATGATTTAGGAATTAGTGCTGCTACTATAAGGAATGAAATGGCTGATTTAGAAGAGTTAGGATATCTTATACAGCCCCATACTTCTGCAGGAAGAGTTCCGTCAGAAAAAGGATATAAGTTATATGTAGATATGCTTATGAGTAAAAGTGAATTAAGTAATGAAGAAAAAAAGCTTATTCAAGATTGCATACAAAATAATGTAAGCCATATAAAAGACTTAATTCAAGAAACATCAAAGTTATTATCTCAGTTAACTAATTATACAACAGTAGCTGTAGCTAAAAGTTTAAACCATAAAAATGTTATAAAGCACATACAATTAGTAAGTATAGATGAGAATAAAATACTACTTATTGTTGTAACTAATAATGGTGATATTAAAAAGGCAGATTTAACTAGTGATATTTATCTAGATCAATCCAAATTAAATATAATTTCTGACAATCTAACTAGAAAACTATTAGGTAAAAGTATAGTAGAGATAGATGAAAGATTAATTGCATTTATAAAGTATGAAATAGGTGAATATTCTAATTTAATAGATGGACTTATAGATGCTCTTAACTATAATATGTCTGAAGAAGAAGCTGTATTTTCTTTAAATGGAGCAACTAATATATTTAATTATCCAGAATTTAATGACATAATAAAAGCTAAATCTTTTTTAAATATGATAGAAAAAAAAGAGACAATAGATAGTATGTTAAAATCAAAAGGAATACAAAAGGATAATGTAAATATAATAATAGGTAGTGATAACGATCTTGAATTAGCTAAAGATTGTAGTATAGTTACAGCAACATACAATATTGATAAGGACTTAGTAGGAAAGATAAGCTTTATAGGTCCAACCAGAATGGATTATGCAAGAATTTATGCAATAGTAAATTATATTAATTTATTATTTAATAAAAAATAAATTGAGGGGTGCAGTGTATTGGAACATAAGGATACTGTCTTAGAAGAAGAAATAGTTAAAGATGATGCTCAAGAAGAAGTAGTTGAGAATGAAGAAACTACTGAAGAGAATCAAGAGAATGTAGTTGATATAGAAGATAAACTTGAAGAAAAAAAATTAAGAGATGAAATGGATGCTCTTAATGATCAATATAAAAGACTTCAAGCAGAATATGCAAACTATAGAAGAAGAACTCAACAAGAAAAAGAAACTATAGGTATATTTGCTAATGAAAAAATATTAAATGAATTAATACCTGTTATAGATAGTATGGAAAGAGCATTAGAAGCTTGCACAGATAAAGAAGATACTATGTTTAAAGGTGTAGAGCTAGTTTATAAGCAATTAAAAGATATGATAACAAAGTTTGGTGTGGAAGAAATTGAAGCACAAGATGCTGATTTTGATCCTAACTTACATTTAGCAGTAATGCAAGAGAGTGTAGATGGAGTTGAGCCAAATAAAGTTGTTATGGTACTTCAAAAAGGATATAAACTAGGAAATAAAGTATTAAGAGCAAGTATGGTTAAGGTTTCTTGTTAATTAAACCTAAAACTTCATTTTAATGAAGAATAAATATAAAAATTTGCTTAATTAAAAATTAAGTAATAAAAATTTATAAAAGCAAATAAATCAATTAATTAATAGATTTATATATAGATATAGGAGGAAAAGTATTATGTCAAAAGTAATAGGAATAGATTTAGGAACAACTAACTCTTGTGTTGCAGTACTTGAAGGTGGAGAACCACAAGTAATAACAAATGCAGAAGGTATGAGAACTACTCCATCAGTAGTAGCTTTCACTAAAGATGGTGATAGAATAGTAGGAGAACCTGCAAAAAGACAAGCAGTTACAAATGCAGATAGAACAATAATATCTATAAAAACTCACATGGGAACAGATTACAAAGTTAGTGCAGAAGGTAAAGAATATACTCCACAAGAAATATCA
>JABLTO010068553.1_pt1 | contig 21761 bp, 21 predicted proteins | sample 7160091 | NCBI WGS metagenome assembly JABLTO01 (sample SAMN14651225, study PRJNA627086) | human gut metagenome | isolation source: feces | host: Homo sapiens
AGAACAAATAAATTTAACATTCCCACAATGGATTAATAATTTAGATGATGAACACAAAATAAAAGTTGAACTATTCTCAGAAATAAAAACAGCCTTCACAAGTGCAACTTTATTAAAAGATATAGATTCTTGTGTAAGTAAAATTTCTCATACAGAAATTATAGAAAAAACATCTATAACTCAAATACAGCTTGGAACAGGCTCTGTAGATGTTAACATTACATTAAAAGAAGAATTACTATACAATATATTAACAGAAATGTCTGGAATAAAAATAAATAATGAAGAAGACTTATTCTCTACTTTAATTAGCCTAGCACAATCCAAAGCAGAATTTGATAAATTTAGTTATGCCTTAGAAGAAGTAAAAGCAAAAGGATATGGAATAGTAACCCCTACAATAGATGAATTAATATTAGACGAACCAGAAATGGTAAAACAAGGTTCAAGATTTGGCGTAAAACTAAAGGCCAAAGCACCAAGTATACACATGATTCGAGCAGATATTGAAACAGAAGTATCTCCAATAGTTGGAAGTGAAAAACAATCTGAAGACTTAGTAAACTACTTACTATCAGAATTTGAAAACGACCCTACAAAAATATGGGACTCAAATATATTTGGAAAAAGTTTACACGAATTAGTAAACGAAGGACTACAAAATAAATTAAGCCACATGCCAGAAGATGCACAACTAAAACTACAAGAAACCTTAGAAAGAATAGTAAACGAAGGAAGTGGCGGACTAATTTGTATAATACTATAAAAAACTTTATAACGTCAGAAAAGGGATTAGACAATTGTCTAATCCCTTCTCCTTTTTAGGATTTATGCACAACAAACTATTTAGATATTTTCTTAGGCTGGGCATTCTTCACACCCATTACCTTCTTTTTTCCATCAGACACGCGCATTGTGAGGCCACGCACGTCCTCAATGCACTTCGACCATTTTCCTTTTAAAGTTTTCACCTTATATACTTTGTTTACTTTTCCTTTTGCTCTTGGAGCAATTTTTATTTTTTTAGCAGTTGTCTTAAAAATAATCATTCTGCTTGTGGAGGTATACCCCACATAATTGATCTTCTTATAGTTATTGCCATCAAACTTGGCAATTTTCTTTTTTTTGTTAAAGTAAACTTTGCATATAATGCCAGTTTTACCGTTAACTGTTCTAGTTAATGAAACCCAGTTTCCAGTTCTACGTACATTGTACGTAGTTTTACTTTTGGCTACTGTATTATTCTTAGTCGTTGAATTATTATTAACAGTAACAGTACCAGAGGCACCACCATTTCCCTTATTTGTAATGTCGACGTTTGCCTTACCGTCATTTTTTACATCGGCACTACCACTACCTGTTCCATCATCGTGTCGATTAGAAATCAGCACTCTTTCAGTTCGAATCAGTTTACCAGACTCGTCATAGAAATAGTAAGTAGTCTCCTTTTCTGTAGTTTGAGAGTCTACCGTCCACTTATTATTCCAAACTATTTTTGTAAACTGTTCCCATGTGATTTTACCTGTTGTGTACTGCTCCCACCAGAAAGTAAAATCGAAGTCAATCTTTATATCTGGTGTTGCAGTAGGTGCAACTGTTGGTGTTGCTGTTGGAGCAACTGTTGGTGTTGCTGTCGGTGTGGCTGTTGGCGTTGCTGTTGGCGTTGCTGTCGGTGTTGCTGTCGGTGTTGCTGTCGGCGTTGCTGTCGGTGTTGCTGTTGGCGCTACCGTCGGTGTTGCTGTTGGTGCAGTTGGATCTTCACCTTTGCTGATTCTATCGAATTCACCTCTAGTCATCAACCTCTGCATCTTTGCCATGTTCTCCTGATAGAAGAACTCATCATCTATGATGCAAGTGTTAATTGTAGCCATATATGCTGAACTACCGTATACAGCATTACCAGATGACTTCAAGCAATACGAATTACTAGAATTCTTGTATGCCTGGATTATTGCACCAGTATTCATATCTATTACAAAATAGATACCGGAATACCAGAACACATGTCCTAACCGGTCTGTCTGGTTAATTACCATTGTGCCGGCTACTGGATTAGCCCAGTATTTAATAGTTGTGGAACCAGTGTACGTAAGCACACCATTTTCCAACTTCAAAGTTGCACTACCACAACTTAAGCTGCCGTTGCCTTCATAGACAACGTTGCCAGCTGTAACAGCTGCTTCTGCTTTATTCACAGTCCCTACACTAGGTACGCTAGTGATAAGTAATGCAAATACTAAAACCATAGTTACCTTGTTTAATTTTTTTAATAATCTCATCATATCATTGTCCTCCTAAAATTGTTAATTTGATTATTCCTTTTCAATGTGCATATAAATCCTTTCGCTCCTCATTTGGAGCCAAATATATATAAACGAGGTTTCCCTCTTATATCTATATATTACCACCATTTACATAAAATGTCAACATTTCTATAAAATTTAAATTATTTCCATCATCATACATATCTAAAAATAAATATATCGTAGCTCCACGAGGGTGAAGCATTTTTCTCTCGAAAACATGCAGAAAGAAAATATCCTTCTCCCTGCAAGATGGAGCGGTTTTTTATACAACATTTTCAAAATAAAATTTCAAAACAAAAATTTTCTATTATATCCAAAAAAATTAGAACACTTTATAAAGCGTTCTAATTTTTTTATGTTTTATTTTATTTTTCTATATCTTAAATATGCTATTCCAGATGCTGTTGATGCTGTAGCTATTAATCCAACTATTACGTCATTTACACCTGTGTGTGGTAATTTTGATGCTGTTGATTTGCTTGTTGTTATTGTTGTTGGTGTATTTGTTTTTCCGTTTGTTTTTGTTTCATTTTTTGCTGGTGTTGTATTTTTTGTATCATTTTTTACAGTATTATTTGTAGTATTGTTTGTTGTGTTATTATTATTTTGATCATCTTTTTTTGTTCCTGCTACTTTATATACTTCTGCATAATATTTTCCAGATGTACTTGTTTCAACCCAAGCTATGTAATATTTATTTCCTGTAAATGTTGATAAATCAATTTGAATTTTGTTATCTGTAACATTTGTCCAACTTGATGCATTAAAATCAACTAATTCATTTACCCATTTTGATTTACATTCTTCTGATAATGTACTTCCCATTGTGTAAGAATTTAATACTGCATTTATTGTTGCATCTCTTGTGTCATTTTTATCTCCATATGTTGCATAATAAGAATCACATTCTGAACTATAGGCATTTTCTAAATTTGTATTTGTGTTGTCTGCAGAGTAAGCTTCATATGCTTTTAATAATTTGTATTGTGCTTCTAATTTTTTAATTGCAGTATACTTGTCACTTGTTATTTCAACAAATTGATATTTTGTTGCATTTGATACTGTTGCTGTTCCATTTGATAATGAACTTGGCATTGCTTGTATTTCTACATTTCCTATTCCTGTGTATGCATATACTCCTGTAGATATTGCTAGAATTATTGCAGCTACTATTGCTGTTAATGAAATTTTTAAATTTTTCATTTTTACCTCCTAAAAAATTTTATATTTTAAACTTTATAGTTTACATAAATATCGCTAACTACATTTTTTATTATAAAACCTTTTTATGGTAATGTCAAGCAATTATGTAAAATTTTTCTTTTTTTCTTACGCGTAGTCGGATTAGGAGCAAAATAGAAAATTTTTATTTAATTAAAATCTGAAATATTTAATTCTGGATATGTAAAAATTATTCCTCCTTCTGATGTTTTTCCTGTTGCTTTGTGAGCATTATTAAAGTTGTTTGAGCCTTTTAAAAAGTTATTATATCTTATTTTATCTGTTAATTTTCCTCCCCCGCTTATTATCGGATCATCCCATGTTACATCTACCGCATACCATTTATTATTTAATTTAACATAGTTCCATGCATGTTCTTCTGTACTTCCTGTAGTATTTGTTCCATATCCTACTACTATTATATTTTCTATACCTGCTTTATCTAATAAATATTTAAAAGCTTTTGCATATCCCTCACAAACTACTTCCTTTTCTTCAAATGCTCCATATATGTTTCTAATGTTTGTGCCAGATATGCTTTGCTCATATTCTATATTGTCTACTAGCCAATCGTGTAATTGCTGTATTTTTTTGTATATATTGCTTGAAGACTGATTTAGTATATCGTTAGATGTTTCTTCTATGTTTTTTATTGCATTGTTTACTTGGCTTTGTGTATAAAAACTTGAATTATAATAACTAAAGCCATTTTCTCCTCCTATTGATACTGTATGTGTTGTTTTATTTCTTACTGTACGAGTATTCATTAATAAATACATTTTTGTTACATCTAAATAAAATACCTCTGGATTATCTAATAGATATGCGTCTAGTGCAGATTGATATGCTGTATTCATTTTTTGCTCACCATTTTCTGAATTTAATAATTCATTAAATGTTTTTCCAAATTCTATTGTATAATTTCCGCTTTTCATATTTTCTTTATTCTCATTTAATTTATTATAAATAGTTTTAGCAGTATCGTCTAATTGATTATAATAAAAATTATTACTATTATAATTATCACTTTCATTTGTTTGTATATTTTCTATTGGATTTTCTACATTTTGCTCTTCATTTTTGGAAATTGTTTTTACCTCATCATAACCTTGATGAAACACCTCTGCTACTGTATCGTTTTGAATTATATATTCGTTTAACACATATATTCCAAATACTATAGCTGCTATAAATAACAATAATATAATTGAATTCATAATAAATTTTTTCATTGGTTCCTCCGTTTTTTATTATGTTTTAGAACTATCAATATAGTCCGCTCCATCTTGCAGTGTGAAGGATGTTTTCTTTCTGCATGTTTTCGAAAGAAAAATGCTTCACACTCGTGGAGCTACCATAATTATATTTTTAGTTTTAAATTTTAATTCATTATTATTATAACATATGAAAATTATTTTTTGTAGCATTTACATATTTTTATATTTTTTGAAAATAATACTATTATAAAATAAAATTTGGATTATATTACAAATTAATTTTTGTCGACTTAAGGCGTCGCCCCTACAACGTCTGACATGATATTTAATAAAATAACAAATATATTTGTTTTGAAATACCGCGTAAGCGACCAAACGAGCAGTTACACCTGCGAGTGCGATTTGGAGCAATCTTCATTTTTGTTAATTTATGTATTATTAATGTAAATATGTAAATTATATTTTATAAAAAAGTAATTTAGTTCTAAATGGTCAATAGACCATTTTCAATTCCGAAGATTGCGACACCAAGGTATAAAAAACAATATATTTGGCATTCGGTAATTTTAATAAATAAAAATTTTGAAAGGCTTGTGTATGAGTGTTTTTAATAAAGTTCTAAATTTATTTAAATATGAACCTGCCCCAAATTATAATTTTGTTTTAATGGGTGATGAGCAGGAAGAAAAAAACATAAGTTATAAGGCTGAAAGTAATTCTTCTGATTATAAAGTTGTTTTTTCAGATTTATCTAAAAATTTAGAATATATTAATATAAAATTTAATACTTTAATTAATTCTGATATTGTTGTTAGGGAGTTTAATATTTATGCTCGCAATAAACAGTATAGTGCTTTTTTGTTTTATATAGATGGTATGTCTGATTCTGAGCTTATTAACGATTTTGTTATTAAACCTCTTATGCTTAGAAATAGAGCAAATACATTTGATGATAATGGAGTTTTTTTCCCTCATAAAACAGACGGGTCGTCGAGGACGCCGACCCCTACACGTAATTTAAATTGTATAAAAAACGATAAATTTCAAATTCCAGTAAAAAAAATAAAATGTAATGTTCATAAAAAAAGTAAATTTGATTTAAAAGATTATATTTTTAATTGCTTGCTTCCTCAAAACGATGTTAAGCAAACTAAGGAGTTTTCAGATTTAATTTCTGGTGTGAATTCTGGTAATTGTGCTTTGTTTATAGATACTTTAGATATTGGCTTTGATATAGATGTTAAAGGTTTTCAGCAAAGGAGTATTTCTACTCCTACAAATGAACTTGTAATTAAAGGTCCTCAGGAAGCTTTTGTTGAAAATATTAGAACTAATACTTCCCTTTTAAGAAGAACAATTAATAATGAAAATTTAATTATTGAAAATATTGATGTTGGTAATCTTAGTAAAACTAAATGTGGTGTTTGTTATTTAAAAGATATTGCTAATAGTTCTTTAGTTGCTGAGGTTAAATATAGGTTAAATAACTTAGAAATAGATTCACTTATTTCTTCTGGTCAGTTAGAACAACTTATTGAAAAATCTAATTCTTTTGGTATTCCTCAAATTTTGTCTACAGAAAGACCAGACAAATGTGCCAAGGCTTTATATGATGGAAAAGTTATTATTTTAATAAACGGAAATCCGTATGCTTTAATTTTGCCTTCAACCTTTGTAGATTTTATTTCTTCTCCTGAAGATACAAATTTAAAACCTCAGTTTGCAAATTCATTAAAGTTTATTCGTTTATTTGCAATGTTTATAACGCTTCTTTTACCTAGTTTATGGATAGCTATTACTAATTTTCATCAAGAACTTATACCTACAGAATTATTATTTTCTATTGTTGCATCACGAGAAAATGTACCTTTTCCAGTTATTTTTGAAGTTTTGTTAATGGAAATTTCTTTTGAACTTATTCGTGAATCTAGCCTTAGAGTTCCATCACCAGTTGGCTCTACTATTGGAATTGTTGGTGCTTTGGTTTTAGGTGATGCTGCTGTTAGTGCAGGCATTGTTAGTCCTATTTTAATTATTGTTATAGCTATAACAGGTATTGCCTCTTTTGCTATACCAGATTTTTCTTTTGGATTTCATATTCGTATTATGAGATTTGCTTTTATTTTATTCGCTTTTATTGCTGGATTTTTAGGAATAGGTTTATTGATATTTGTTTATATAACAATTTTATGTAGTTTAAAATCTTTTGGTGTTCCTTATATGGTTCCTTTTGCTCCATTAATAAATTCAACTGGATCTAGCTATTTTGTTCATTATGAATATAAAAGGGAACGAAGACCAGATTATTTAAATACCAAACGTCCTACTTCTCAAAAACATTTAAGTATGAAATGGAAATACAAATAATAGAAAGGAGGAATTAATCAATTTTATATAATTGATTATATTAAAATTTTATGAGAGATAAAATAGGTTCATTAGAAGCTCTTTCACTTTTATTGGTTGTAGTGCTAAACCATGTTATTTTAAGTTTACCAAAAAATGTAATTGCAAAAACAGGTTCAAGTTCTTTATTAAATATAATTTTTGTATCTATTTTAGCCTTTTTATTTATGATGTTTATAGTTAGAATTTTTAATAAGTTTCCTGGACATGATATATTAAATATATCCAGCTTTCTTGGTGGAAAATTTCTTAAATATTTAACTGGTATATTGTTTTTAATATATTTTATAAGTTTTTCTAGTATTACACTTAGAAATTTTGCTGAAAATTTGAAAATTATTTATTTTCAAAATTATTCTATTACTTTAATACTATTTTTATTTATACTTGCAATTATTGGCTGCAATTATATGGGGATTAAATCTATTGCAAGAGGTAATTTTATTGTTTTACCTGTTTTATTTTTAAGTATAATTTTCATTTTCTTTGCTACAATGAAAAATTTTAATTACCAAGATATTTTCCCCATTTTAGGTGATGGTTTTTATTCTACTTTTATTAGCGGAATGAGCAATATTTATGCATATTCGGCAATTGCTGTTTTTTACTTTTTACCTAAATATGTGGAATATAACTCAGAAATAAAAAGAATTGGTTATACATTTATTATAATATCCTTTATTTTACTTTTATTTAGTATTGCAACAGTTCTTTTAATTTTTCCTGTTATTTCTAATGCAGAACAAATTGCTCCTCTTTATTTAGCAGCAAGATTAATTGAATTTGGTAGATTTTTTCAAAGAGTGGATGCTATATTTTTACTTGTATGGATTATTTCTGTTGTATCTTATTTAAGTTTTATTTTTTCACTTTCTATAAATATATTTAAGGACTTATTTAATCTAGAAAATTCTAATATGCTTATATGTAGTTGGACTTTGTTATGCTTAGGAGTTAGTTTGATTCCTAAAAATTTAGTTCAAATACGTTTTTTTACAAATATAATTTACAGAAATACAACTCTAGGATTAGTTTATCTATTTGGTTTTATAATTTTATTTTTAGCCAATATTAAACTTTCTAAAAAGAATAAGAAGGAGAGAGGGAACATTAAATGAAAAAATTTTCTAGAATAATATTAGTTATATTAACAATTATATATATTGTTTGTTCTTTACTTATTTATAAGCGTACAAGAGGTATAGATAATTTAGCTTATACTATTGCAATGGGAATTGATAAAGGAAGTTCAAGCAAATACAATATTTCTTTTCAATTTACCAAGCCTTCTTCTGGAAAAGATTCCTCCTCTTCTTCATCTTCAACTTCTTTTGTTTATAATGTTGAAAGTGATACAATACCAACTGCAATGAATTTAATGAATAGTTATTTAAGTAAGCAAGTTAATTTAGCCCATTGTAAAGCTATTGTATTTTCAGAAGAAATTGCATCTAATGGAATTTCAGGAGAAATTTATACTTTAATTAATAATATCCAAGTAAGGCCTGATGCTTCTATTATTATTAGCAAATGCAAGGCAGTAGATTTTATAAAAAATACTGAACCAGATTTAGAAAGTTCGGCTTCTCAATATTATGAAATAACTCCTGTTTCAAATGAAAATACAGGTTTTACAGATAATGTTACTATTGGACATTTTTATGGTCAATTATGTTCAAAAACACGTGAGGCATATGCTATACTAGGAAATCTAGATAAAATAAAAGATTCTAGTTCTTCTAGTAGTAATAAAGAGTCTGAAAATGGTACACAATATAAACAAAAACCTGGTACTGAAACAATAGGGCTTGCAATTTTTAAAGATGATAAATTAGTAGGTGAACTTGGTGCAATTGAAAATATTTGTCATTTAATAGTAACTAATAATTTATCTTCCACAACAATTTCTATTCCAAGTCCACATGATAGTTCTAATTCTTTAGATTTATATATTTACAAAAACAAAAGAAATACCACAAAAGTAGAATTTATTAATGGTTCACCATATGTTACAGTTAATTGTAAATTACATGCAAGAATTTCTTCTGTTGATGAAGATAATGGATATACTTCTGAAGAAACAATTAATACAATTTCTAATATTGCTAGTAAATACTTAGAAAAGAATATTACTTCTTACTTATATAAAATTTCTAAAGTATATAATGCAGATATAGCAGGAATAGGTAACCATGCTGTAAATCAGTTTTCTACAAATAGCAAATGGAACAATCTTAATTGGAAAAATAATTTTCAAAACTGTTTTTTTAAAGTTAATGCTTCTGTTGTCGTTAAATCTGGTTATTTATTAACCGAAACTTAATAATTGGAGGATGAAATTTATGTCTTTTATTTTATTTTTGATTTCCTTAGTAGTTTTCTTTGAAACTTTAGGCTATGCTATTTATGAAATAAAACAAAATAAAAATATAAAAGGAGGAATAAGTGTAATTGTACTTGCTACAATTAGCTTATTTCTCCCAAGTATTATGAGTATTTTTAGATAACTAATTAAAATTTTTTGACTTTTATGTAAGTTTATGGTATAATGTATATAGTTTCAATTAACCGTATCCTCGTGTTTTTCTTTAGTTAGGATATCATTTTTTATAAAAAAATTTTTGGAGGTATCATTATGAAAAAGAAATTTTTTAAAGCTATGTTACTTGTTGTTTTAGCATTAAGCTTCTTTGAATTTGGAAAGAATGTTGGAAAAAATTCTAATAAAACCAAGATCTCGTATCCTTCTGGAAGTGAAAAAGTATCTGTAAAAGAGATTGGTCAAACAACGACCGGTCATACATTAATTTTATTAGAAAATGGTCACATAGTTGATTATACCGACACAATTTCTTACCAGCTCAACAATAGTAGAAAATAGCAAAAAAGATAGCATTTCAATGAAATGCTATCTTTTTATTTTATATCTGTTCAAAATCTATTTGCCTTGTTTCTTTATTTGCATTTATAACTTTAATTTTTACTCTATCTCCTATTTTATAGGTTATGCCTGTTTTTTCTCCTATTAGTTGTTTGTGTTCTTCATCATATTCGAAGTATTCGTCTCCTAATTTTTCGAATCTTATTAGTCCTTCTACTGTGTTATCTAATTCTACAAACATTCCAAAACTTGTAACACTTGAGACCATACCTTCATATTCTTTACCAATTCTATCTTGCATATATTCTGCCATTTTTATATCTATACTATCTCTTTCTACTTTTGTTGCTATTTTTTCTCTATCTGATGAAGTTTTAGCATATTGTTCTGCTTGTTTTTCATATTTTTCTTTTTGCTTTTCTGAAAGCTCGTAATTATTTTCTAAATATTTTGATATTATTCTATGTATAAATAAGTCTGGGTATCTTCTTATTGGAGATGTAAAGTGACAATAGTATTTACTTGCTATTCCAAAGTGCCCATCATTTTCAGATTCATATCTTGCTACTTTTAAAGTTCTTAAAACTAAGTTTGATACAACTCTTTCTTCTGTTTTACCTTTTACACTATCTAAAATTTTTGCAAATTCTTTTGGATATACCTTATCTCCAGATTTATTTATTTTATATCCAAAATTATATAAAAATTTATTTAATTCTTTTACTTTGTCTATGTCTGGTTCTTCATGAACTCTATATATAAATGGAGTTTCTAACCAATAAAATCTTTCTGCTATTGTTTCGTTAGCACTTAGCATAAATTGTTCTATTATTTCATTACTAAAATATGATTCATATTTTTTTATATCTACTGCATGTCCATTATTATCTAAAACTACTTTGCTTTCTGGCAAATCTAAATTTAAGTAACCTCTTTCTAATCTTTTATTTTTAAGTATTTTGGCAAGTTCTTCCATTAATTTAAAATCTTGAATATAATTTTTATATCTTTCCAAAACCTCTTCATCGCTACCATCTATTATTTTTTGAACATCTTTATAATTCATTCTTTCAGTAACTTTTATTACTGCCTTATATATATCAGAAGAAATAATATTTCCCTCTTTATCTATTTCCATTGTGCACGATAGTGTGAATCTATCTTCACCTGCATTTAAACTACATATTCCATTTGAAAGTTCTTTTGGAAGCATAGGAATTACTCTATCTAACATATATATGCTTGTTCCTCTTATTATCGCTTCTTTATCTAATAAGCTGTTTTCTGTTACATAGTAGCTTACATCTGCTATATGCACATCTAACATATAATTTCCATCGTCATTTTTATATACTCTTACTGCATCATCTAAGTCTTTTGCATCTTCTCCATCTATTGTAAAAATTGTTTTATCTCTCAAATCTACTCTATTCGGAATATCCTTTTTATCAACCTTGTTTCCTTTAGATTTTGCCTCTTCAATTACTCCTTGTGGGAATTCATAAGGTAAATCATATTCCTTTACCAAAGATAGCATATCTACACCTGCTTCATCTATGCCACCAATGACTTCAATAATTTTACCTTCTGCTTTTTTATTTTTTTCTGGATATTTTGTAAGTTTTACTACTACTTTTTGATTATTTTTTGCCTTTGCAAAATTGCTTTTAGATATAAAAATATCTCCGCCAAATTTCTTATCATCTGGAATTACAAATCCAAAATTTTTACTTTTTACAAATAATCCAACAATTTTATCTTTTTCGTGTTTTACTATACTTACAATTTTCCCTTCTTTTCTTTTACCATCTTCAGATTCTTTTACAATTTCGGCAACAACAATATCATCATTTAAAGAATTGTTATTATTTCCTCTAGGAATAAAAATATCTTCCATTTTTTCATTTTCTGGTATAACAAAGCCATAGCCTTTTTCGTTTCCTCTATAAGTACCTTTAATATATTTATTTTCATCTATTATTGAATATTTATTTTTTCTATTTTTTTGAATTTTGTATTCCTTTTCTAATTTATCTAATATACTTTTGAAATTATTATATTTATTTTTCGGCACCATAAATATCCCTGCAATTTCTTTTGCTTTCATTGGCACATAGTCTTCTCGTGACATAAATTTTAAAATTAAATTTTCTTTTTCGTCCATTTTGGTTCCTTTCTTTGATAAAAAAATGTTATATTTTTTTCGGGTCGCCCTAAGGACGCCGACCCCTACAACGTTTGACATTAGTTTCTTTTAATACATAATGTCATCAATGAATTGAATAAATTCATTATAATTTTGTTAAAATATAAATTTTCTATAACACAAAAAAAGCAGTTTTTAAAAACTGCCTATTTCTAATATACTATAACTAAAGCTACTGCTAATATTACAAATGTAATTCCTAAAATAATTGTCCATCTTTTAAGTTTTCCTTCTTTTGTTCTTCCTTTATTTTTCTCATAAAAGTTATTTGTTGAAGAACCTGTAATTGTTTCAGATAAACCACTATCTTCTTTTGATTGCATCATTGTAATTATTATTAATGCTAAACAGTTTATAACAAAAATTCCTATTAATATATATTTTAATATTTCCATTTGTTTTTCCTCCTATGCGAACACTTATTAATCTTTTGAGATTTTAACATACATTTAAATAAATTGCAACAATTTTACAGTATTTTAATTTATAGTGGCACATACCATCGTGTCCCTACAATGTTCACCTCATTATTTTGATTTGCTTTTTATTTTATTTTTAATTTTATCTACTAAGTCTTTTTTTTCTTGTTCTTCTGTGAATCTTTTTGTTACTATATTTGTTATTAATATTTTCTTTAATACATCTTCTCTAACATCTGCTATAAGTGTTCCATCTTTTGCTACTGATATTTTTCCTGTTTCTTCTGAAACTACAACAACTATGCTATCTGATTCTTTTGAAATTCCTATTGCTGCTCTATGTCTCGTTCCTAGCTTTTGGGATATATCTCTATCTGATGAAAGTGGAAGCATACATGCTGCTGCAGATATTTTGTTATTACTTATTACAACAGCTCCATCGTGTAATGGAGTATTCGGAACAAATATATTTGTAAGTAATTGTGGAGAAATTTCCGAATCCATTTGAACTCCTGTATTTATTATATCTTTTATTTCTATATCTCTTTCAATTACAATTAATGCTCCAGTTTTTTCCTTAGAAAGTTCTGTTGCTGCTATTACTATTTTATATATTGCTTCTTTGGTTTTCGTTGCAATATCTTTATCTAGTCCAAAATATTTAGAAAATTTGCTCGTTCCTAGTTGTTCTAACCCTCTTCTAATTTCTGGTTGAAAAATTATTACTAAAGATAATACTCCCCAATCAGTAATTGCATTTAATATGTGATTCAAGATTGTTAGTCTACATATTCCACTTACCCATGTAGCCAGTAATAAAAATACTATTCCTTTTATTAACTGCCATGCTCTTGTGTCTTTTGCAATTTTTATAATTTTACTTAAAAGCCATATAACTATACTCAAATCTATTATTAATAAAACTAATTTTATAGGATATTCTTGTAAACTATTTATATAACCTATAACATCGTTTTGAAAAACTTCATTTACTCCATTAAATAAATTATTTATCATACATCTTCCTCTGTTTCTTATTCTATTTAGCTATTAAGTAATATATGCATGTACCTACAACACTTAATAACATTAATCCAGCAAGAATTAAAGCTGTTATTTTAACAAATATTTGTGATTTATTTCCTTTGTGTGCCATTTTTTTATTCCTCCTTTTGTTCATCTCTTTTCATCAATAAAGTTATACCATAATACTACATTTTTTTCAATACAAAAAATTGGCAAATTTTTTTAATTATTGCCAATTTATATATTTATTTTTATTATTTCAATATTATAATTCTCATGCATAACCATTTCTATTACTTTTCCATATGTTTTTGATGTACAATTAATTTCCTTCTTTTTTTTTATTAATTAATCACCCTTTTATATAATATTTTTAATTTTGCACCAGCTTATATAAAATGGAGCGGGTGGCGGGAATCGAACCCGCGCTATCAGGTCGGAAGCATGATATTCTACCACTAAATTACACCCGCAAGTGCATTTATATTATAAATTATAATTAAGAATATTGCAATACTAAATAAAAAGTAAAATATGCCAACACATCAAAAATAAAAATTTCCTATCACATAAAAAAGAATCGTATTTATTTACGATTCTTAAAATTTGGAGCAGGTAGTGGGAATCGAACCCACGTCATCAGCTTGGAAGGCTGAGGTAATAGCCATTATACGACACCTGCATTTCTGCTTGACGAGTATTAGTATAAACTATATATAATTAAATGTCAATACTTTTTTCAAATTTTTTTATTTTTTTTATAAAATATCAATTTTATATAACATAAAAGGCAAAAAAATTTTTCTAAACTATTTTGCCTTTTATAATTTTTAATTATATTTTTTACTATATCTCTTCCTCTATATTTAAAAGTCTATTGTATTTTGCTACTCTATCTGTTCTACAAGGTGCTCCTGTTTTTATTTGCCCTGCATTTACTGCTACTGCTAAATCGGCTATAGTAGTGTCTTCTGTTTCTCCAGAGCGATGCGAAATTATTGTTTTATAGCCGTATTTTTGAGCCATTTTTATTGCATCTAATGTTTCTGTTAATGTTCCTATTTGATTAAATTTTATTAATATTGCATTTGCAATTTTATTTGTTATTCCTTTTTCTAGTCTTTCTACATTTGTTACAAATAAATCATCACCTACTAATTGACATTTATCTCCTATTCTTTCTGTTAATATCTTCCAAGACTCCCAATCTTCTTCTGCTAAGCCGTCTTCTATTGATATTATAGGGTATTTTTCTACTAATTCACATAAATATTCTATCATTTCTTCTTTTGTTTTATATTCTCCTGTTTTCCAGAATAGATAACCATCTTTTCCTTCTTTTTTTGCTTCATCATACATTTCTGTACTTGCTACATCTAATGCTAAGCAAACGTCTACACCAGGTTTGTAGCCTGCTTTTTCTATTGCTTTTATAATACTTTCTAATGCTTCTTCTTCATTTTCCAAGTTTGGTGCAAAACCACCTTCATCTCCAACTGAAATTACATGTCCACTTTCTTTTAAAATTTTCTTTAAATTATGGTATACTTCTGTTCCTATTTGCAATCTTTTAGCAAAACTTTTTGTTCCTACAGGAATTATCATAAATTCCTGCATACTTATATTGTTATCTGAATGCTTTCCTCCATTTAAAATATTCATCATTGGAATTGGCATTTCTGTTGCATTTATTCCTCCTATATATTGATATAATCCTATTCCAAGTGAATTCGCAGCAGCTTTTGCAACAGCTAAAGAAATTCCCAAAAGTGCATTTGCTCCTAATCTAGACTTATTTTTTGTTCCATCTAATTCTATTAGAAAATTATCTACCTTTCTTTGTTCATATACATTCATACCAATTAATTTACTTGCTATTTTTTTATTTACATTTTCTACTGCAATTTCAACACTTTTACCTAAATATTTTTCTTTATTGCCATCGCGTAACTCTACTGCTTCAAAGCTTCCTGTAGAAGCACCTGAAGGAACAATAGCTGTTCCAGAAAATCCATGTTCAGTTACAACTTCAACTTGAACTGTTGGATTTCCTCTTGAATCTAAAACCTGAATTGCTCTTGCATTTTCTATTCCTAAAAAATCTTTCATAATAAAAAACCTCCATAACTATATAAATCTATTTTTTACTAATCTAAATAAATTTATACAATTATGGAAGAATTTATATTATTTTATACGGCTTTTTTCATTAAATCTTCTTTAATTACAGAATAAATTATTTTACTTATCATTTTTCCATTTTCTTTATTTACTTTTCTATTTCTAAGAACTGCTTCTTTTTGCATATTTACTTTTTCTAAAACACTTTCATTGAATTTTGTTAACTCTTCATCATAATCAAAGAAATATGTTGATAAAATATCATATCCTTTTTCTATTATTAAAAATTTTATAACTCTTTCCAAAGCTTCTTCAAGATAACCTTCTTTTTCATATTTTTCTCCTATTATAAATGCAGACATATTACATTTTCTTTCATTTTCTAATACAATTCTTATATAGCCTATTGCTTTTCCTGTTTTTTTGCATTCTAATACCCATACAGGCTCTCCATTCGCAAATTCATTTCTTAATGATGCTATCATAACTTTACTTTCTTCTTTACTTTCGTGTTTTTTATAATCAAAGCATCCTGCAATTTTTTTACTACTTGCCCAATTCTTATAGGCATCTTCTAAATCCTCTTCATGAAATTTCCTTAAAAATAACCTTTCGGTTTCTAACTCCCTCATTTAACTCATCCTCTTCTTTGTAAATTTCCGATAATGCATATTGTACTATTAGCATTTTTTAAATACAATAAAATAACATAAAAAAAATCATATTTCGTTCGCACATATTCGACAAATTAAGACATTTATTTCAATTTGTAATAATTTTAAAATTTTTAATCTATTTTTCAAATCATAATAAATATTTTTAAAATTCATTTACAAATTTCACTTTTTAATATACAATATCTTAAGATTTTATTTAGTTTTTAAGGAGTTTTTATGCAAAGAATTTTTACTCATTCTGAAAATGATACAATTAATTTTGGTAAGTTTTTAGCTAGTAAATTACAAATTGGCGATATTATTGTTTTAACAGGTGATTTAGGTTCTGGTAAAACAAAACTTACTCAAGGTATTTTAAGTTATTTTGGCTTAGAAAATGAGATTTCTAGCCCTACGTTTACAATTGTAAATGAATACAATTCTGAAAATATTAATTTATATCATTTTGATGTTTATAGATTAGAAGATGTTGATGAGTTTTATGCTATTGGTGGTGACGAATACTTTTCTAAAGGTATTTGTATTATTGAATGGGGTGAATTAATTGAGCAAGCTCTTCCTAATAACTATATAAAAATTAATTTTACAAGAAACTTTGAAAACGAAAACGATAGATGCTTGGAATTAGATTTCCATGGCAATTTTAGGTTAAGAGGTGAAAATTTTGAAGATTTTAAGTGTTGAAACATCAAGTATAGTTTGTAGTGTTGCTATATTAGAAGATAATAGAATTTTATATAAAAATTCTATAGATAACGCACTTTCACATTCTGAAAATTTAATGCCTATGATAAAAAAAGCTTTTGATGAAACAAATCTTACTCTTGCAGATATAGATTTATTTGCTTGTAGTAAAGGTCCTGGTTCTTTTACAGGTATTCGTATAGGAATTTCAACAGTAAAAGCTTTTGTAGATGTTTATAATAAACCTTCTTTTGGAATAAGTTCTTTAGAAGGGTTAGCATATAATATTGAAAATTCGGAATATGTTTGTTCTATAATTAATGCCAAAAATAATAATGCTTATGCAGCATTATATGAAAATAAAAATGGCATTTATGAACTAAAATTAGATTACTTATCTACAGATATAACTTCTATAATTAATAAATTAAATTCATTTATTGATGAAGATATAACTTTTGTAGGTGATGGTAGTGTAGAATTTAATAACTTGTTGAAAACTACTTTTAAAAATGCAAATTTTGCACAAAATAATACCAACAAATGTAATGCCGTTTCTATAGGTATTGCTGCTTTTAACCATTTCAAAAATAATTTGAATTTTGATAATTCTTTGTCCCCTATGTACTTAAAAAAATCTCAAGCAGAAAGACAATTAGAGGAAGGAAAATTAAAATGAATTTAGAATTAAATACTATGAAAATTTCGGATTTAGATTCTATTTCAGATGTTTTAGACACTGAATTTGATAACTTTTGGAACTATAATGTTTTTAAACAAGAATTAGAAAATGAAAATTCTATATACATAGTTGCTAAAAATAATCACGAAATAGTTGGTTATGGTGGAATTTGGAAATCTGTTGATGATGTTCATATAACAAATATTGTTACTAAAAAAAATATGAGAAACTTAGGCATTGCAACTCAAATTTTAACCAAACTAATTAATATAGCCAAAAGGTTAAAATATACTTCTGTTACTTTAGAAGTAAATGAAAATAATACAAATGCAATTAAATTGTATGAAAAATTTAACTTTATAAAATTAGGAATACGAAAGAAATATTACAAAAATACAGATAATGCCATTATTATGACATTGTATATTTAAAATGAAAGAAGGTTTACCAATGAAAAAAAATGAATTAAACTATAAGGATTTACGTGTTGTTTGTAATCCAGAAGTTTTTACTTTTGAATCTACAGAAAATTTAGAGCCAATTAATACAGGTATTGGTCAAGATAGAGGTATAAAGGCTCTAGAATTTGGTCTTAATGTTAATGTAAAAGGTTACAATTTATTCTTGGAAGGTCCTAGCGGTGTTGGAAAAACAAAATATACCAAAAATTATCTAGACAAAATTTCTAAAAAGAAAAAAGCCCCATTAGATTGGTGTTATATTTATAATTTTGAAAAACCAAACGAACCTGTTTGTGTTTCTTTCCCAGCTGGTCAAGGAAAAGAATTCAAAAAATCAATGGAAAATTTAGTAAAAGATATTAGAAAAGATTTAAAAAACACTTTTAATAATGAAGATTTTGAAAAGGAAAAATCTTTAATAAAACAAGATTTTGAAGATAAAAAAGCAGCTTTAATGGAAAACTTAAACAAAGAAGCTATAAAATTTGGCTTTTTTGTAAAAAGCTCTCAAACAGGAATTTATATGATGCCTGTTATAGATGGTAAAACAGTTGAGCAAGATGAGTTTGAAAAATTAGACCCAGAAATAAAAAAAGAATTTGAACAAAAATCTACAATAGTTCAAGAAAAAATAATGGACGTAATTAGTGAAATAAAATCTATTGAAAGAAAATCAAATGAAAAAATAGAAGAATGGCAAAATAATATTGCTTTGCTTACAATTAATATTCCAATTAATAATATAAAATCTAAATTTAAACGTAATAAAAAATTAACAACTTATTTTAATGGAATTAGAGATGACATATTAAAAAATATTGCCTTATTTATAAATGAGCCAAAACAAAATTCAAATCAACCAATGCAAGGGCCTCGCCCACAAGCACCAGAGCCATGGTTAAATTACAGAGTTAATTTATTTATAGATAACAGCAATACAGAGGGTGCTCCTGTTATAATGGATTCTAATTATTCTTATCACAATATTTTTGGTATGTTAGAATACGAAAATTATTATGGTTCTTTAAAAACAGATTTTACAATGTTAAAACCTGGATTAATGCATATGGCAAATGGAGGTTATATACTTTTCCAAGCTGAAGATTTAGTTGCAAATGGAATTTGTTACGATGCTTTAAAAAAAGCCTTAAAAGTTAAACAATTATCAATAGAAAACACTGTTGACCAACGTTCTTCTATGGTAATGGTTTCTTTAAAACCTGAACCTATTCCATTAGATGTAAAAGTTATATTAATTGGTGGCACGAATATTTATCACACACTTTTATCTTTAGACCATGACTTTAGAAAATTGTTTAAAATAAAAGTAGAATTTGAAGATGATGCCCCTCGTACTATTGAAAATATGAATAAACTTGCTAGATTTGCTTCTGGATTCTGTGAGCAAGAAAACCTACTCCCACTTGATAAATCTGGTATGGCAGGACTTATAGATTATGCAACACAAATTGCTAACGATAAAGATAAACTTTCAACTAGATTTAACGATTTAGCACAAATAATTGGTGAAGCAGCAACTTGGGCTAAACTTGATAAAGCTAAATATATTACTGAAAAGTATATTGATAAAGCTCTTTTTGAAAGAATAGAAAGAGTAAAAAAATATGATACTAAATATCTTGAAATGATAGAAGATAACACACTTTTAATAAACACAGAAGGCAGTGAAGTTGGTCAAATAAATGGATTAACTGTAATGACTATTGGAGATTATTCTTTTGGAAAGCCAGCTAAAATTACTGCAAACACTTATATTGGAAAAACAGGAATTGTAAACGTGGAAAGAGAAGTTGAACTTTCTGGTTCTACACACTCTAAAGGTGTTATGATTTTAACAGGTTATTTAGGAGAAAAATTTGCACAAGATATTCCACTTTCTCTTACAGCAAGCCTATGTTTCGAACAATTATATAATGGAGTAGATGGAGATAGTGCTTCTAGTACAGAACTATATGCAATTTTATCTAGCTTATCTGAAATACCTATAAATCAATCTATTGCAGTTACTGGTTCAGTAAATCAAAAAGGCGAAATACAACCTATAGGCGGAGTTAACGAAAAAATAGAAGGTTTCTTCCAAATATGCAAATTCCGTGGATTAAATGGTTCTCACGGTGTAATGATACCAATTCAAAACGTAAAAAATCTACATCTTTCAAAAGAAGTTGTAGAAGCTGTAAAAAACAAACAATTCCATATATATGCTATTTCTACAATAGATGAAGGAATTGAAATTTTAACAGGTGTTCCTGCAGGTAAGAAAGATAAAAATGGTAAGTTCATAGCAGGTACAATAAACTATTTGGCTTATGAAAAATTAAAGAAATATGCTAAATTAAGCAAAGAAATGGAATAAAATGAAAAACAGTAGGAAAAATTATTTTCCTACCGTTTTTTTGTTTTTATCAGAAAGATTATTTTAAGAAACGTATTGCATAAGTCTCCCAAAGCAATCAATTCCGAGAGCCTTTAGCTCATTTGGAAGATGTTTTTTAAAAACTTCAAATAAGGCTTCTTCATCCTTATAAACTATTCTGGATTCTGGGCCTACTGAAACCTTTGATGCAACTGCCCTAGTATCCTTTTTAAATGCAGTTATACCTTTTCCTGTTCTTTTTAATTTCCGGTAAATTCCCTCTATTTCAGAGGTTGTAAAGTAGCCTTGAATCATAATGCAATTCCTCCTTCAAAAAAATTAATCTACTTCTATAATAGCACTTTTTGTATATTATGTCAATTTTATCATTAAAATTCTAGTATTTTCTTTAACTCTTGCTTTGTTTTTTCTAAATCTTTTCCGTTTTCTATTTTATGTACATGTATTTTGGGATATTTTTTTGCAAGTTCATCTGCCATTTCTAAATATGTATTTTGCTGTTTTATACTGCTTTCTTTTTCAAATTTGGCATATTTTACTGTTGCTTTGCCGTCTCTTTTTAATCGTTGTTCAAATAGATTTTCATCTTCTAAATATAGTGTAATATAATAAATATCAAAATCTAATTCACTTAATTTTTGTACTAGTTCATTATATACTTCTGTAAAAGAATAGTCTTTAAAACCTAATCTACAGTAATTTTCTTCTGTAAAAAATGTTCTATCAAACAATAAATTAATATTTAGGTTCTCTAATGTTTTCATATAATTTAATAAATTTTCATACATTATTTTAGATTTTTTTAATCCCTCTTTAGAACTATCACTTGTTCCAGAAAGTCTATATAAATTTGTATATTTCATAGAATGTCTTAAAAAATCTGTTATTGTTGTTTTACCGACACCTTGTGGTCCTTCAACTATTACTATTTTAGAATTAGCCATGTTACATTTCTCCTTTTATTGACAATAAAAAAATATTATATTGCACTCCTTTTTTCTATAATAGGAATTTCCTATTTTGGATGTAGGGGTCGGCGTCCTTAGGGCGACCCGC
>JABLTO010134184.1_pt1 | contig 21726 bp, 32 predicted proteins | sample 7160091 | NCBI WGS metagenome assembly JABLTO01 (sample SAMN14651225, study PRJNA627086) | human gut metagenome | isolation source: feces | host: Homo sapiens
CGGCCGCAGACTGCTATTTTATCTCCTGGCTGGATACCGGTCAGGCCGCGTGCGCCGATGCTGTAGTCCCAGACGCGGCCGCGCAGTCCGGCGAGCGTTTCGCCGTACAGAGGCCCTTCGAAGCCGATTCGCTCACCTGTGGCGGCGGATGCGTATTCAAGCGATTGCACTTCTCACCTTCCTTGCGAAGTCGCGGTCCCCTATCGTCGGCGTGTACCTGGCGATGATCGATCCGAGGTCGTCGTGCAGCGATTCGACGGCCGCGATGAGTTCCCGCAGATCGCCGTCGCCGGCATTGGCGCCGGTGCCGGCCGTGACGTTCAGCCTGCCGGTCTTCGACCAGTCCGCGTCGGAGAGGCTCATCGTGGAGACGAGCGAATCCATGGAACGGCTGACCACATGCGCGGAATCGTCGATGCCCAATGCCATGCCACGTCCGACCATCACGCCGACCTCGTCACGCATGAGGCGTGACGGCGAGTGGATGCCGAGTTTGCTTTTGACCGCGGAGATGGCGTCGTTGACGCCGGAGAGCAGGCTCGACGCGATGCTGCCGATCTTGCTCTGGATGCCGCTGACGATGCCGCTGACGATGTTCGCTCCGATGCTGAGCATGCGGCCCGGCAGGGAGGAAAGGGTGCTGACGATGTTCTGCACGAACTGCTTGCCGGCCTGCGACGCCTTGGTCCCCATCTGGGACGCCCAGTTGGCGACGCTGGAGATCGTCGCGGACAGCCAGGAGCCGATTCTTCCCGGCAATTGGGCGAGGAACGTGCCCACGCTCGTGAGGAACCGGCTGCCCGCCTGGATGGCCTGCGATGCCATGTTGGAAACCCACGCCGAGGCTGAGGCTACGGCTCCCGCGAGCCAGCTGGCCACATTGCCGGGCAGCTGGGTGAGGAACGTGCCGACGTTCTGCAGGAACTGCGTACCCATCTGTAGAGCCTGCATGGCCGTGGACGACACCCATGCGCCGATGCTCGCGGCGGTCGAGGCGAGCCATGCGGCCACGTTCCCTGGGAGTTGGGTAAGGAACGTTCCGACGTTCTGCACGAATTGCATGCCCATCTGGAGTGCTTGCGCGCCGAACGCGACCGCGTACAGCGCGATTGACGTGACGGTGTAGCCGAGCCAGTAGGCGATCGTCTCTGGCAGGTTCATGATCGCGTTGGCGAGGTTCGTGAGGAACTGTTGGCCTGCCTGCAATGCGGACTGGCCGAGGTTCACGGCCCATGATGCGACGGCCGACGCGGCTCCGGCGAGCCAGCTGGCGATGTTGCCGGGCAGCTGTTGGAACCATTGTCCGATGCCTTGGATGGCCGACGGGAGCGTCGAGGTGAAGAACGTGACGATGGTCTGGCCGATAGAGGTGACCTTGCCGACGGTCGCCTGCCACGCGGACGAGAGGAACGACGTGAACGACGCCCACATTTGACGTCCGGTATTGGTCTGGGTGAAGAACCATGCCAATGCTGCCACGACCGCACCGATGGCTACGACGAGCATTCCGATAGGATTCGCGTCCAAAGCAGCGCTGAACGCCAATTGCACGGCAGTAGCGGCCTTGGTCACCGCACTCCACGCCGATTGAGCGGTCTTGACGATGTTGAACGAGCCAGCGAGTTGCTTCAGACCGCCCGCCACACTTCCCGCGTCGGAGATCTTGCCAATCAAATCGAACGCGGCCGTAGCGGTCTTCTCCACACCGGAGGCAGTCGCGGAAATGGCCTTCAGCCCACCGGAAACCGTCTTCAGCCCGGCCGAGACGATATCCCAGCCTTTGACCGCGAGCAATGCAATGGTGATGGCTTTCAACGCGCCGGATACCAGTGCGCCGTTCTGCTGCGCCCACTGTCCGACCGACTGCAGCCAGCCTCCCACCGTCATGAGCACGCCGGTCAAAGTGTTCAACAGTCCGGCGAAGCTCTGCGCCGCGGAACTGGCGGTGCGCGCGCTGTCGTTGAAGCCGAAGGCCTGCGAGACCGCGGCCGCCAATCCGGAAACCAGCGAGCCCAATCCGGAGATGACGCCGGTCAGGCTTTCAAGGAACGGCTGCAACGCGCCCGTCTCGATGAACGTGTTGACGAACGTCTTCGCCCATCCCGCCGCGTTCGACAACGCCTGCGCGACCGAAGCGACCACGCCCGCGAGCGCGCCGGCGGTGGTGGAGAACATTGTGGCGGCTTCGCCGCCATTGTTGAGTCCGCCTATGAGTGATGTGATTGCGTTCCAGAGGCCAGTGAGTTGGCTTTTGAGGCTGGCCGTCGCCGAGGCGAGCATCTGGAAGCCGGGAATGTTGGAGATCGTGTCGCCAAGGTTTTTGAGTTTCGCCTGTGTGGCGGGTATCGCGTTCTCGAGGCCTTGTTGGAGTGCCGCGCCGACTTTTTGCAGGGTTGGTGTGACGGCTGCGGTGAATGTGTCGATGAGTGGGATGGCTTGGTTGAACAGGCCACGCAGGCCGTCGAGGACTGGTGTGGCGGCTGTTTCTCCGAGTCGGCTCAATGCGGCTTTCACGTTGGCGAGGGCGCCGGTGAATGTGGTGCCTGCGGATAGTGCGGCCCCGCCTAGGCCTTCCTGCATGGCGTCGGCGAAGGTTTGGAAGTCGATTTTGCCGTCCGAGACCATGTCGGACACTTCGGCGCTGGTCTTGTTCAGATGCTTGCCGAGCATTTGGAGGACTGGGATGCCGCTCGACATGAGCTGGAGCATGTCGTCGCCCTGGAGTTTGCCTCGGGCGGCGACGGAACCGAAGATCATGCCGATGTCGGTGAGGCTTCTGCCGCTGATCTGCGCGGTGTCGGCCACGGTCTTGAGAACCTTGGTCAGGTCCCCGCCCTCCTTGATGCCGGAAGCGGACAGGCTTGCCGCCACGGTCGCGGCGTCACCCAATCCGAACGCGGTGCCTTTGACGGAGGCGAGCGCGTCGTTCATGATTTCGGTGACGCTGGCGCTGTCGTGGCCGAGGCCTTTGAGTTTGGCTTGCGCGTTCTCGATGTTGAGGGCGCGGGTGAAGCCGCCTTTGGCGGCCAATGCGGTGATGCCGCCGGCGAGGGTGGCGATCGCGCCGGTGCCGACCTTGCCGATTTTGCCGAATGCTCCGCCGATTTTAGAGATGAGGGTGTTGGAGCTTTTCTTGGAGGCTTTGTTGACGGCGTCGCCGATGTCGCCTTCGATGCTTTTGCCGAATCCTTTGCCGGATGGTTCGACGTGGACGTATGCGACGCCTATGTCCTGTGCTGCCATCGTGTTTCCTTATTCGTAGGTTGGGATTCCGATGGCGGTCGGAGTCAGAGGTCGTCGTTGATGTGGAAGTAGGCTTTGAGCCGTTCCCTGTCCTCGCGTTGACGGCGGGTGAGGTTGTGTGCTGGGGTTGGCGGGCGGAGCGGGTCGTGCTCGTGGTCGAACCATGGGCGTTTGCGTTGTCCGGACAGCGTCCAGACCGCCTGTTCGGCTCCGTCGGGTGCGTAGACGGCGTTCTGCAACGCCATCCACGAGTGGCTCGTGTGGTCTTTGAGGATTTCGCGGGTCAACGCCCAGGCAAGTCCCCAATCGACTCGTGGACGTTGGCCTTCAACCCATTCCCGGAAGCGTACGGGCCTGTAGATCTGCCCGTACGCTCGGATCCAGTCGTAGGCTAGTGCCGCGCGATTGTTGTTCCAGAGGTGGGCGAGGTAAACGCTTTTGGGTCCAGTCCGGATTCCTCGGCCCACGCCTTGATGGTCGCGGTGAGGTAGGCCATCGGACGTTTGGTCTTGCGCAGCACGTTCCAGAAGTTCGGCTGCATCGTCTGGAAGTAGGCGAGGAACGTGCTCACGCAGGCCGTGGTTTCCTCGTCGGAGAGCATTGGCTTGCTTTTGACCAGGAGGATGGCCTGGACGAGTTCGATGGGCAGTTCCGCGTTGTTGAGGTTCGGCAGGTCGAGTTTGACGCCGGCGACCTCGAGGTGCACGTCGGGTTTGAGCTCTTCCGCTTCGGTCAGGTCCACGTCCACGACATGGTATTCTTTGTCGCTCATGTTGGCTCCGTTCTAATGGTTGGCGGTTTGATGTGGTGGTCCCGTGCGGTCGACCGCCATCGGCCGCACGGGAAGAATCAATGGGTCACTTGGCGTCTTCGGTGACGAGGCCCCATGCGTGGAACTGCTCGCCTTTGTCGCCCTTGAGCATCTTGAACGTCATGCTGAAGTTCATGATCTCGCTGGATTTCAGGCTCACGTCGTCACGGTCGCTCACCTTCGCGTTGGTGCCGTACAGGAGGAACGGACGGTCCTGCTGGTCGAGCGCGACCAGCACGAGGATCCACTCCTTCTTCAATCCGGCGCCCTTGATGCTGATGCCGCCGTCCGAATCGACGTCCACGTCGAAGTAGGCCGACACCACATCCTTGCGGCCCTCCATGGCGGCGAGCTGCAGGGTCCAGTAGCCCGGATCCGTGTCGGACAGGACGATGTCGCCGTTGTGGGCCTTGTAGTCGGTGCTGTCGCCCGGTTCCGGATGCAGGACGGCGCCGTCCTCCGTGGAGTAGCCGATCGGCTTCTTGCTTGCCGGCGGGGTCCAGGCCACTCCGGTCGGAGCCACGAACGTGCTGTCGTCCTTGGGGAACAGGAACAGCGCGTAGTTTTTGATTAGGCGCACGTTGCCTGCGGTGTTGCCGCTGGACACGTACCCGTAGTCGGTCGCGCCCTGCGCGGCCTGCGCGCTGGGCGTGGATGCCGCCTGCGCGGCGACGGTGGTTTTTTCGTTGTTGTCAGACATTCGTCTGCACCTTTCCGTTCTTCGCGTGTGGCGGCACGTTGTCTTTTGTTGTGTTTCAGTTGACGGTGACCTCGAGCAGGAGCACGCCGTACGCGCACACCAGCCTCTTGTCCTCGTCCGTCATGCGTACCGGCCCGGATTCGAGTGACGCGTCGATGAGCGGCGCCTTCTGTCCGAGCCTGATGATCTCCCTCGCGATGTCGGCCCACAGGCGTGCGGCCTTGTCCCAGTCGCCAGTATGGTCCTCTCTCATGCATCGCACGCTCAGCCGCAGCCGCACGTACTGCGAGATTGGGGTGCTCATGCCTTGCATGGAGTCGGCCAGCGTGGCTTCGGTGAAGGGAGGTTCGAGGTCGCTTCGTTCGATGGTGTCGAACGTCACGTCCGGGAACAGTGTCCTCAGTTTGGGCAGGAGCAGGGGTTCCGTGCGCCGTGGAGTGACGGGGATGCTCATACGTGCATCCTTCCGAGTGTGTCCTCCAGCGTGCCGTGCGCCTTCTCCACCGGTGCCGGGCAGAGGATGGCCACGCCGCTGCGGTTCTTGCCGTCATGGTCGCGGACCATGCAACGGTCATCCTCTACGGCGGCCTCGGCCGCGTCCCTCATGCGCGAGCGCAATGTCTCGTTTTTGAGGACCTGTTGGCTGAACGCCTTGCGGTTGAATACGAATCTGCATCGTTTGGCCATGGTTTATCCTTCCCGTTCGCCTACGGTGATCACGTCGCCGACGTGGCGCCCGTGGAGGTTGTCCCACACCTGCGGCTTGCCCTTGACGGGCAGCAGCCGGCCCCTGGCTTTGATCAGGTCGGTGGCCTGGATGCCGGTCGGCTGGCTACCGCGGATGTGGATCGTGTATTCGATGGTCTGCGGGCTGGCGTTCTCCTCGGTCTGGTCGGTGGTGGAGGTTGGCGCGACCATCGCCTGGAACGTGCCGACGCGGGCGGGTTTGCCCTGGATGGGGTTGCCGTCCGTGTCGGTGGTGGACTGGCCACGCCACACTTCGATGGTTTCCACTAGGACGTCTCCCCCGTTGCCATGTCGACGCTGAACGCGCGCTGAGCGTTGATGCCAAGGATGCGTTTCTCGTCGTCGCGCAGCCAGAGATCGCCGGTGGGCGCTCCGAAACTGTATTGTTCGCTGAAGCTGCCGGTGGTCTGGTTCATCTGCGTGATGCCGCCGGGAATGTCGTACGGGTCGGCCTGCATGATTCTGCGGACGATGTCGCAGGTGATCTTCGTCAGCAGGCGTGGCCGTTCTTCGCGGAGCCGCTGCCAGATGGGCGAGCGTTCCTTGATGTAGTCGGTCACGTCCGCGAGATGCGTGTCGGCTTTCTGACGTTCCTCGTCGGTGAGCTTGTGCCACCTCCGTTCGAGATCGTCGGAGGTGGCGAACATGTCCGGTTCGTCCGTCATGGTCACTTCTTGTCCGGCAGCTTGATCACCCCGGAGGCCGCGAGGCCGGTGATAGTGTCATCGAACTGTTTCGCCAAAGTATTGAAAGCCGTGACGAGCTTGTCGAATTCATCCTTGGTCGGAGCGGCTGCGGCGGCCTTGACGATGTTGCCGTCAACGTTGCCAATCGTCTCTTCGGGCGCGAACTGCTTGATGCCGCCGAGGGTGTCCTTGCCGGCCTCCGGCAGTTCGTAGGCACCGGAACCGGCGGAGAAGGCGGTGCCGTCAGTGTTGACAAGCCGCACCTGCGCGTCCAACGGGCCGACAGTGTGCTTTTCCTCGCCTGCGGGGTTGATCACAAGCGTCTGGATGGGGAAACTCATCGTTCACCTCACTTGGTCTTGAGCACGGCGAACGCGTTCGGGTCGATGACGGCGAACGCGTACATCGCTTCGGTACGGTATGCGATCTGGTTGTGGGCCTTCAGGTCCACGCCGGTCTGGTCCGGGTCGCCGTAGGCGATGATCTCGCTGGTCAGGTCGCGGACCATGCCCCATTTGATGAGGCTGAAGTCTCCCATGAACGCGAGCACCTTCGTCGGGGTCGAGGCCAGTCGTCCGTTGACGGTGCCAGAGGTCGCGGCGGTGATGCCGTCCAGGCTGCCGGCCTGCAGGTTCAGCGGAATCTCCGGATAGAAGCGCATGCCGGTGGAGGGGACGCGCAGCTTGCGCAGACGGGACGCCCAAGTCTTGGACAATGCCACGCCGTTGATGTCGTAGGAGTCGTTCAGCGCATCGGCCAGGGCGTCCACGTTGCTGATTTCGTCATCGCCGGCGATCACCTGCACGGCGGACGTGCTCAACGGGTTGAATCCGGAAAGCGCGGTGCCGGTCTTCGGGTTAATCGCATGGTAGATCACGTAGTCGAGCGCACGGCCCAAAGCGGCTGCCTGATCCGCCTGGATGCTGCGGATGATCTGCAGCTGGTTGTCCTCGTCGGCCCACTGGAGTTCGCTCGTGACGCGGGTGGTAGTCTGCACCTTGAAGCGCTTCGCCACGACGGAATCCACGGTCTGCTCGTAACTGTTCTTGACCGCGCCTTCGGCCACGACCTCGGCTTCGCTCTTGCCGTTGAACACGAGGTAGTCGGCGTCGGAGAAGATCTGCGGCGTGCTGGGGCTCAGGGACGCGATGGTGCTGGTGTCCTTGGCCTTGTTCACGATTTCGGTGGCCACGCTCACGGGGAGCTTGATCTGGTCTGTTTTCATCGCCATGATGGCTTGTCCTTTCGGATGGTTGGGTTATTTGCCGAGGAGCTGGTGGATGTACGAGAGCTCTTCGGCGTCCTTGTTGTTGTTCTGGTGCGAAGGAGAGCCCGTCTGGTTCCTCACCTGAGGCGGCTTGGATGCCGGATGCAGCGCCGCGTGCAGGAGGTCCGCATGCGCCTCGAGTTCCTCCTTGGTTCCGCCGCGCAGCAGTTCGGCCGGAACGTCCTTGTCTTTGGCGACTTCGGACACCCATTCGGCGTGCTGTTTCTCGGCCGCGGCGTCGTCGATCTGCTTGCGCAGCGCCGCGTTCGATTCCTTAAGCTTGTCGATTTCGCTCTTTCCGGCGTTCTCCATCTCGTCGAGTTTCATGGCCTTGGACTTGAGCTCGTCGTAGTCCTTGTACTTGCCGCGCTCCTTCGCCAACCTTTTCTCGACGATCTGGTCGACCTGTTCCTGGGTGAACGATTTCGGCTCGCCGCCGTCGCCACTATCGCCGGAACCGCCCTCGTCCCCGCAGCCGTCGATGAGACGGATACGGGCCGGGAATCGGAATCTGTTGAACATGCTGTGCTCCTTCTTGCTGTTTCCCGTGGATTCGAGTTCGACCGCGCCACGGTGCGCTGTATGGTCCTCCCACGCGATACGGCGCATGGTCGCCGCCAACCTGAATGGCTGGCCGAGTGGTGGATGCAGGATTCGCACCTGCGCGGCTGTGAAGCGCCCGAGTTACAGTCGGGTCCGTTCGTCTGCTCCGGCAATCCACCGAAATCAATGGTTTTTGGTAAAATAGAAGTACCGGAGGTCCCGTGCAGACTTGAAATAATAGCCTATTCGTGCGGGAGTGCCTCCGGGTTTTTATTGCAGCTCGATTTCTCTCATCCCGTTGTTGTCCAATAGGAACAAACGTCTGATCTTGTTTTTCTTATGCAGCGCGTTATAGCGGGAAAGTTGCGTCACCAGTTTCTCCGGAGCCGAGTATCCAGTGAGATCCACAATGAATGCATCCTTCACGACACCATGCTGCTCGGCTTTGGATACCGCTTTTGAGATGTTCTTCGAAATGGATCCGTAGTCTGGGCGTTTTTGCCGAGATGACTTAACCTCGCACTCAAGGTCTTGCTCAATCCATTTCAAGTCATTCGTCGATTTGTGCCCCAAAGTATCGCGTGGAATCCATTCGTAATGCTGTCCGAGTGACTTGAAATGTTCCAGGAACACGATTTCATGCATCTCAAGGACGTCTGCGTCTACGGGGACGCCAAGCGCCTTCTGCCTTCCATCCCATCCTTTCTTGCTTAATGATTTCTCGTCGCGCATGCCGGTGAAATCATGTTCGACTTTGAAAGACGCACGTTTCTTCGGCATGATCCCGTCGCTCAATTGCTTAGGGAACTTATGACGCATAACGAATGTGACGGCATTCGCGTCGGCCGAATCCAACTTGATTCCGGCTTCCTCGGCGGAGGACTTCCAATTCTTTCCCAATGCGTTGCCGTTGATGGCTTGCACGGCCTGATCGTACATGGCTTTATACTTCGCTTGGTCATAGCCGAAGATCTTGTCCTTGCCCCAGCTGCACACAGGAATGCAACGGCATTTGCCGTTATGGAAAGAGCCGCCGAAGTCCGCGCTTTCCTCACTGGTGTATGCGAATCCTCGGCTGGCGAGCATCACGCAAAATGCACAAGGATTGGAGCCTCGTGGGACGCGTGCCCATCCAGGATGCGTCTCGTCGGCGTCGCGGTTGTTCTGCGTGGTCAATCGTACAGACCTGCTCATCATGTCGGCAATGAACTGCTGCCAGTCGTCCACCGTCTTCAGGTCGGGCCAAAGGTCTTCAACAGTCAGCCCGTTGGCGTTGCCATGCTTCAAATTAGTGTAGTTATGCCCATTCCAATCGGTTCCAGTGAAACCGCCTACCTGACGGTATAGCACTTCATATTCGTCGCAAGTAGATGAGACGTAGGGCGGCATTTTGACGCCGGCGTATTTCTGCCACAGGTTCCTGGTATCAGTGTAGTACCTACGTGATCGTTCGGACGCATCGCGGGTGTACCTGAGCACTATGTCTTGTCGTTCCAACGGTTTCGCGGATTCCATCGCGTCGGTGGCGTCGTCTGTCAGATTCTCAAGATCAGTCTCGTAATCCCTATGCAGTTTCTCCAGTTTCTGACGAAGCTGCGCTTTCGCCGGTTCCGGCAGATCCAGATTGTTCAGATCCATCCGTCACCTCCGAGGACGCCGCGCTTCTGTCCATGAGCTGGTCGATGCGTTGTTCCGATTTCTGCCGTTGCTGGTCGGCGCGTAGGCGGGTGATTTCCTCGCGGGTCAGGCCGAGACGTTCGAGTCCGACATCGGAGTCGGCGTAGCCGGTGATCTTGTCGGCGATCTTTGTGAACGCGTCGGCGCGCGCCGCGTCGGAGATTTCCCTTGTGGGCGCCCATACCGGATGCACGTCGCGCATGGAGTCGGGTATCGTGTTCGCGCCTTCGCGCAATGCCACGGCGATGCCCATGGCCCGTTTGAGTTCCCGTCCGAAGGCCACATTCTGCTTGTCAGCGATGCGCGTCAACCGTCGTTCGGCGGACGCCATGGCCTCGGCACTGGTCGGATTGTCCAACGTGATTCCCAGATAGTCGACCGGCACTCGGGTCTGCGAGGCGACGAGCATGGCCATCGTCTTGAGCATGTCCGAATGGGGCGTCATGGACGCCTGCTGCACCTGCTGCAATTGGGGAAGGTTGCCGTCCTCGTCGGCACTGATCGCGTTGATCGCCTGGATGAGACTCTTCCACGTGTTGCTGCTGAACGCGTCCCTGTTCGCTCCGATGAACCAGAGTTTCGGAACGGAATAGAATTCGGCAGACGCCTCCATGCGGACCACGGTACGGAATCCAGCATCGACAAGGCTCATGAGCGAACGGCTGATGCGGCTGTGGCCGAACGGCCGGTCCATCTGCCTGTCATAGGCGAGCGAGACGACCGTCGGCTGATCGAAGTTCGTTTCAATTTTCTCCGCCCGCCATGGCATCAGGTGGCCGGAGCATTCGTAGACCTTGCCTGGAAGCCACACGTTGAACGCGCATATCCGCCCGTCCTTATCGTCCTCGGTGATGGTCAACGCGGCGGCCAGACGATGGTTGCGCCGGTCCCAGATGCCCGCGGACCAGTCGGCGGAACGCGGAATCATACTGATTCGTTCCGGATTCTCCGGGTCTGCGGCGATGGTCAGGAAACTGCATGAATGCTTGTAAGCGGATACGATCAGTTCGGACGTGGCCACGTCCAATTGGTTGTCCTCGAACAGGTCGCCAACACCCATCGTGTCGTCACCGGAAATGCTGAACCCTTCCAGGTCGCTCAAATCGCTCAATGAGCGGACGGCCAGTTCCGGCCATCCAATCATCGCCTCGACCTTGTTTTTGATCTGGTCCGGGATGGAGATTCCGAAGTCCTTGAACCGTTCCTTGCAGTCGTAGTAGGCTCCGCGGATCAGGTTGCGTGGATATTTCTCTCGCCATACGCGCAACAGTTCGTGGATGATGGGCATGTCCTCGTCGTCGACGCCGAGGATGGCGCCGATGTTGCCGCTCGCGGTATCGAGGTAGCTGCTGCCGGTGAATTTCGGTGCCGTGCTTACCGTAGTGCCGTCGGCCATGTAGAACACCATCAGACCATCACCTCCTGTCGTCTTCCCGGATGTCGTTTCGTCGTGCACGCCCCGTACAGGGCGAGTGTGGTGGACACGAGCGGGGTTATGTCAATGTCACTGCCGAGTTTGTTCCAGGCGATCGCGCCGGACTGTCCCAATGGACGCGTGGTCGCGCCATTGACAGCTGCGGCCAACTGCGGCTGGTATTCGTCCCGCGGATGCTTGAGCGTTCCGGCTTTGAGCATGTCGAGGAACCGGCCACATGCGCGGCCCATCTCCTGCATGTTCGTGACCATGACCTTCACATGTGCTTTCTTCAGTTCCGGCAGCAGGCTCATAGCGGGCGACTGCGCGTCGATGACCACGCTGGCGGCCTTCGGCCAGCGTTCAGCGAGCCAGTCCACGGCCCACATGGTTCCCGCCTGCCGCGCGTCCTTGATGTTCGCCATCTGGACGATGGCCGAACCGTCCGCGTATCGTAGCGCCGCTCCGATGGTCAGCACGCTCCTGTCCGGAGGCATGTCGATGCCGAAGCTCACCGTGCCGCCCTCGGGCACGTCGTCGACGGCCGCGGCCTGCCACAGGTCGGGACTGATGGCGTATGCGGTGGCGGTCTCGTCCCATATGCCAAGCGCCTCACGACGGAATGAATCGTCCGACAGGTTGTTGCGCATGCGCATGATTGCCTGGACGCTTGTACGTTTCGGATAGCTGGGATTCGCTTTAGCCCACTGTTCGCGGTCGTCCGGATCCGCGTCCTTGTCGGCGGCGAGCTCCACGTAGAGGAGGTTCCCGTCATGGTTCAGCGCATGCATGCGCTTCTCCGTGAACGCCTCGCACTGATCTCCCGGCTTGGGTGGATTGCCCATATACACGACCAGGGGGTTAGGACTCGTGTTCAAAACCGGAATCATGTTGTCCATCGCGCGCACTGTGAGGATCTGCGCTTCATCGAACACGGCCACGTCCACGCTGTGCAATCCTCGGCCGAAACCGTTTTCGCGGGCGCCGAACATGATGCGGCTGCCGGACGTGAACGTGATCTCCTGTTGGCCGTTTGCTCTGCGGATGCGTTCCACGTACCGGCCGAGCACTGGATTGTGCTCCATCTCGCACATGTCCGCGAATGTCTCGTCGCTGGTGCGCGTATGGTGGGCGGTCCAGATGGCTTTCAGGTTCGGTGTGAGTATCGCCTTGAGGAACAACGCGGTGCCGACAGTGAAGGTCTTGCCGATCTGCCTGCAGCTGGACAGCACGGCGCCGTCCGCGCCACACGCATACTTGCCTTCCGCGTTCTTGGCGAACAGAAGCCACAAGAAGCCCTGCTGCCACAAGTCGAAACGGATGCCGGCCTTGCGCGCGGCTTTGTTGATTCGCGTGAACTCGCTGCCGACGATGCCTTCCGGCTGGCGGAGGACCTTGGCGATTTCAGACAATCGACGCTCCGACATCGTCCGTCACCTCGTCTTCCTCGTCTTCGAACAGGTCGGTCAGGCCACCGACCTGGAGCGATTCGATGCGTTCGCATACGTCGATGAGCTGGCGGCTGATCGCGGGCAGCGCGTTCGCCGGCGTCGTGGGATCGGCCATGGCCTTGAGCAGCAGGTCACGGTTGTCTCGCAGTATGTCCAGCATGCTGCCGTCCATCATCCGTTCGAAGCTCCGCTGGTCGAGGTCGTATTCCGGTTCCCGTTTCGTCTCCGCAGTCCCGACAGTCGGACTGCTTTTCCTCGCCTGTGCCGGCCTGCTCTTTTTCCGACGCCGATAGTCTTTCTGTCTGCATTTCGCGGAGCAATATTTCTGTTGGCTGCCCCTGCCGCTCGGTCTGAATTGCCTGCCACATACTTCGCAGATCATTGTGTTTCCTTCGTTCCAAAACCAGTGAGGAACCCGAGCTCTTCGCGCAATCTTGCTGCGGCAGCTTCCGCCTGTGCAAGCGTCTTGAATGGACCTCTCTTGTGTGCCTTCCTGTTCTTGATAACCTCAACTTGCCATGCTTTTCGGTCGTTACGCCAGTAGACACCGCGGATTCTGGATTTGCTGTTCTTATTGCAGGAGACTCGATACTCGGAATTCTCCTGAACTGTTACTGCTCTTAAATGGTCTGGGTTAACGCATGAACGGTTGTGGCAGATATGATCAATCACCATCCCGTCTGGGATAAACATGTTATGGGTTAATGCATATGCGAAGCGATGCGCCGGAACGGATGTCTTTGCCAGACGGAATGTGCCATATCCCTTTGGGTGATGAGCGCCGTCCCATTCCCAACATTTACTAGGGTCAGTGCTTTTGAAGTATTTATTAAATCGTTCTATGTCAGATGCTGACGCTTTGAAAAAGGCCATATTCCGCCTTTCATTCAACGTATGCGTAACACAATTCGTTACGCTTAAATTTCAAGAGAAATATCGGCACTGCACCCGAGGCGACCGGGAGGGGGTGTACCCGGGGTCTCCGCCCTGGTATCGGAGTCAGATGCCGAACGTTTTGAACGGCATCGAGCTTGCTTTCACTTCCTGTCTGCCAGCCAGCAGCGCTCGTGCGTGTTCGTCTGTCTTGTCGCTCTTCATCCTGTTGCATCTGCGGTGCGTGAGCCTGCAGTTCGTGAAGCTGTATGGATCACCACCGCGTGAGACTGGTATGAGCTCGTCGACTTCGGCGCTCATCGGATGTGGTGTCTTCAATGTCTTGTCGACCGGCTTGCCACAGATGGCGCACACGTCGTATGCGGCCAGCACTCTTGCCCTGAGCTGTCTGCGCCGCCAGCCGTTGCTGACACGCTCGTTACGCCGCTTGCTCATGTGGCCTCCCCACATGTATGAGCCCCGGGGTGTCATGGATGCATCAATGATTATCTTCGCCGTTGGCTTGCTGGAATGCCGGTATAGGGGCTCCCGTATATGAACACTCCCGTGTCTTGTAGGGGCTCCCCATCATCTGCGAATACCCCTACCCCGGGTTTGTTTCATGGGTGCCTTCGGCGGGATTCGAACCCGCGTCCACACGCGGCCACAAGGAAGAGAATCCAATAAAGACTCGCGGCCGGTACGATCTACCACTGATTCCTACGAAGGCATACCGGCAGGCGGATTTGAGCATCACCGCATCACGGAAGCACGGGATTGGCTTGCCTGCCACATTGAGGTATGTCCACTCTGACGGGAGTGGGCGGAGCGTGTCCGATATGCCGTTCGGACAGGACGGGACTGCAACACAGGGAGTTAGGAGAATCCATGGCGGATATGAAAAGGGTTCAAACCAAGTCACCTCGGTTTGAACCCTCTAATCCACTGACAATTCTGCGTTGCACTTTCGATTTTGTCAAATCGAATCGCGGCGCAGCACCTGCCGATGCACGTCCGAAAGCCTGTACAATGGCCGTCCCTTATCGTTCTCACCGGCCGGCTGAAGCCTGCCACGCTTACGCCACGAGCGAATCGTATTCGCATTGCACTGGAACCCGCATTCGCGCAGCAGCTCAGCACACTCCCCCGCCGTGAACGCCCTGCCCGATTCGATGCACTCCCGCAGGAAACCCAATCGCACATCGACCACGCGATAAGCGTTGCCGCACACCGGACAATCAACGCTCACCGCGCCGATCTCCGCACTCAGCTCCACGCCGCACAGAGGATTCAGGCACCTGCCGATGCCGTGCCTGGATGGTGGCACGTCGATGATGGCCAGCGTCTTGCGCGCCAACCGCTGCCAGTCATGCCAGATCAAACCGATGTCCGGCAGGCGGTTCAAACGCTGGCATGACCAGCATGCCTTGAGCATGTCGACGATGGGCGGGACCGCGATGCTTGTGGCCCATGGCATGGCCGGCGGCGCATACAATCGACACCACAACGCCGTCACCGCATCCTCGATCTCCTGCAGATGGTCAACGACCGAGAGTCTGATAGGCGTGGGCGCGGACTGCAGGTTGACACGTCCAGGCTGGTGGCCTCCGTAATGCGCCGTCGAATCCAGGAACTCGCGCAGGGCTTGGATCCATGACGGATAGTCGTGGATCCATCCCCTCAAAGCGGTCTCGCACTTGTCGCACATCGTGGCCTGGATACGGCACTCCCCGCCGCACACTCGGCACATGCCGGCGAGCGCTGGCTTGTTTTGGTTGTTTTGTGGTGGTTGTGTCTGGTTTGGTGTTGGTTGGGATTCGTTGGTTGGTTCGTTCATTTGTTCGATTCCCTCCGGCGGGTGTAGTCTGGTTTGCGGTGATGCCAGGAGCCCGGCCGGAAGGTCGGGTTTTTGTTTATTCGTGGTGTTGTTGGATGATCGCTTTGATTTCCTCTTTGGGGACTTGAGGAACCAGTGGCGAGATCTCATCGAGGCTGTATCCGGCCTGATGCCATTTGACGATCATGTCCATGAGGGTTTTCTTCACTTTCATTTCGTTTCCCTTCGTATTTGCCGGATGATCGTCTCGTATGGTTTGCGGTGGAAGATGCGTATCCACCATTCGGGGCGGCGGCCCCATATGGTTTTGACTTCGGTGAGGGGAAACCATGATACGTACCATTTTTGGCAATTTCCGCAGTACAGCACCTCGCCTTCCTCCTTCGGTCTGGGATGCTCATGGTCGAACGCTGGCGGCCTTGGCACCAAATAACTTCGATTGCTCATTTTGTGTCCTTGAGTGGGATGCGTTTCATTCCTTCGCCGCCTTCATTTCTTGGACTTCACCGTCGAAAAAATCGATGATGAGATTGCAGATGGCGACCGCCGACGTTTTGAGCCGGGTTTTTTCCTCTTTGTTTTCGGCTTTGATGGCGAAAACGCCATCCTTGCTGTTGAAATCGATTCTCATTTCGTGTCCTTCTTTGTTTTGGCGCATTCCGGGCAGAGGCTGTCGTTGGGGTCGGTGGAGTTGGTCTGCCATCCCTCGTATTCGAGCCGGTGCAGCGGTCCGACGTCCCACTTGCGGCATTCGCGGCATGAGAGATGGTGGTGGTTCGGGCAGAGGCTGTCGTTGGGGTAATCTCGGTCGATGTGCCATCCTGCGGCTTCCAGTTCGTCCGGCGCTCCACTGTCGGTGATGTCGCAGTCATGGCATTCGACGTGCCAGTGGAGCGGGCAGTAGTGCCTGCCTTGGAGCTCGTCGCATTGCCAGCCGTGGTCGGCGGCCTCGTTGTCGGCGTCCTCGGCGAGCGCATCATAGACGGAAAGGCTTGTGTGGCACTCGTCGCAGATGACGTACAGCTCATGGATTTCCTGGTAGCTCATCGATCCGGTTCCTTGTCGGCTCCGCTCACATGGCTCCAGTCGCATGACAGGCCGCCCTTCTCGTAGCCCGAGTAAACGACGCAGTCCACTTTCTGTCGGACAGTGTGACGATGCATTCCTTGATGTCGTCGCTGAACTCTTCGGAGCATGTGGTGCCGGTGGCGGCGATGGCGTGGGCCGGGGTCGACGTCTTGGACGCGCTCCCGCATCCTGCGAGCGCGAGGAGGAATACCGGCGTGAGCAGGAACGTGATGATGGCGGCCACGCCGATGCCGGCGAGCGCGAGTGGCTTGCGTTTTCTCATTTCGAGTGTTTCCTTCCTTGTCTGGTGGCTTCCGTGTTCCATGCGCGTATGGCCTCCTTGAGGTCGTCGTGGCTGGTGAGGATGAGGATGCCGTGGCGTTCGCAGGAGCATGCCCATATCTGTCGTATGACAGATGTTTTCCGGTTGACGGCCCAGGCAATCCGGTCGAATCTGATGTTTCGGCTGCCGCAGGTCGGGCATGGCACTGGTTTGCGCCATTTGCGCAGTCGTGTCTCTTGCAGGTGTCCCATTGTCTTTCATTCCTTTCCGTAGATGGCGAGGCTTCGTATGCCGTTGCCCATGCTGTTGGAACATGTGTTCGGATCGTGGTCGATGATGTCCAGGCATATGCCTTGGAATCGGAGGCTGGCGGTGCCGTCCGGCCGGCGGATGAGTTCGAGCCGGCCGTCGATGACGACGTCCTGGTCGGTGCGGGCGATGCAGCGGCGGCCGATCAAGATGGCCGGATCGGCCGACCGCCACTTGTGCAATGGGACGATGACGCTCATTCCCGGCCACCCATCCAGCCGATCAGGAAGGCGAGCGCCAGGAGGATTATCGCGGTGTGGCTCATGCCGTTCCTCCGATCTCCGGGCTGGCCAGCATCTCGGTGATCGCGTCCTTGGCTATCAGCCGCCATGGTTCGCGGCCGTCGTCGTCGAGGTTTTCCCATGTGAGGTGTTTGCGGTGGCCGTTGGCGTGGAATCGGTTGTAGATGGCGTGCGCGACGGCGTATTGCGTGTCGAGGCTGATGACGAGCTGGTCTTGCTGGTCTTCGGTCATTGGTAGGTCTCCGGTCTTGGCGGTGCGAGCAGTGCGGCGAGCGCGTAGCTGGCGAGGCTTGTGGTGAGCGCCGCGATGGTCAGTGCGGTGTGGATGACGAGCCACGTGATTGGTGTCCACTGTTGGAGCGCCTGTCCGATGATCGCCCTGATGACGGCGTGTGGGATGAGCAGCAGCGCGAGGAGGGTGAACAGCGTGGCCATGGCGTCTCCGAGCCTGTCGGCGAGGTGGCTGATGGTCTTTCTCACTTGCTGGCTCCCGTCTTGACGGCGAGTGTCTTGAGCATGGCCTTGTAGTCTTTGATGTCGCGTGCGATGCAGGATTTCACCCGGTGTGGGCCGCCGTTGCCCTGGTATGGATCCGGGGCGCCGAGCACGGTGACGAGTTGGCGGATGGTGGCCATGTCGTATTTGCGGTAGGTGAGCCACGCGTCGGGGTTGAGGTTGAGTCGGCGGAGGAAGTCAAGGTCGAAGTCCACGTTGGTCCCCGCGGGGACGAGGGAGAAGCGCTGGAAGAGCGAGTCGAGGAATTCCTCCACGGCGTTGGCCACGACGGCCATGCTGTCATCGCGCACGGAGCCTCCCATGAGTTCGTACAGCAGGCCGTTGTCGGTGTGCATGGAGAAGGCGACGGGACTCATGGACAGGAGGTCGAGTCTGTCCGGGCGGATGATGCGGGACAATGATCCGAACTTTTGTTCGCCCAGCATGTCGGTGCATTCCATGCCGATCTCCAATGGCAGGCTTTTGCGCCTGTCCACGCCCGTGGTCTCGAAGTCGATCCACAACAGCGCCTCCGGTTTGCCGTTATTCTCGTGCATTTGTCATTCCTTCCGTTTGAATTGTCAATGTTTCGCGCATGGTCAATGGCGTGGCCGTGCCGTCCTGGTTGAGCCAGAGCCATCTCCCCTGCCAGTCGCGCACCGGGGTGGAGAGAGGATCCATGCCGAGCGGGACGATCAGTCCAAGCCGTTCCGCCTCCGCCACATGCTGGTGGACCCACCCGTGGCAGCCGGTCGTTCCCGAGCCGCACAGCTCGATGATGTTGGCCGGACTGTGCCTCACATCCGGATCCGCCGCCCGCCGAAGTTGACGGTGATGGCCGGAGCGTCCAGGCCAGCGCGACGGGTCATGGATGTTCGTCCCACACCGCAGACAATGCCAACCCTGCCGCTCCAAGGCGGCACGCTTCGAATCAGCAAACTCACTCACAACGCACCCCCTCCTGCATCAGACCGTCGACCAACACCAAACACGAAGTGCAATTGGCCCTCAACCCGGCCGCCATCGCCACGATGCCGTCATCCGCCCTGCCAGCGGCCAGCGCTCGCAGTTCGATTGTGCTGGCGGTCTGGGCGGTGTCGGTGAGGAGACGGCTGAGTTTGTCGAGTTGTTCCCTGGTCATTGGTTGTTCTCCTCGTCTTCTTCGTTTTCGTCGGAGTCGGCTTCGCTGATGGCGGCGATGAGCTGGTCGAGGTGGCTGGTTTCGTCTTCTGCGGGCGTGTAGCCGAGGTCTTGGAGGATCTGGTAGTAGCCGGGGATGCGTCTGCTGGTGTCGTTGACGGCGGTCCAGTCGGTCGGGTCGATGAACCATTCGAAACGTGCGGCGAGGATGGTCACGGCTTCCATTGGCCAGTCGTCGGTCTGCAGGCTGATGCGCGCGGCTGTCGGGGCGTCTTCGGCTGTGATGCCGGTGATCTTCTCGTATTCCTCGCGGCTTCCGGTGTGGTCGTTCCAGTTGGTGAGGGCGTCGGTGAAGCCGCCTGGGAATGGGTCGATGATCTGCAGGAGTCCGAGCCGGGCCGTGGTTTCGACGAGCTTGTCGCGCTTGACGGCGTGGAGGTTGGCGTGGAGCCATGCCATGCGCTTGTCTGCGGATGCGGCGGCGTATTCCTCGAGCGCGTGCCGGCGAGCGTCGCGTTCGGCCTGTTCGGCGGCTCGTCGGGCTTCCTTCTCGGCGTCGGCGGTCTTGTCGCGGCGGGTCCAGAGGTAGACCTGCTCCATGTGGATGGATACGGCTGCGGGGTTCTGTTCACGGATCTTCTCGATGACTTCTTCGGGGGTGCCGGTGGACGGGAACATGCAGCCGGAGTATCGCCATTCCGGGTCGCTGTAGGGCTTTTCGGGGTCGGGGATGAGGTTGATGCCGCTGTCGGGCTCCACGAGGAGCGCGGCGACCGATTCGATCCATTGCCGGTCGCGGTCGTCGCGTTCGATGTTGCGGAGGATGTAGTCGAAGTTCGAGGTGCCGGCCGCCTGCGCGAGCTTCTTCTGCCTGTCCGGCTGGCCGTCATATCGTGCTATGACCACGAGCTGGCCGATGGTGAGCTGGCTGAAATCGTCGCGGGTCCGCCTGACCTCGTTGTCGATGCTGGCGGCCTTGGCGCGGTCACGCACGTAGTCGCTGCTTCGGCCGAGCCGGTGGGCGACGCCGGCGGTGGTGGCTCCGAGGTCGAGCATGCCCTGGATGGCGTCGGCCTCCTCGAGGACGGTGAGCTGTTCGCGCTGGCAGTTTTCGGTGACCATGGCCTCCAACTGCTGCAATGGGTCGAGTTGGAGCACGAAGCATGGGACGGCTCCGGTGCCGGCCTGCTTGCATGCGGCGAGGCGGCGGTGTCCGGCGATGACGCGGTAGCGCTCGCCGTTGGGGACGACGCTGAGGGGCGAGAGCAGGCCGTTGGCTTTGATGCTGGCCGCGAGGTCGGTCACGTCGCCGATCTGCTTTCGTGGATTGTCCGGGTGGGGGTCGATGAGGCTGGTGTTGATGAGCTTGATTTCGTTGCTTTGGTAGTTGCTCATTGCTTCTCCTTGCTGGTTTCTTGGTTGAGTTCATCTGCGCATGCCTGGCACGCGAGATACCACTTGGAAGGGTTGCCTTCCCTGAGGCTTCCGGTGTGGTCGTATTCGTCCTCGTGTGGATCCATGAGCTGGTGGACGTGTTCGCAGTTCCAGGTGTGCTTGTGCTGGCGCGTGGGTGTGATGGGTTCCGGCGCCCATGTCTCCCATTGGTCGCGGAGCCATGTGGCGAGTCGTGGGACCTGCCGTTGTGGCACGTGGCCGTCGTTGACGGCTCGCCGGTAGCGTCGGACGGCGGATTGGAGTCGGGCGAGCTGGACCGGGTTCTCGGTGATCGTCTCGATGAGGTCCCGCGCTTCGCGTTCGGCCTTGCGGCCTTTCGCGCCGATGGTGCCGGGGTAGGTTTCGGCGATGGCGGCGAAGGCGTCCGGCGTTTCGCTGGCGGTTTGCTTCGCGGTGCTGGCGGGAGGGGGCGGAGAAGGTATATCGGTATCGGTATCGGTTTTATGCCATGTTTTTGCTTGGCTGTCCTCTAGCAACTTGCTAGACGGTTTGCTACCCATCTCGCTACTGTTTTGCTCTCCGTTTGCTTGGCTGTTTTCTGGCAAGTCGCTAGACGTTTGCTTGGCTTTCTGGTTGGCCGCCTTGCGGCGTCCTCCCTTGCTTCCGGCCTTTCTGCGCGCCTCGCGCTGCTCTTCGGTCAGCGTCTTGGGCTCCCTGCAGATGCCTTCCGCGTAGACGGGGCGCCAGCCGCCGTCGTGCTCCTCCATGAGGCCGGAGTCGATGAGCTGCTGCAGCTGTTTCATGGTGCCGCCGGCGTCCTTGAGGTCGAGCTTGTCGAAGTGGCCTGGGTATGCTGCCGGGTCCTTGGCCTGCATCGAGATGCCTTTGGAGTGGATGACGCACAGCTTGACCCACAGGCCCACGGTGGCGAGCGGTAGGCGGCGGATGCGCCTGTCGTCGGCCATCTGGTCGTCGATGATGAACCACATATCTCTCTTGCTCCTTCCGTGGTTCAGTTGATCTCGCCGGTGTACGGATCGACGGTCGCCTCCGCGTCGCCGTCGTCCATGTCGAGGCTGCGGCGCAGGTCGTCGATGAGGATCATCTGCCGTGACGTGGCTGGCTTCGCGCACATGCTCTCCATGGCCAAGCCGGCGTCGAGGATGCGCTGCGCGAGGTCTGCGCAGTCGTACACGGCTTCGGTGATGGCGTGGATGCCGCCCCACTTGTCGATGTGCTCCTTCTTGGTGCGGGTGTCCATGACGGTGCGGCATGCCTTGAGCACGACGGCCGCGGACTTGGTGACCTGCTGGGTCTTGCCGATGAGGTCGATGAGCGTGTCGGGCGTGGCCTCCTGCGGGATGAGCGCCTGTTGTTCGCTGGCTTTCATGTCTTCTCCTTAGAATTCCGGTTCCGGATCGGGTTTGCCGAAACCTCCGAATGATGACTGGTCGTCCGACGGCGCGCCCCACGGATCATCGGCAGGTGCGGCCGGTTGCGTGGACTGGGCCGGCTGTTGGCTCCAGCCGCCCGCTCCGGTGTTGA
>JABLTO010175464.1_pt1 | contig 21678 bp, 13 predicted proteins | sample 7160091 | NCBI WGS metagenome assembly JABLTO01 (sample SAMN14651225, study PRJNA627086) | human gut metagenome | isolation source: feces | host: Homo sapiens
GTACAGGTAAACGCCGTCCTGCTCGTCGATCAGCGTGTAGAGGCTGGAATCCTCTGCATCGGAGCGGGAAAACAGGTAGCGGACATTTAGAAGTGCTGCGGAAAGCGGCGTCTGACCGTCAAAGCAGTAAAATACCTTGCTTTCGCTCATGCCCATGCGGTCGTACCAGTCCTGAACCGCCGCGTTGGAGGTGGAAGAAAACAGCGACGCTGTCGGATAGCCTGCCAGCGCACCGTCATTTTTGGTGACGCGGCTGAGCTTTTCGTAGCGGTAAAAATCGGAATCTTTTTCTTCATTACGAGCAACTAACTCCCGGTAGGCGGGAATGCTTTCCAGATAGCTGCTGCGGCTGGTGGTGGAAACGCTCGTCAGCGCCATGTTGTAGGTGGATTCAAAAGCGACCAGCGCCAGCACGGCGATTGCAATCGCGCGCTGATACGGGAGGCTGTCTGCAGGCTGTTTTTCTTTCCCTTTTTTCCAGGCATAGAGCAGCAGCGCGTAGGCAGCAAGCAGGCAGGCGCTCAGCACAAAGGTGCCCTGGGTAAAGGCGTCGTCCTCCACGAGCTTTCCTGCCAGCAAAAGATAACCGAGCCCGCAGGCGAGAGAGGCAAACAGCTCGCGCACGGTAAAGCCGTCGAGCTTTGAAAATGCCTCATAGCACATCAGCAGCACGAGCAGGATGTACAAAAAGGACTGACGTGCCGGAAGCGAATCCGGGTAGTTGAAACCGTGCCAGATGAAATTCAGGGTATTGACCGAGAAACTGACGATGAAAAAAGCGCATAATACCAGTCTGCCGAGCTTTTCCTTCAGAGGGATTTTTCGGTTGACGATATAGAGCGGAATCAGGAAAAAGACTGCGCTGGAGCAGAAAATATTCGGCCAGTGATCCAGACCGGTTTCCCGGGATACACCGGTCGCATGCCGCGCGATTACGTCGAAGAAGGAAAAGTACCAGTTGATCTTTTCCGGAAAGTTGAATTCGGAAAATTCAGTCGCATGCAGGGCAGCGATTTCCGGGATCAGCAGCACGGCGGCGAGACCGCCAGCCAACAGGGAAAATAAAGCAAAACGTCCGATTGCGCCAAGCAGCCTTGCGCGGAACGCTTTCCAGCCATCAGAGCCAAACAGGTTCGGTACGAGCACGAGAAAGTACAGGCACAGGAAGATGCAGACCATGATGGAAAGGTAATAGTTCGATAAAATGCACAGCCCGAGGGTGATGCAGTAGAGGCTGTATTTTTTTTCGAAGACCAGCTTTTCCAGACCGAGAACGATCAGCGGAGCGAGGACGAGGGTATCCATCCACATGACGTTCCAGTTATATGCGGCAACGAAGCCGGACATCGCATAAAATGTGGAAAAGAACAGGACAGAAAGGTCGTTTGTGTGGAATTTTTCTGTCAAAAGCCAGGAAAAGGTGAAGCCGCACAGACCGATTTTGAAAACGACCATGTAGCTCATAAATTCGATTAAATATTTTTCGGGCAAAAGGAGCATCAGCCAGTTGAACGGGCTTGCGCTGTAGTAGCCGTAAAGAGACAGGTAATTGGAGCCCATACCGATGCGCCAGGAGTAGTAGAGCGGTTCGCCGTCGCGCACTTTCCGGACAAATTCTTCCAGAAAGGGGACGTACTGATGGTACATGTCGGAGTGCATGAAGCTCTGATCTCCGAAGGGATAAATGCCGTTGCCGATAAAAATCGCCATCATGGAAAGAAACGGCAGCAGGAAGGAAAAGAAACAGATCTTTTTTTTCATAAAAAAGGAAATCCTCCGCGGTTTAGTCAAAAAGCAGGTAATACTGCAGGGTCTGATAATCATAAAGCAGATCTTTTTGTTTGGATGCAGTGGTAAAGGTTCCGTCGGACAGCGTTACATGGTTGGCTGAAATGACGGGTACTTCCGTGCGCAGCTGCGACAGGAAGTTATCGTAAGCGGATTTTGGAAGCCCGGCGGCGTCCAGCGTCTTTGCCGCAAGATAGTTTGCGCTGATTTCCAGGTCGCTTTCCGCTTCGATATCGAAGTTTGCCCAGATAAAGAACGGAACCTTGTAGCGCAGCGCCTCTTCCTCGTCGGTTAAGTCCGCGTCATCTTTGCCGTTTAATTTCCAGACCGGACGTACGACGGAATCGGCAGGCTGATGATCTCCGAAAAAGACGATCATGGTAGGTTCCTCCTGTGCTTCAAAGTAAGAAACCAGGTTCTGGATGGCGCTGTCAGACAGCCTGATCAAGGACAGGTACGCCGGAAGCAGCTTGGAATCCGAGCCTTCTACCGTGATATCGGGAGAAAAGTTGTCGTAATCCGCCCAGTCGCTGTAGGAGGAATGGTTCTGCATCGTCACGTTGAATAAAAACAGCGGCGTGTCCGCATCTTTTTCCTCGTAGAGCTTTATGATCTTTTCATAGTTGCCCTCGTCACTGACATATTTGCGCACAAGCGGAGAATCTGTGAAAAATTCCTGAAAGTGCATCTCGTCGAAGCCGAGCCTGGGATAAACGAGATTTCTGTCCCAGCCGGCGGCGCGGTACGGGTGCATCGCAATCGTGTAGTAGCCGAGGGAGGAAAGATAGGAGGCCATCGAAGGCGTCTCTTTTTTCACATACTGCTGATACGGGATACTTCCATAAGGAAGAAACGCCATTGAAGCGCCGGTCAGGTATTCAAATTCTGTGTTGGCAGTATTGCCGCCCTTGACGGAGACATTTAAGTGACCGGAAATCGTGTTATCCGCGCCGTCGAGCAGGCTGTGCACGAAGGGCATATAATCCTCGTTCGTTGTAAAATCGCCGAGCACGGACGGATCGGAAAACGCCTCGTTCATGATGACGATAATGTTCGGCTTTTGTGCATTGTCCGAGGATGTTCCAGCGGCTTCCTGAGAGCCGGTATCATAGGATGCCAGCAGCTCCCTGGCGTTTTCTGCGCTGTAACCGGAGGGCTTATCGACAGAAATGTACTGAAGCTCCATTAAAAACGCAGTTACAGTACCATTTTTAAATTGAATCGTCGTCGGAGTGAAAAGCTTGTTGTAAAGGTGAAGCTTCTGCTCGACGATGTCCTCGCTGTGCAGCATTTTCGTGTAGCCAAAGCATAAAAGACCGCAGGAAAGCGCGAGGCAGACGCGGGCAATCCGGGCTTTTTTATTTTTTTTCGGAAAGCCTTTTTTCTGGAAAAATTCCAGAACCAGAAGCAGGACAAAACAGATCAGCACGATTACTGCGGTGCGGTTCAATTTGTATTCGTAGTTGTCCGCTACGCTGGCAGCGGTCGAGATCGAAAGAACGTCCCACGGCTGGATGGGCGCGCCGCGAAATTCCAGGACGAAATAGTTTGCAAGACCGTAAATGGCGCAGAAGGCGGTTTCGATGCCAAGTGCGCGGCTGATCCTGCCAGTCAGTGCAAATAAAAACAGTGCTGCAAATTCAAACAGCGCCAGATTCATCCCCTGTATATACGGTTTCATGGTCTGGAACGGATTATGCGTGTACCATTCCAGCAGATAAAAATTCAGAACAGGGCCGATCAGCAGAAAAATCCAGGGACTGTTTTTTTTCAGCCAGACAATCCATTTTTTCATAAAACTCCTCTTTTCGTGTAAGGTAAATTCGTTTTCTGTTCCATAATAGTCAGGACTTTGAGGGATGTCAAGGGAGGAAAACGCATATATATAAGAAACAGAAAAAGCTTTCGTTTTTCTTAATAAAGTTTAAATAGGAAAAAAAGAAAGCCTATGTTACAATAAACCAACTGGAGGAAATGCGGACATGGACGATAAAAAAAGGGACCTGATCCCGGTGGCGGCGATTGCTCTTTTTCTGGTAATTATCATCGCGCTGTGCGCAGTACGGCTGCATCAGCGCAGGGAGACACGGGCAGAGATCGCAGAAACGGAAAGCACGCAGATATGGTACAGCGAGGAACAGGCAGAGTCTGCAGAATCAGAGACAAAGGACGCAGCGGATCAGACGGAAGAAACAACAGCGGGGAAAAAGCAGACGGCGGAAAGGGAACAGCAGAAGGATGAGACGCTGACAGAGCATCCGGACAGCAAACTTCCCGCAGGCAAAGGAAAGGAAAGTCAGGGTGCCAAGCAGGAGGGCACCCACCGGACGGTGAGCGGAAACGATCCGTTATCCGGCGCGGAGAGTGCGAACAAGACAAACGAAGAGATGCTTCTGGAGATGTCCGGTTACTGGGAACAGGATAATATGGACGCGGTGGAGGATCTGGCGATGCTGCCCTGGTATATGAGGATGTCGTCGGATATTTCGGATGCAAACAGCTTTTATTATTATGGCGAGCGCAGCAGCGCAGGACAGCCGGACGGAACCGGAATCGCCTGCTATGCGGATAACGCCTATTACTACGGCGAGTGGTCGAATGGCAAACGCGAAGGCAACGGCAAGTGGGTGCGCTTTTACGTTTACTATGACGATGATACCACGTCGGACCGCGCCTACCGCGAGCATATGTATGCCGGAGAATGGAAAAACGACCTGCCGGACGGTGAAGGACAGGAGCATTACGAGCTGGATATGAGCAAGGCTGCCAAAAAGGAGCGTTACATCCAGAATGTGATCGGAACGTTCCGCAGCGGCTTCTACAGCGGAGAAATGTACCTGACGACGTTAAATTGGGACGGCAATCAGGAAGAGTGGAACGGCTTTGCGGACGCGGGAATCTGGAGCCCCTACGGAGCCGGTTCGAACCGCAAGGAGGTACCGGTCTGCCAGGATGTGGACGATGATAACAATTACCTTTGGCTGTCCGTGCGCGACAACAAGAATCGTGGAATCTATGAGCTGATGCCGTAAAATGCTTGACAGAAGTTTCAAAAGTTCGATATAATAATTAAGTTATACGAAAGAGAAGCGTTCGGCAGCCGAAACAACCGGCTGCCGGAGCGGTGAGCGGTCATGGCGGAATTGGCAGACGCGTTGGTTTTAGGTGCCAATGGGCAACCGTGTGGGTTCGAGTCCCACTGACCGCATGAAATTGGATAAAAAAAGAAAAGGGATGCCGAACCGGCAAACAGGGATTTGAAGCTGCTGTTTTGTCGGGCGGCATCCCTTTTCGCTGTCAGGCTTTGCGGCGGAGCAATTCGTGGGATCTTTCAGAATTGACTTATGTCAGACAGCAGACAGGACGCTGTATGCAAAAGGAGGAATATCATGGAGGGGACTTTAGATTACAGATGGCAGAAAAACGGTATGGCGCTGGGGGGAATCGGCGCGGGAAGCGTGGAAATCTGCCAGAACGGAGAGCTGCGGGAATGGGACATCTGCAACATGGGCAAATGGGGAAGCCCGGATGTGCGGAAACAGAAAAAGCTATATGATTACGACGCCCATGTGCTGCCGTTTACGGTTCGTGCCAAGCTTGCAGGAAAGGAGCCGGTTGTACGCAGACTTTGTCATGACCGGGACAACGGCGAATTTCGGTCACTGATGTATTCGTGGTACAAAGAAATCGAAAAAATCCGCTGGAATCCGAATTTCCCGGTCTGCAGGCTGCAGTATGAGGACAGCGGGCTTCCTATAAAAATTGAAGCAGAGTTTGCGTCCCCGTTTGTGCCGGGACAGGAAGCACTCGCAGGCACACCGGGTTTTTATGTGACTTTTACAATCACCAATCCTTCCGATCAGGAAGCGGAGGTTTCGATTCTTGGTAAATTGAAAAATCCGGTCAACCGCGGGACGGAACAGAGATGTTTGAGAAATCAGCTGACGGCTGAAAAAGGCTGTGCGCAGATCGTGATGAAGAGCGATTCCAAAAAGTCGAACGCATCCAATGGAAGTCTTGCATGGAGCGTTTCCGCGGATGAGGTCAGCTGGATTTTAGGGGAATTTACACCGTATTTTACCAATTATGTCATGCACAGCATGTTCGGCGTGACGGAGGAATCCTATCTGTTTGATTTTCAGGATACCGGAAAGCTGACAAACCTCGGGACAGAGACACTGCCGGAGTTTGGCACAGAGCTGACGGAAGAAGAAATTTCCCTGATGGATGAGCAGGAGCTGGATGCGATTTTTGAAAAGCTTTTGCAGATCGCATGCGTCAGACATCCGTATGAAAGAGTGCACCACTTTGACGAAAAGCTGCTGACGCAGCCGGAAATGAAACGGGAGTTTATCATTGCGAGCATTCGTCAGATAAAACGAATTTTTCCGGATGAAAACGGACAGGAAAACTGGGGCGATTCCACACTTTGCGGCAGCTGTAAGCTTGCACCCGGCGAAAGAAAACAGATCCGTTTTGTGATCGGCTGGCATTTCCCGAACCATTTCGGAGATTCCGGACGCTTTGAGGGACACTGGTATGCAAAGCGTTTTGCAGATGCAGGAGAAGTCGTTGCGTATCTGAATCAGGAGCGGGAGACGATTCTTCCTGCGGCAGAAGATTTTTCCGTTTTATTAAAAAATACGAGCGTACCGCACGAGCTTGCGGATGTGTGGTCGGATCATTTGAGCACACTGATCAAATGATCTTGGTGGACGAAACGGGGCGAGTTCGGCATGTGGGAGGGCTACGGCAGCTGCGGCTTCCACACGACAGATATCACTTACCAGGGTTCGTTTGGTATTCTGGCATTGTTCCCGAACCTTCAGAAAAAACAGATGGAAATGGGCGCAAAATTCCAGCGTGAGGACGGACGCGTGCACCATTTCTTTACACCGGACTTATCCGCTGTGGACGACGGCTACGACCGCGTGGACATGAACCCGCAGTTCGTGCTGCTTGTGTGCAGAGATTATCTCTGGACAGGCGACCGGGAATACCTTACACGGATGTGGCCGCATATCGAAAAGGCGATGGACAACACGCAGCTTCTGGACGGCGATAAAGATGGTCTGCCGGATCACGATACGAGAGCCAACACTTACGACGCGTGGGCAATGCAGGGAACGCCCGCTTATATCGCAAGCCTCTGGCTGGCAGCGTTAAAGGCTGCAGTGCGGATGGCACAGGATCTTGGAGAAAACGAACGCGCAGACGCGTGGAAAGAGCTGCTGGAAAAAGGCAGCATAGCTTTTGTGAAAAAGCTCTGGAACGGCAGATATTTCAGCCTCTGGGCGGACGGCGACAGGCGGGACGACTGCTGCATGACGGACCAGATCGACGGCCAGTGGTATGCGCGTCTGTTAGGGCTTGGCAATTTCCTGCCGCAGGATAAGATCGACACAGCGACAGACTGTATCCTTGCAGAAAACTTCCATCCGGAATCCGGTCTGGTCAACGCCTCTTATCCGGCGCAGGCAACCCCGACACTGTATACCTGGAAAAATGTGCAGATGGAGAGCAACTGGTCCGGCATCGAATATTCCTTCGCATCGTTCCTGCTCGAAAACGGCAGATATGAGGAAGCCGCGCAGATCGTGGAAACGGTTGAAAGAAGGCACACGCAGAATGGCAGACGCTTCAACCACGAGGAATGTGGGGAACACTACTATCGTGCGCTGGCATCCTGGGCAGTGTTACAGTCTTTGACTGGTCTAAAGGCAGATATGCCCAGAGAAAAGCTCAGCTTTTCGCCCGCCCTGCCTGAACTCACCGCGCCGTGGTTTGTGCCGGGCGCATATGGCAAACTGAGCATTGCGGATAACAAAATCCGTATCGAATGCCTGGGCGGTTGTTTGAACCTGAAACAACTTGCGCTCCGCACCGAAATGGAAAAAGCAGTGGTGACGGTTGGTGGTGCGGCTGACTGCACGCAGACGTATGAGAACGGAGTCCTGACGCTGACGTTTTCAGATGGATTGCAGCTTTGCAGCGGGAGTTTTATTTTGGCAACAAAATTTTAGAATTGATTTCCGGAGGTAAAATTAAATGATGGAGATTAAGACCTTTGGCAATGTGTTTGACGGTGGAATAGAGTTCAGAGTCGATATCTTTTTCGAAAATTGCCAGAACCTGAGAAGGAGAAGCGGTAAGCTTTTTGATATCTTCTAAAAGTGCGGAAGAGGGAACGAATACATCATTTTCCCTGCTTAGACCAAGGCAGAAATTTATGCCGCCCATTACTTTATCGACGAAGAGATAAGGACGGAGGTTATTATAATCACCGGTGATTTTGGTTATTTTTGTAACATCCATCAATACAGGAAGCGCAGCGAGTTTCAGATGGGAAGTTCCGTCGGACTTGAACTGAAATTCATTTAAGCCGAGCTTGTTTTCAATACATTTTCTGTAAAAGTTCATGGATTGATGCTGCAGTATTTTCCCCTCTGTATTTATCAGTTCTAATCCGGTCAGGTGTTGGTAATTTCTCTCATGAAATACGACTTCTATAAAACGAATGGAATTATCCTGTTTTTCTCTGAAAATGATAAGCAATTTCTTATGCAAAAGGTTTTGTTGATATTGTTTCGCACAATTCAGAACTCTTTTGCGGGCATCTTCTTTTGTAAATTTCATAAATGGTTCGGAAATCCTCCATAAAGAATAACAGTTGGACTACATAGATTTTCCTGAAAAATCATAAATAACAGATATGGAAAGAGAGAGCAATAGCACCATTGTGCTATATACTCCCTCTTTGTAGCTAATTTTAATGTTGTCTGCCAACGACCGGTAAAATACCGGTAAAAATATCGGATTTTAGTGTTGTCCGCCAACGGTCAATCACAGGATTGACAAGCATATCAGATTTTAGTGTTAGCCCACTGGAAAAGCACGCTTTTCCTACTACTATTATTATAGGCAGAGCAGATTTTTATGTCAATAGAAATCATAAATCATTCCCAGATATTCTCCAAATGCGGTGCCGCAAAACATGTATTCGGTCTGACGCAAACATTTCTTTGACAAAACGATATATCGACAGGGTGTTGACAAAATATAAAAAAGTGCTATAATTTATTTCAACAATAAAAGGGAGTAGCCAGCACCGAGAGGTGGTTTGAAACCGTCACCCCGACAAGCAGCCAGGTGATAATCGATTTGCTGCAGATGTCCGTATTAAATGAAACGCGCGAGACTTTTATTGCAGCTGTCAGGCTGTAATAGAGGCCTCGTTTTTTGTTTCGTTGGAAAGGGTGTCCATAGGAAACAAAACCCTCCGGGGGAAAAGCACTTTTCCGGAAAAGTCGCCTGACAGCGACCGAAGCTATTTACTTTACGAGTCCACCAGACCGGTGGAGAAAAGGAGAATGAGTATGTTTACAGGAATTAGTTTAGGAGTTGTTGTTGCCATAATCGCAGTGATCGCGCTGCTTGGAATTATCGCTTCCGGGTATGTGAAAGCACCTCCGGACACGGCGTATATTATTTCCGGCCTGCGCAAAAAGATCATTATCGGGAAATCGAGTATCAAGATCCCGTTTCTGGAACGTCTTGACAAGCTGAGCTTAAAGCTGATCCCGATCGATGTGAAGACAGAAGCAGCGGTGCCGACGGCGGATTACATCAACATTCAGGTGGACGCAGCAGTTAACGTCAAGGTTTCCAGCGAGCCCGAAAAATTAAAGCAGGCAGCAGAAAACTTCCTGAATCAGAACACCCAGTACATTGCGCAGGTAGCGAGAGAGGTTCTGGAAGGCAACATGCGTGAGATCGTAGGCCGCATGCGTCTGGAGGAAATGGTCAGCGACCGTCAGAAATTCGCGGACCTGGTAAAGGAAAATGCCGAGCCTGACCTGGCTGCCATGGGTCTGGACGTTGTCAGCTTCAATGTGCAGAACTTTACGGATTCCAATGGTGTCATTGATGACCTTGGTATCGACAACATTTCCCAGATCAAGAAAAAGGCAGCGATTGCAAAGGCTGAGGCAGAAAAAGAAATCGCGGTAGCAAAGGCGGAAGCGGATCGTCAGTCCAACGACGCGCGGATCAATTCCGAACGGGAAATTGCCATCAAGAACAACGAGCTGGATATGCAGAAGGCGGAGCTTCAGAAAAACGCAGACACCAAGCGCGCGGAAGCGGATGCGGCATATGAGATCCAGAAAGAGGAACAGCGAAAGACCATTGAAGTAACTGCGGCAAATGCCAACATTGCAAAAGAGGAACGTCTGGTGCTCTTAAAACAGCGTGAAGCAGAGACGATGGAAAAATCGCTGGATGCACAGGTTAAGAAAAAAGCGGAAGCTGAGAAATTCGAACGTCAGCAGAAGGCGGAAGCAGAGCTGTTTGAACGCCAGAAAGAAGCGGAAGCAAAGAAATTTGAAACGGAAAAGGCTGCAGAGGCGCAGCGTGCGAAGGCGGAAGCAGATCTGTTCTCTAAAGAACAGGAAGCCAAAGGTATCCGCATGGTCGGCGAAGCCGAAGCAGAAGCAATTCGCGCCAAAGGTGTTGCGGAGGCGGAAGCGATGGAAAAACGTGCGCAGGCTTATCAGAAATACAACAACGCGGCAATGGCGGAAATGCTCATCAAGGTGCTGCCTGACATCGCAGGCAAGATCGCAGAGCCTCTGACCCAGATCGACAAGATCACGATCATCGGCGGTTCGGACGGATCAAACGGCGTGGACCAGGTAGCAGGAAACGTACCGGCAGTGATGACAAAGCTGTTTGAAACCATGAAAGAAACCGTGGGCATCGACCTTGCGGAAGTTGTAAAAGCAGGAACCTATGATGCAAAAGTGAACCGCAATATTACGATCAACGCAGACGGAGCAAAGCAGGCAGCGGAGGTGTTGAAGCAGGAAACTGCTGCAGAAGCATCGGCGGAAATCGCAGAGTAAACGGATTGGATTGTATTGAAAAATTGATTCAATTGCTAAAAGTTCTATAACAGAAACTCCCGGCAAAGCCCCTGAAAAAGGCTCTGCCGGGAGTTTTTTACGTCCGATTCTATTTCACTTTACAGAAGCGCTTACACTTCCTTTCCCTGCCCCTGCGGCGCATTGCGCAGGGTATCCTTCTGCATCCATTTTCCACGCTTATAATAGAGGATAAACAAGATCGATGTAATGGTCCAGGTCAGTGGATAGGAAAATGCCACTGTTGCGACCTCGTGTCTGAGGGGGACGGCAATGGTGATCCAGAGGATCCTCAGGACACAGACCCCAAAGCAGGTCAGCAGCATCGGGAAAAAGGAATCCCCGCAGCCGCGGCAGGTACCGGAAAGGATTTCGATACAGATGTAAGTGATGTAGGCGGGAGAAACTACACGCATCATGCCGATGCAGATGTTGATGACATTGGCATCGCGTGTAAATAAAAGCAGGATCGTTCCGCCGAAATTCAAAACGATAAAGCTGAGAAAAAGGCTGGTCACAGCAGCAAGACCGAGACAGATGCGGACACTTTTTTTGATACGGTCGTATTTTCCGGCGCCGAAATTCTGCCCGGCGAAGGTCGTGATGGAAACACCGTAAGCACCCATAATCATCCAGAAAATACTGTCCACTTTTCCGTAAGCGGTCCAGGCGGCGATCGTGTCGGTTCCGAAGGAGTTGATGGAGGACTGGATCAACAGGTTGGAAATCGAATACATTGCGGACTGCAGACCGGCAGGCAGACCGATTTTGATGATATCAAATAAAAGATCGCGGTGAAACCGGATTTTGGAAACGATCAGGCGATAGGAATCCTGTGTGCGCAGCAGGGCGATCAGTGTCAGGATCGCGGAGAAAAACTGGGACGCAATCGTCGCAATTGCAGCTCCGGAAACGCCCATGCCGAGCACGGCGACAAATAAAAGGTCGAGCACAATGTTGACCAGACAGGAAGCGATCAGAAAATAGAGCGGTCGTTTGGAATCGCCGACAGCGCGCAGGATACCGGAGCCCATGTTGTAGATCATGGACGGAATCGTGCCGAGATAATAAATTTTCATATAGGTCAGGGAAAGGGAAAGGATGTCGTCCGGCGTTCCCATCGCGGTCAGGGCAAAACGTGCGGAAATAAGACCGATCAGCATAATTACAACGCCGCCTGCAATCGCCAGTGCAATAGCGGTATGAACGGAATCACTGACCCTGCGCCGGTTGTCTGCGCCGTAATACTGGGAAATGATAACAGTTGCACCGGAAGAAAGCCCGACGAAAAAGCCGACGAGCAGGTTGATAATCGTGGAAGCAGAGCCCCCAACAGAGGCAAGCGCTTCCTTACCGACAAAGTTGCCGACGATGATCGCATCCGCAGTGTTATAGAGCTGCTGAAAAAATGTTCCAAATAAAATAGGGAAAAAGAAAATCAGAAGCTGCTTCCAGATGACTCCTTCAGTGATCTGATTTGTTGTGTTTTGTGCTGCCTGCTTACTCATAAAGTAAAAAAATCCTCCGTTTTTAATACTACACAAGGTCAGTATAGACTTGTCTGCAAAGAAACACAAGACACTATGTAAAACATCGAAAAAATGCTATACTTAGATATCGGGGTATGGAAGCAGAAGGAAACCTGTAAAAAGCAAGCATCAGCAGAAGCTGAGAAGGGGTGGAAATGAGCAAGCATGGAAATCGGACCAGACGGATTTACGGAATCATTCTGATATCGTTTGTTATCATATGGATAGGAAGCCTTTTTTTTCAGATGCTGAACAATCGGCATAGTGCCTGGATTGCCAGCGAGATGATCTTGCAGCAGCTGGAGGATGTGATCGAAGAAAATAAAGAAAGCTATCAGACGCTTCTGTAAACCCTGAAGGAAGAGTATACGCTGCGAGCAGAGACAGTGGCAAATATCCTTGAAATGGAAGGAAGACTATATCAGACCACAGAGGAGTACCGCAAGATCGCAAAACAGCTGCGTGTGGACGAAATTCACATTATCAATACGGGCGGCTGTATCGTTGCAGGAACCAATCCGGAGTATTTTGGCTACAGCTTTTCTTCTGGCGAGCAAATGGGATATTTTAAGCCCATGCTGACAGATAAAAAGCTTTCCATGTGTCAGGATATGGTGCCGAACACTGCAGAAGGGAAAATGATGATGTATGCCATTGTCTGGAATTCTTCCGGTACGGCCATGATCCAGATTGGCATTACTCCCAGCCGACTGCTTGCAAAAATGAACAGTGCCAGCGTGGAAAATCTGGTTCGGCAGATGCCGATTACCTCCGGAATGAATATCTTTCTGCTAAATGCCACCACAGGGAAAATGCTTGCAACCACGCGGCAGGATGTATTGCTTTATGAGCTGCAGGATTCCGACCGGCTGGGAGAAGGGAAAATACAGGAAGGAAAGCGGTATCGGTCCAGTGCGAAAATCAGAGGCAGACAGCAGTATCTGGTCTATGAAAAATATGGGGAATATGGTCTTGCAGTTTCCTACGGGATTTTTGAGGCGAACCAAAATCTGATCTATGTTGCTGCGACCATGTTTCTGGTACTGGTGCTTTCTTTTTTGGTCGTTTTTTATATCACGGAGCGCTCGATCGCTGCGATTGAAAAAAATGAAGAGGAGTTAAAGCAGGCAAAGGAGGCGGCAGAGCGTGCAAATGCAGCAAAAACCGGATTTTTGTCCCGGATGTCACATGATATCCGGACACCGTTAAACGGCATTATCGGAATGATTGAAATCAGCGACCGACACAGGGAGGACAGAGCGCTGGTGGATGCAAACCGTGTAAAGGAAAAGGTTGCGGCAAAGCATCTGCTGGAGCTGATCAACGATGTACTGGAATTTAACAAGCTGGATGAAGAAAACCTTCAGCTTACAAAAGAGCCCTTTTGCTTAAAAAAGCTCTGGCAGGAAATTATCACGATCGTGGAACCCCGGGCAGCAGATAGAGGAGTTCTTTTAACGTATGAAGAACAGACAGAAGGTACAGCAGCCGGCTGTGTCCTTGGAAGCCCTCTGCATGTCAGACAGATCTTTATCAATATTTTGGGAAATGCGATCAAATATACGGATGCCGGCGGACATGTCCTGTGTCAGGTGACGATAAAGGCGATCGGGGAAAGCCGGATATCTTGCCGGACTGTGATTTCGGATAACGGAATCGGTATGAGCACAGCATTTCTTCCCCACCTGTTCGAATCCTTTTCCCGGGAAAATACCGATGAAAAAAGTGTAACCCAGGGAACCGGACTGGGAATGTCCATCGTCAAGCATCTGGTGGACGAGATGGGCGGAACCATTACGGTGGAGAGCAAGAAGGGAGTTGGAACCACATTTACGGTGACGCTCCTGTTTGAAGAACCCAAAGAACAGGAAGGTAAGAAAATCGAAGAAGGGGATGAGAGTGCTGATCTTTCCGGAATGCGTGTGCTTCTTGCAGAGGACAATGAACTGAATATGGAAATCGCGGAAACCTTTCTGACAGATGCAGGTGTACAGATCACAAAGGCATACAATGGAAAAGAAGAGGTGGAGCGCTATCTGGAACAGCCGGCAGGTACCTTTGATGCGATCCTGACCGACCTGATGATGCCGGTAATGGATGGCTACGAGGCGGTGCGGGAGATCCGCAGCAGCGGCCGTGCAGATGCCCAAAGTATCCCTATCATTGCCTTGACGGCCAATGCCTTTTTGGAGGATGCAGAACGGGTGAAGAAGGAAGGCATGAATGAGCATCTGCCCAAACCCCTGGACGTTGGGAAAATGCTTTCCGTATTGGCAAAATACAGGAAATAGGGGCTGTGACGGAAGCATTTTTGGAAAGCTTTCCGGCTTGTCAAATACCCGGTTCTGACATACAATACTGATATGCGGCAGGAAATGGGGTCTTTTCGAACATGGAAAAGATGGAGGATAAAATGCCGATATTTCAAACAGTTGCTGCGGCATGCCGCGCCGCAGGAGAAAAGTTGAGATCCTGGAAACAGAAAAAAAGAACAAACCGGCTTTGGAGAATGGTTTTATGGGGAATCCTGTGGGCAATGCTATGTCCGACGCTAGGGGCCTGTGGGGCACAGCGGGAAGAGCTCTTTTTGTCGGAAAAGGAAAGCATAGCCTATGGGGATGGAAACCGCAAAGTAGAATCAAAGGCCGAAGACACGGACCAAAACCGCGAGGCTGAACCAAATGCCGGGAATACAGACCAAAACCGCGAGGCTGAGTCAAATGCCGGGGACACGGATCAAAACCGCGAGGCTGAGCCAAGTGCCGGAAGCACAGACCGGACAGAGCTCTCCGATGCTTCCTCAGAGGAAGCAAAAACCCTTGTGGTGCACATCTGCGGAGCAGTATCCGCTCCGGGGGTCTATGAGCTTCCGGCAGGCAGCAGAATTATAGACGCCGTGGAGGCCGGAGGCGGTTTTTTACCGGAAGCGGAGGAAGCATGTTGCAACCTGGCGGAAGAAATCGTGGACGGTTGTCAGATTTATATCATGACAAAATCGGAAAGCTGCGCCGACGGACAGACAGAAAAGAAAGCCGGAATCCAGACTTCGCCGGACAGCGATATGCAAACGACAGACAGAAATGTGCGAAGCAACAGCGCTCCGGCCTTGGAGAACGGTCTGGTCAACCTCAACACAGCGGATATCGCTGCACTCATGACGCTGCCTGGAATCGGGGAAAGCCGGGCAAAGGCGATCATAAGCTATCGGGAGCAGCATGGAGCGTTTGCAAAGATTGAGGATATTATGAAAATCAGCGGAATCAAGCAGGCTGCATTTTCAAAAATCAAAGATAAAATTACAGTTTAATCATAGACAGAAAGAATCCGGACAAACAGCGAGAAACGGATTGTCCGGTCGGGAAAAGGGAGAAACATGGCAAAGAAAGTTTTGGTTGTGGACGATGAAAAGCTGATTGTAAAAGGAATCCGGTTCAGCCTGGAGCAGGACGGAATGGAAGTGACCTGCGCATATGACGGAGAAGAGGCGCTGCTGTGTGCGAAAGAGCAGAAATTTGATATGATTCTGCTCGACATTATGCTGCCAAAACTGAGCGGAACCGAAGTATGCCAGCAGATTCGGGAGTTTTCGGATGTTCCGATCGTAATGCTCACAGCCAAAAACGACGACATGGACAAAATCATGGGACTGGAATATGGTGCAGATGATTATATCACCAAGCCCTTTAACATCCTTGAGGTAAAGGCGCGCATCAAGGCGATCATGCGCCGTACCTCTGCAAGAGGACAGATCGCAAAGCCGGAAAGCATTCTGGAAAGCGGAGATATGCGCGTGGACTGCGAAAGCCGCCGCGTCAGCATTTCCGGCAGAGAGGTCAATCTCACTGCAAAAGAATTCGACCTGCTGGAGCTTTTGATCCGCAATCCGAGTAAAGTCTACAGCCGTGAAAAACTTCTGAACCTCGTCTGGGGCGCAGACTATCCCGGGGATGTCCGCACCGTAGATGTCCACATCCGCCGCCTCCGCGAAAAAATTGAAACCAACCCTAGCGAACCCCGCTACGTCCACACCAAATGGGGAGTGGGTTATTTTTTCCGCGTATAAGCAGAACCGGACTACGGATGAAAAATGGCGAACTTTCTGCTTGCAAAAAAGTTCGCCGGTTTTCAGACGGTAACCCGGTGAGCAACGCGAACCGGGCTTTTGCGAAGCAAAAGGTCCGGTTTCCCGTCGGCAGCGTCCCGAACGCCAGCCCCATCCTTTTACACCCCTTCCCCCGGAGGCATCCATGAACACAAGCAGCAAAACCCCCGGATTATTCCGGCGGCTCACTTATAAAATTCCGATCTTCCGCAGCCTGAAGGCCTACATTTTCCTCCTGATGCTGATCATCGGAATCGTGCCCAGCGACATCATGCGGCTGGGCATTCTGAATAATTACGAAGAACGTGCGGTGAATCTGCGCGGCTCGGACGTCGCGTCCCAGTACCGGATTATCGCAAACCACCTGGTCAATTACAACTACCTGCAAAATCCAACCTCCGATGTCGTCAATGCCGAGCTGGAGCAGATGTCCAACCTGTATGACGGCCGTGTGCTGATTATCAACAGTAATTTCCGCATTGTGAAAGACACCTACGCCATGAGCGAGGGGAAAACGATGATTTCCGAGGAAGTGATCAAGTGCTTCCGCGGGGAAAGTACGACCCGCTACGACAAGACGAACGGCTATATCGAGATGACGGTTCCGATTACGGAGACGGTAGACGGGGAAAAAGGGCAGACGAGCATCGTACGCGGCGTGATTCTGGCCAGTGCATCGACAGACAGCATTGCGACAACACTGGACATCCTGAGCCGGAAAGCCCTGATTCTGGAAATCCTGATGGGAATTATCATTATCGGCATCGTCTTTTTCTTCTCGCACATCCTGATTATGCCCTTTAAGCGCGTAACCCAGGCGATCAGTGAGGTCAAGGACGGTTTCACGGACGAGCCGATTTCCGTACCGGATTATCTGGAAACCGAGCATATCGTGGATGCCTTCAACCAGCTGCTGGGCAGAATGAAGGTCATCAACGATTCCAGGCAGGAATTCGTATCGAATGTCTCTCACGAGCTGAAAACGCCCATGACCTCGATCAAGGTGCTGGCGGATTCCCTGAATCAGCAGCCGGACGTGCCGGTGGAGCTGTATCAGGAGTTTATGCAGGACATTACGGAGGAAATCGAGCGGGAAAATAAAATCATCAACGATCTGCTTTCCCTTGTAAAAATGGACAAAACCGAAGGCTCAATGGACATTTCCGCAGTGGATATCAACGAGCTGTTGGAAACGACGCTAAAGCGCCTGCGTCCCATCGCCCGCAAACGGGACATCGAGGTGGTTCTGGAAAGCCTGCGCCCGGTTACGGCAGAGGTGGACGAGGTCAAAATGTCTCAGATTTTCACGAACCTTGTGGAAAATGCGATTAAATACAATAAAGAACACGGCTGGGTCAAGGTGCTTCTGGACGCGGATCATCAGTTTTTCACGGTAGAGGTTTCCGACTCCGGCATCGGTATCCCGGAGGAGGATTACGAGCATATTTATGAACGTTTTTACAGAGTAGATAAATCGCATTCCCGTGAAATCGGCGGCACCGGCCTTGGACTTGCCATCACCAGAAATGCGATTCTGCTGCACCGCGGTTCGATCAAAGTGAGCAGCGTGGAAGGACAGGGCACGACCTTTACGGTGAAAATCCCCTTGTCCTACATCAAGTGATTTCAGAAAATTTGGAGAAAACTATGTCAGGAATCAAAAAAATGCGGGCGGCTGTGCTGCTTTTGGGCTGCCTGCTGTTGACCGGAATATTTGCCGGGTGCGGGAAGAAAGAAGAGACGCCTGCAAATACGGTCAGCGTTTATTATATTAATAAAGAAGAAACGAAAATCACGGCAGTGGAAAAAGAGCCGGAGGGCGACACGCTTTCCAAACAGGCAGAATGGGGTATTTCCCAGCTGAAGGAAAATCCGGTAGAGCTGTCTTTGCGCTCACCGATCAGCGGTTTTACGATCAACAGCTGGAATGTCAAAGACGATCAGCTGGTGCTGGACATGAGTGTGGAATATAAAAAGCTGTCTCCGTCCTCAGAAGTGCTGGTTCGGGCTGCAATCGTGCGCACGATGACGCAGCTGGAAGGAATTTCCTATGTTTCGGTGACGGTCGGCGGAGAAGCGCTGACGGACAGCCTCGGCAATGTGGTTGGCCCTATGACGGCAGATCTGTTTATCGACAACGCCGGAAATGAAATCAATGCATACGAAAAAACGCGCCTGCTTCTTTACTTTACCAATGAAAGCGGCGAGCGCCTGATCGGCGTCCAGACAAAACCGGTTGTATACAGCAGCAACATTTCCATGGAAAAGCTGGTGGTAGAACGGCTGATTGCCGGACCGGATGCAGAAAACGAAGAGCTTTACCCGGTCATCAATCCTGCGACAAAGGTGCTGGGCGTGACGGTAAAGGATGGAACATGTTATGTAAACCTGGATAACGGTTTCCTGACACAGACCTACAATGTTTCCGCAGAGGTTCAGATCTATTCCATCGTCAACTCTCTGGTAGAACTGTCGAACATCAACAAGGTGCAGATTGCGGTAAACGGGAATACAGATATGATTTTCCGGGAAAAAATTTCACTGTCTAACGTGTTTGACCGGAACCTTGATCTGGTTTACGAAACGGAGGAATTACAATCATAAAAAATTGCAGAAGACCGCTGTGCGCGGCAATCCTGATTTTCCTGACCCTCTATCTGGCAGCGCGTCTGCTGCCGGAGTGGGTGGGAACGGACGCTGGCACAGACACGTCAGAGAAAGCGCCCATTGGCGGACGCACCTCGCTTACACAGCTTGACACCTGGCTGGAAGCCATGGATGGCGAAACCCTGTGCCTGACGGGCAAAGTCACAGACTGCTGGCAGCCTGTAGATGGAACCCAGGAAAACGCCAGCTTTTATTTAAAAGACCTTTCTATCGAGGCAGATGCCTCATCTTTTGTTTTTTCAGGGGATTCGGCGGAAACGACCGATAACCTGTCACAGATATCCGGTTCGGCAGATGCGGATCAGATGTCAATTCTTATTTCTTCTCAGAAAACAACCTCACAAATCAATGAAATGCAGGAAATATTCGGGAAAAACGCGAGTGCGTTGTGCTATTTGCAGGAAGACGAAGCGCTGCCAAGAGCAGGCAGCTATGTTCGGGTTTTCGGTGAAGTGTCGCCATTTTTGCAGGCAACGAATCCTGGAGAATTCGACGCAGCAGCCTATTATCGGAGAAAAGACTGCCTGTTTGCGCTGAGAAAAACAAAAATTACCGCTCAGACGAAAACCTATGGACGGCTGGAAGAATTTCTTTCACAGCTGCGCTATGAATCGGAGGTATTGTTCCGGAAGCTGCTGGGGGAAAAGAACGGTGCGACCGCATCCGCCATGGTGCTCGGGCGGAAAAAAGGAATGGACAGCGAAGTAAAAGCGTTATACCAGGGCGCAGGAATCAGCCATCTGCTGGCAATTTCCGGACTGCACCTGTCCCTGATCGGCGCAGGACTGTTCGGACTTTTGAAAAAAGTACGGCTTCCGGTTGCTTTGAGTGCCGGAATTTCCACCTTGATTCTGATTGTATACGCGCAGCTGACCGGAATGGGCATTTCTACCCGGCGCGCCCTTGTCATGTTTTTGCTGTTTTTGGCGGCGGGACTGCTCAAACGCACGCCCGATCTGCCAACCTCCCTTGCGGTTGCGGCGTTGCTTCTGCTTGTGCCCAGGCCGCAGCGGATTCTGGATGCAGGCTTCCAGCTTTCGTTTTCGGCAGTGATCGGGATTGCGGTAATGATTCCGGTTTTGCAGGATGGCTGGGAGGAAGCGGCACCCTCACTGAGAGTCGCCAATCGAGTCACCGATGGAGTTGCCGGGTGGAATATTGCCCGGGCTGCCATCGTCCGGACCTGCCGTCTCCTCCGCAAAAATATCCTTGCCGGTCTGGGCATTACCATGACGATGCTGCCGTTTCTGCTGATTCATTTTTATGAATGGAGTCCGTGGTCGGTACTGCTGAATCTGGCAGTCATTCCGCTGATGGGAATCTTGCTGCCGTGCCTGATCGGACTGCAGCTGGTCGCCCGTCTGACTGTGTTTACTCACTGCCTGGAGCTTCCCCAGCACCTTCTTTGCACCGCCATCGAAGCGATTTTTTCCTGCTATGAGCAGCTGTGCCGGTTTACAATGGCGCTTCCGGGCAGTATCCTGCACACCGGATATCCGACCTGGCAGGCACTGGCCGTGTATATAATCGGACTGATTGCTTTGGCTGTGTCAGGCAAAAAACTCCGTCCGCACCTCCGGCTTGCAGCAGCTGTGTGTCTGATGGGGATTTTCCTGATCCGCCTGCCGGGCGAACTGAACGTCACGATGCTGGACGTCGGGCAGGGAGAGTGCGTTGGAATCGAAACCCGGGAGCATCATGTATATCTGGTGGATGCCGGAAGTACGTCAAAGAAAAAGACCGGACAGTACCAGATTATTCCATGGCTGAAATATATCGGGACCCGGAGCGTGGAAGGAATTTTCATCACGCACTGGGACGAAGACCACATCAGCGCGGTAGGGGAGCTGTTGGAGTGGTCGAAAAGCAGCCGGGTCAAAATCCGGCGCATTTTTCTGCCGGATGTGGCGCTGAAGGATGAAGTGCTGGAAACGCTGCTGCAGCAGATCGAAGAGGCGGAGGTCTCCGTGGAATACCTTTCTGCGGGAGAGCACATGACCGATGGCGCGCTGCAGATCTCCTGCCTGCACCCCTATGCGAAAAAAGTACCGGAGGATCGCAACGATGCGTCGCTGGTGCTGCGCCTGTCACAGGGCGATTTTCAGATGCTGCTGACCGGAGATCTGGAAAAGAGCGGCGAAGACTGGCTGGTGGAGCAGGCGCGACCCGCCGTGGAGCAGCCCCAGCCCGCTGCACAAAATCCCCTCCGCTGCACCATCCTCGACGCCGGGCACCACGGCGCGTCCAATGCGACGGGAGAAGCACTGCTGGATTTGGCACAGCCGGAGCTGGTCCTGATTTCCTGCGGCAAAAACAACCGGTACGGGCATCCGGCGCCGGAAACGCTGAAACGCCTGGAAGAGCGGGGAATCCGCTGGTATTCCACGGCGGAGGTCGGCGCGATACAGGTGCAGGTCGGAAAGAAAAAAGTGAAAATAAAACAATACATACAGAACTGAAAATACGAAAAAACGTTTGTATGATAAAAGAGAAAAAAACCTGCGAAAAAGCAAAACCAACCATAAAACAAACAGAATTGCACGGCTAAACGAACAATGAAAATGAAAAACAAAAATGAACGATATAACAATATAAAAATAGTTAAATTTAGCCCTGCACTGGAATCTCCGATTTCTGTGGCATTTAAGTCCAATGATTTTATCTTATGTCA
>JABLTO010251371.1_pt1 | contig 21659 bp, 17 predicted proteins | sample 7160091 | NCBI WGS metagenome assembly JABLTO01 (sample SAMN14651225, study PRJNA627086) | human gut metagenome | isolation source: feces | host: Homo sapiens
CTGATGGTGGTCGAGGATGCCGCCCAGGGCGTGATGAGCAGCTACAAGGGCAAGGCACTGGGTACCATTGGCGATTTTGGCTGCTACTCTTTCCACGAGACGAAAAACTACTCGATGGGCGAGGGCGGCGCGCTGGTCATCAACAACCCCGATTATAACGAGCGCGCGGAGATCCTGCGCGAAAAAGGCACCAACCGCGCCAAGTTCTTCCGCGGCCAGGTGGACAAGTACACCTGGGTCGATTTTGGCGACAGCTACCTGCCCAGTGAGCTGAATGCCGCCTACCTGTGGGCGCAGTTGCTGCATGCCGATGAGATCAACGAGAACCGTCTCGCCAGCTGGCACCGCTACCGCGAGGCGTTCCAGCCGCTGGTGGATGCGGGTAAGATCGAGTTGCAGCACATCCCCGAAGGCTGCACCCACAACGCTCACATGTTCTACCTGAAGTGCAAGGACCTGGCCGAACGCACTGAGTTCATCCGCTTCTTGAAAGAGAATGACATTTTAGCGGTGTTCCATTACATTCCGCTGCACTCGGCCCCGGCGGGCGAGAAGTTCGGCCGTTTTGACGGCGAGGACGTCTACACCACCGCCGAGAGTGAACGTCTGGTGCGTCTGCCCATGTATTACGGCCTGACCGAAGCTGACCAGAGCAAGGTCATTGCCAAAGTGCTGGAGTTCTATGAAAAGTAAGGCCCTGCCCCTTTGGGCCAGGCTGGCCTGCACGGCTCTGGCGGCGCTGGCATTTTTACTGATGTATGAGCGGCTCGTCTACGGCGTGCCGTTTGGCCAGATCTACCTGCCCGCCAGCGCGTGGAGCGACGAGGTCTACTACGTCAAGCAGCTTTCGGCAGTCGTGACCCACGGCGCGCCGCAGGGCTATTTTGGCTTTAATGAGTCTCATGCCGAGGTCGGCCGTTTTGCCGCCTGGGGGCCTGCGGTGTTTTACCTGTACGCCATCCCGGGGCTGATCTTCCGTGGACAGAACGCCTTTTTGTACTGCAACCTGTTTTTTGTGGTGGCGGGCTGGCTCTGTTTTGTGTGGGGCACCCGCCTGGACTGGAAGCGCCAGCTGCTGTTCGGTGGCGGCCTGGCCGTGCTGAACGCCCCGGTGCGGTACGTGTTCTCAGCCATGCAGGAACCATTGCACTATGCGCTGGTGCTGGCCGTGCTGGGCATGGCCGCAGGCATCCGGCGCGGGTGCAGCCACCCGCGTGCTGCCTGGGCGGCGCTGTTTGCGCTGTGCGCGGCGGCAACGCTGGTGCGGCCCTATAACGCTGTGCTGTGGCTGTTCCCGCTGGTGCTGGCCTGGCCCCGCCGTAAGGCGGTGGGCGGCACTGTGGCCGGGGCGGTAGTCTCCGCCACCGGTACGATGCTGCTGATGAAAAAGTTCTACGCACCGTACCTTTTTACCAATGTGGATATGAATGCCGTCGACGAGCTGCTTCATGGCCGCCTTTGGGAAGCCGCCCGCAGTGTTTACTACAAACTGCTGGGCGCGTGGCAGCAATTGGGGCAGGAGATCGGCACGGGCACCCGCGTGGGCAGTTGCTATCTGGTGCTGTTTGCGTTGCTGCTTATCACGCTGGTATGTGTTATTTGGAACGCCGTACACAAACAGCCGGTGTTCTGGAAGGTCTGCGCGCTGGTGGTCACGCTGGTGGTGCTCTTCGCCCTCATGCTTATGTACCGCCCGGGCGAGGCTTCGCGCCATACGATTGTGTACGACATTTTGCTGCTGGCGGCCCTGCTGGCCGAGCAGCCGCCCTTGACTGCCGCTGCGGCCTCGCTGGTGCTGGCCGCGCTGAGCGTAGCAGGCGTCCGTATGACGACCGCGCGCGGGCAGAGCGATGCTTCCACGTTTGCCATGCCATCCTACCATGCAGAATTGGCGCAGGAAGTGGCCGACTTGCAGGCCGCACTGACCGAGAGCCAGGCCCGCATTACGGGCAATGACCCGTGGGACCACGTCTGCGCGTATGCGCTGTACGGCGGCAGCCATTTTGGTATGCTGTACGCCGTGCCAGATGGCATGGGCCTGCAATTTGACGAAGATGCGTATCTTATGGATCCCGTCAACGAGATCCGTTCCCGCTATGTCATGACGAATACCGACAGCGATGTGGCCGGTTATCTGGAAGAAAACGGCTGGACGCTGCTGTACGAGGGCGCGTCCGCCGCTGTGTATGAGCGCGGCTGACCGCTGCGATTGAGAGGAACCCTGTATGGACAATTACCCCATCCTGACCGGCGAAAAGGTCGTGCTGCGCCCCATTACGGACGCCGACACAGACTGCATCGTGCGCTGGCGCAACGCCCCCTCGGTGCGGGATAACTTTATCTTTCGCCAGACGTTCACCCCCGAGATGCACCGTAACTGGCTGAAAACCAAGGTCGCCACCGGCGACGTCGTGCAGTACATCATCGAGGACAAGGCCAACGGCACGCCGGTGGGCTCGGTGTACTACCGCGATGTGGACCATGATTTCAACAGCGCCGAGTACGGCATCTTCATCGGCGAGGAAAGCGCCCGCGGCAAGGGCTTTGGCACCGAGACCGCGCGCCTGTTTACCGATTTCGGCTTTGCCGCACTGGGCCTGCACCGCATCAGCCTGCGCGTGCTGGCCGAGAACACCCCCGCCCGCCGCAGCTATGCCGCCGCTGGCTTTGCCGAGGAAGGCACTTTCCGCGATATGGTGCGCCTGGACGGCGTTTACCGCGATGTGGTTTTTATGGCAAAAATTGCGCAATAACGTATAAAAGCAGACGGAGAATACCTGTATGGAAAAGTTGAAACGACTGCTGAAAAAGACGCCCCCGGTGCCGCTTGGCATCGCGGGCGCGTTGCTGTTTCTGCTGCTGTTTTACACGCTGGCGTTCCGCACCCCACTTTGGCAGGTGTGGATGCCGCCCAATATTGATAACGACGAAGTCATTTATAACCGCCAGGTAGTCAGTGTCATTGCGCACGGCGGGCCGCTGGGGTACTTTGGCTATAACGAGGGCACGGCCGATATCGGCCGCTACGGCGCCTGGGGCCCGGTGCTCATCTGGGTCTACGGGCTGGCCGGGCACCTGTTCGGCGCCAGCGTCAACACGATGTTCTGGTGCAACGTGCTGTTTTTGGCACTGGGCGTGGCCGTGTTTACGGTGGCCGCGCGGCTCAATGTCGGCCAGCAGATCTTGTGCTGCGGCGGCCTGGTCTGCCTGTGGATGCCGCTGGCAGGCAGCTTCTGCGGCTCGTCCGAGGCGCTGCATTACATGCTGGCGCTGGTCATTGCCGGGGCCACGGCGGCGCTGCTGCGCGGCGGCTCCCGCTGGTGGCTGGCCCCTGCCGTGCTGGCCTGCGCGCTGGAAACGATCTTCCGCCCTTACGCGCTGCTGTTCTGGGCACTCCCGCTCGTGGCTGTCTGGGCCGATAAAAAGCGGCGCACCCTCTGCCTGGGCGGAGCAGTCGCCAGCTTTGGTGTGGCGCTTTTCTCAATGACCAAGCTGTCCGCATCCTATTTCAGCGGCGGCGGCATGGATTTCGGCGGGCTGGAGCTGCTGGCCCACGGCAAGATCGGCGCGGCCATCGTCTATGAGTTCCAGCATGCCGCCAAAGAACTGGTGACAGCCGGAACGGATATCCCGCGTACGTTCGTGGAAAAAACCTACATTGGCCGCGGCTGTGTGATCTTCCTCATGGTGCTGGCGGTCACGCTCGTCTGCTTTGTGCTGGATCGCCGCGCGCACCGCGCCAGCCCCCTGAAAGCCTGCGCACTGGGCTGCACGGGCATCATTGCGCTGGTGCTGGTGTTTATGTACAACATTGCGCCGCGCCACCTGATGCTGCTGGCCATTCTGCTGCTGGCGGCCACGGTGGTGGAAGATGCCGCCCGGGGCATCGTCTGGCTGCCGGTGCTGGCCGTGGTGCTGCTGCCCATCAACGTCGAGCGCAGCACCCTCTCGACCTATTTTGACGAGATGGGCAGCCAGATCACGGCGGTGGAATCCGCCCTGCAAACCAGCATGGACGCCCGCGCCAGCACCGACCCGTGGGATAACACGCTGGCCTACGCCTACGCAGACGATGTGTTCCACGGCTATCTCTACGCTGTACCGGCCGGAATGGGTATTGAGTTCGATATGAACACCTACATCGCCGACCCGGACGAAACGATTCGCTCGCGCTATGCGATGGTCAACCACGGGACCGCCGCCGAAGCCCGCCTGCAAGCGGACGGCTGGCAGCCACTTGTCTCGACCGACGACCTGATCGTGTATGAGCGGGCCAATCCCCAATAAAAGGATGAAAACCATGCAGAAAATTTCTTTTGTGATCCCGTGCTACCGCTCCGAGCATACGCTGGCGGCGGTGCATGAGGAGTTGACCGCAACGATGCAGACGATGCCCCAGTACGACTACGAGGTCGTGCTGGTCAACGACTGCTCGCCCGATGATACGATCGGCACCATCCGCAAGCTGGTGGCGGCGGACGCCCATGTGCAGGGTGTGGACCTGGCGAAAAACTTCGGCCAGCACGCTGCGCTGATGGCAGGCTTCCACCAGTGTACCGGCGATATCGTCGTATGTCTTGATGACGACGGCCAGACCCCCGCCAACGAGGTAGGCAAGCTGCTGGACAAGATCAACGAGGGCTATGACGTCGTGTACGCCAACTATGACAATAAGCGCCAGGCTGGTTGGCGCAACCTGGGCAGCTGGGTCAACAGCAAAATGACCGAGGTCATGCTGGGCAAGCCGCCTGAGCTGGTGGTCAACAGCTACTTTGCCGCGCGGCGGTTCATTGTGGACGAAATGCTGCGGTACGAGCATTGCTACCCCTACGTCATTGGCCTGGTGCTGCGCTCCACCAAGCGCATTGCCAACGTGTCCGTGCATCACCGCGCGCGGGAGGAGGGCTGCTCCGGCTACACGATCAGCAAGCTGCTGAACCTGTGGATGAACGGCTTTACGTCCTTTTCTGTCAAGCCGCTGCGCCTGGCTACCTACGCGGGCACGGTGTTTGCGGGCTTCGGCTTCTTGTACCTGATCTATATTATCATTGACCACTTTGTCCGCGGCGCAGCCCCTATGGGCTGGGCGTCCACCACGGCGCTGCTGCTTTTGCTGGGCGGCATGATCCTGCTGGTGCTGGGCCTGATCGGCGAGTACGTCGGCCGCATCTACATGTGCGCCAACGCCGCGCCGCAGTATGTGGCGCGTGAATATCTGCACCATGAGGGGGATGCCCAGTGAAACAGGCCAAATGGTTCCTGCTGCTGCACCTGATTTTGGGGGTGTATGCGGGCAGCAGTGTTTGCAGTAAGCTGGCGGCGCAGCAGCCGTTTTTGAGCGTGGGCTTTATCTTGCTGTACGGTGGCATGCTGGCGGCGCTGGTCGTGTATGCGTTCGGGTGGCAGCAGGTCATCAAGCATCTGCCGCTGACCACCGCTTATGCCAACAAGGCCATCACAGTAGTGTGGGGTATTCTGTTGGGCTTCTTGCTGTTTGGTGAGAGCATCACCCTGCGTCAGTTTATCGGTGCAGCGGTCATTATTGTGGGTATCGTGCTGTTTGTGCGGGCCGACAACGAAGGGGAGGGCGGCGAATGAACCAGGCCCAGCTGCCCTACGTGGCGCTTTATCTGCTCAGCACGTTTCTGGCGTCGGTATCGCAGGTGCTGCTGAAAAAGGCCGCCCTGCGTGAGCATAAGTCCCTGCTGGCCGAGTACACCGACTGGCGCGTGATTTTGGGCTACGGCCTGTTTGTGGGCTGCTCGCTGCTGACGATGCTGGCCTACAAGGGCGTGCCGCTGAACGTCGGCCCCGTGCTGGAAGCCACCGGCTATCTGTATGTGACGTTCTTCGGCGTCGTGATCTTCCACGAGAAGATGAACCCCAAAAAGATCGGCGCGCTGGTGCTGATCATCGTGGGCATTTTGATCTACGCATTATAAGGCATACAAAAACGCCTGCACGGTTTTATGGCCGTGCAGGCGTTTTTTATTTATACTATAAGTAAATTACAGCCACTCCGGCTGGCGCTGGCGGCGGTTGCGGCGGGTGGTCTGCGGGGCACGCTGCATCTCGGCGGCGATGCCGTCCAGGGCAAAAGCCAGCAGCATGCCAAACACCACATCAATGACGCTGTGCTGCTTTAGCAGCATGGTGGAAAGCGTGATCGACACGCACAGCACCGCAGCGGCGGGGCGCATCCAGCGCAGACGCGGGGCGTCGAAGCAGCGGCAGCGGTAGTAGGCCAGCATCAGCATGACAGAGTTGAATACATGGATGGACGGGCAGACGTTGATCGGCGTATCGGTGCGGTAAAGCGACCGCACGGCCTGGGCGAAGATATCATTGCCGGGTACATAGTGCGGGCGCAGCGCCAGGCCGTTAGGCACGATGGCGTAAAACAGCAGCGCCATCGTCATGCCCGCAAACAGCGGCAGGCACAGCCGCCAGAAATCCGTCCGCGTGCCTTTGTACAACACAAAAAACAGTGTAAACGGGATCCACGGGAACCACAGTGTGTAGGGGATGATGGCATATTTGCAGAACGGGATCAGGTCGTCCAGGCGGCAATGTACCCAGAGGTCGGGCGTCTGGATGGTGCGCTCCAGCAGGGCGAAGAAAGTTAAGTAAAACAAAGCGTACAGCCCCATGAAGTAAATGGGGTGGCGCGAACACCAGTTGCGCATAGAAAACTCCTTTGGAACAGCCGCAGGGCTGATTCTATGATATAGCATTATACGCCGAAAAACACGGCGAAAACAAGGCAAAAACGCACCAAGAAACTATCGACATTCCTAAGTGAATTTGTGCGGTTTTGCGGATATTTTCAGAAGCTTCTATAGTTATAAACGACGGATGTGTCAGAATTGTTGCAGAAAGCGGGAATATTTTTTAAAAAATTTTGCGAAAAAATAAAAAGCCTCCCTCGCAGGGGGAGGCAAGGATATGCGAGCATCGGGGTGCCGCGTTTTACGGGGCGTAGGGGAGCATTCTATATGCTCCCGCGGGTGCACACTTTGCGCCCCTACAAATTACCGTATATTATTCCCCAATCGACGCCGGGTGGTCCGTGGGGGTGTTCTCGCTCTGGTACTTCAGGGCGGCGGCGATGAAGCCCTTGAACAGCGGGTGGGCGCGGTTCGGGCGGCTCTTGAACTCGGGGTGGAACTGTGCGCCCAGGTGGAAGTCGCGGCCCGGGATCTCGACAGCTTCGACCAGGCGGCCGTCGGGGCTGGTGCCGGCAATGACCAGGCCCTTTTCCTCAAACTCGGCGCGGAAGTCGTTGTTGAACTCATAGCGGTGGCGGTGGCGCTCGTCGATCTCGAGCGTGCCGTAGCACGCGGCCATCTTGGTGCCCGGGGTGATCACGCAGGGGTACTTGCCCAGGCGCATCGTGCCGCCCTTGGTCACAACGCCCTGCTGGTCCGGCATCAGGTCAATGACGTTGTGCTGGCCCTCGGGCGCAAACTCGCTGGAATTGGCATCGGCGTAGCCCAGCACATTGCGGGCGTACTCCATCACCATGATCTGCATGCCCAGGCAGATGCCAAAGTAGGGCATGCGGTGCTCGCGCGCATACTGGGCGGCCTGGATCATGCCCTCGATGCCGCGGTCGCCGAAGCCGCCGGGCACGATGATGCCGTCCACGTCGGTGAACTCCTCGGCGCAGCGGTCCTGATCGACCAGCGTTTCACTGTCCACCCACTTGATCTCGACCTTGCTCTCGTTCTCAAAACCGGCGTGGTACAGGCTTTCCATCACGCTCAGGTAAGCGTCATGCAGCTTGACATACTTGCCCACCAGCGCGATCGTGCAGTTGCGGCTGCGGGTGGCAATACGGCTGATCAGCTCTTTCCACTCGGTCAGATCGGTGGGCGGGGTCTGCAAATGCAGCTGGCGGGCCACCACATTGGTCAGGCCGGCGGCTTCCAGCATCAGCGGGCACTCGTACAGGCTCGGCATCGTCAGGTTTTCAATAACGCAGTCGGGGCGCACGTTGCAGAACATGCTGATCTTGCGCTTGATGTCGCTGCCCACCGGGCCGTCGGCACGCAGCACAATGACGTTGGGCGCAATGCCCATGCCCTGCAATTCCTTGCAGGAGTGCTGGGCGGGCTTGGACTTGTACTCGTCCGAGCCGGAGATGTAGGGCACAAGCACGACATGGATGTAGCAGCAGTTGTCGGGCCCCTGCTCAATGCCGACCTGGCGGATGGCCTCGAGGAACGGCTGGCTCTCGATATCGCCGGTGGTGCCGCCGATCTCGGTGATGACAACGTCGGCCTCGGTGCTCTTGGCCAGGTTGTAGATGTAGCTCTTGATCTCGTTGGTGATGTGGGGGATAATCTGGACAGTCTGGCCCAGGTAGGCACCCTGGCGCTCCTTGTTCAGCACGTTCCAGTAGACCTTGCCGGTGGTCAGGTTCGAGTATTTGTTCAAATTTTCATCGGTGAAACGCTCATAATGGCCCAGATCCAGGTCGGTCTCGGTGCCGTCGTCGGTCACAAAGACCTCGCCGTGCTGCAAGGGGCTCATCGTGCCGGGGTCCACATTGATATACGGGTCCAGCTTCTGGCTTGCCACCTTCAGGCCGCGCGTTTTCAGCAGGCGCCCCAGGCTGGCGGCGGTAATGCCCTTGCCAAGCCCCGAGACAACGCCGCCGGTAACAAAAATATACTTCGTTGCCATGATACATCCTCCCACTCACAATAAAGTCAGCGCCGCACAATCCCAAGCGCCGGTATGGCGGGAATTGTGCGGCGCTGACATTCACAAATAACCAATTAATTATACGCCCACAAAGGCATGGAATGCAATAGGGAAACGCCGATTTTTTAACTTCCTAATTTTGTAAAGTTTGCACCCTCGCGCAGCGAGGCATAGCGCCGTACCTGGCGGGAAATTTCAGCCGCCAGCACCTGCATATCCAGCGGCTTGCCCACGTGGGAGTTCATGCCTGCTTCCAGGCAGGCTTTCACATCGTCGGCAAACACGTTGGCTGTCATGGCAATGATGGGGATACCGCTCTCTGCCGGGCAGTGCTCAAACGCGCGGATGGCTTGGGTAGCTTCCAGGCCGTTCATCTCGGGCATCATCACGTCCATCAGCACAGCATCAAACGTGCCCTTGTGGGCGCTTTGATACAGTTCTACAGCCTCGCGGCCATTCTCGGCAGTGGTGACGGTCGCGCCCTGTTCTTCCAGCAGGGCCACGGCAATCTCGCGGTTCAGCTCGTTGTCCTCGGCCATCAGCAGGTGCAGGCCGTGCAGGTCGGCAGGCGGCTCCTCCACGTCGGGCTGGTTGGCTTTTTCGGCCAGCGGCAGGCTCAGGCGCACGGTAAAGGTCGAGCCCTTGCCCGGCGTACTTTCCACATCCAGCGAGCCGTGCATCTGGTCCACCAGCTTTTTGGTGATGGCCATGCCCAGGCCGGTGCCTTTGTAGGTAGTGCGGCTGCTGCGCTGCTCCTGGGTGAACGGCTCAAAGATATGCCTTAAAAATTCCTCGCTCATGCCGATGCCGGTGTCGGCAATCTCAATGCGCAGGTGGACGAGCCCCTCTTCAAACAGGGTCTCGCGCGCGTAGAAGTTGATGGTGCCGCCGTCCGGTGTGTATTTGACAGCGTTGGACAAAATGTTTAACAGTACCTGGCGGATGTGCAGCTCGCTGCCGCGCAGGTGGGGATGCCAGAACGGGCCGATCTGCTTGGTCAGGGTCAGGTTGCGGTCGGCGAGCTGCCCCTCGGTGATATCACAGCAGGAGTTCAGCAGTGCGCGCAGGTCAAAGTCGGCATCCAGCATCTGCATGGTGCCGCTTTCCACCTTGGCCATGTCCAGCACGTCATTGATGAGGGACAGCAGGTGGCTAGCTGCGCCGCGCATCTTGTCCAGGCTGTCCTTTACGCGGGCCTGGTCGTCAAAGTTGTTCTCGGCAATATCCAGCATACCCATAATGCCGTTGATGGGCGTGCGGATATCGTGGGACATGTTGGAAAGAAACTCGGTCTTTGCCGAGCTGGCTTCCTCGGCTTTGTGCAGGGCGGCCTCCATCTGCTTGCGCAGCAGCCGCGCCTTGACCAGCAGTATGATGCACAGGATAAAGAACGCCATGCAGATGGCAAACAGCAGCGGAATGACAGGGTACTGGTACGCCAGACGCGTCATCGAAAACGGCTGTTCCTCCAGCGTGGTGTAGGTGCGGGTCACGTTGTAGACGTCCTCGTCGGACAGGCTCTGGACACTCTTGTTCAGGATGCTCAAAAGCTGCACATCTACGCTGTTCAAAACGCCGATCGAGAACTCGGCCTCGCCGCCGGTCAGGGTGGCGGTCAGGTCATTGCGCAGGCTGTCGTACAGCACGCGCTCGGCCTGGTAGGTAAAGGTGTAATAGGCGTCGATCTCCCCGGCACGCAGGGCGGCCAAGCAGTCATCAAACGAAGCATAGGTCTTGTACACAGGGTTGCGGCTGGACACAATGATGGATGCCGCGTCCTTGGCCAGCAGGTCCACCGTGCCGATGGTCTGCATGGTACGGTCGTTGCGCGGCATCACCCAGGAGAAGCCCGCCGTAATGTACGGGTCGGTCAGCTTATAGTGCAGCCGTTCGGCAGTGGACAGGTCGTTGTACATGCCCAGGCAGAGATCGGCCTTGTCGTCCTCCAGCAGGGTCATATAGTCCTGGCGGGTGTTGCAGGTCAACAGCTGGTAGCGGATGCCTGCGCGCTGCGCCATGATGCTGAACAGCTTGACGCAGATGCCCGCCCAGTTGCCGTTTTCGTCCAGGTAGGAGTAGGGGTAGCGGTCGGGGTTGGCGGCCACTTTCCAGACCTTGCCCTGCTTGTTGATGCTGTACAGGTAGGCCTGCTCTTCTGTTGTCAGCGAAAGCTTCGAGCTGCGGCTGGCGCTGGTGTACTTATCGTGCAGGGCGCTCTGCCAGGACGGCTCCTGCCGCTCCAGGGCGATGAGGGCGTCGTTCAGCAGCATCAGGGTATGGGCGTCCCCCTTGCGAACAGCCATGTAAAGCGGCGTCTCGTCGAAGGTTTCCAGCACCCATTCGTCGGTGGTGGTGCGGTTGATATTGCTGACGGCCGCCGTGATCTCGCCCTTACGCAAGGCCTCAGCCAGCTCGTCATCGGTATCATAAAACACCGATTTATAGGTGAAGTTATGGTCGGCGGCAAAGTTGATAAAGTTCTGGTTGCGTCCGTTGCCATCGCGCGAGAAGCCGACCACCATATCGTCGTAGGTATCGTACGCTCCGGCTTCGATGCTGCGGTCGCCTGCACGCACGGTCAGCATCGTGGTCACGGTGCCAATGGGACTGGCGGTAAAATCAAGGATCTCTTCGCGCTCGGGCGTTTTGCGCAGTATGGGAATCACGTCGATCTTGCCGCTGGCCAGCAGGGCAACGGCATCGTCGGCGTCGCCGTCGTAACCAAGATACTCATAGGTAATGTTGCGATACCGCGCAATTTTTTGCAGCAGATCATAGCTGTAGCCGCTGTAGCTGCCGTCGGAGTCGATCATATTAAAGCCGTCGTAGGCGTAGTAGCCAACCCGCAGCGTCTGGGTGGTACCATCGGCCAGCACGGGCGCACTGAGGGCGGGGGCAAAGATCAGCCCGCCCAGCAGCAACAGTGCCGCCGCCAGCGCCAGGAACCGGTGCAGAAAGCAGTGATGTTCTGCAGCTTTCATTATGGAAACACTCCTGATAAAAAGCCCCCGCCCGCCGCGCATGCCGTGGCAGCGCAAACCAGGGAAAGGGACTTTGTAGTTTGTAGAGGTATAGGGGTGCCTGTGACGGGCGGATAGGGAACCCGCCCCAAAATAGATTGAACGAGAGGGTGCAGGGGGGCACGCCCGCCAAAAGGCCCCCTTGTGCAAAGGGGGCTGGCTGCGCGAAGCGCAGACTGAGGGATTGTGGCCTTACGGATGAAACCCAACGCACCCGTACACGCTCCAATCCCTCCGTCACGGCTTACGCCGTGCCACCTCCCTTTACACAAGGGAGGCTTTAGACTCTTACAATTCTTGGATCGCTGCCAGCACCCGGTCGTTGGCTTCCACCACCGGGGGCCACAGGGCGGGGTCGGTCAAGGGCTTGGGGCCGCGCAGGGCTTCACACAGGGCCGAGGATACCTCGTACAAGTGGTCCATTCCCAGATTCTGCGCCACGCCCTTCAGCGTGTGGGCGGCGCGGAACGCGGTCTCCCAATCCTGGGCGGCCAGGGCGTCTTTCAGCTGGTTAAAGCTGGGGTCGCCGGGATACTTTAACACAAACTTGCGCACCAGTGCTTCGCTGGGCAAGCGGCGGATGGTCGTCTCGTAATTGCCGCCGATGCGGGCGTAAAATTCCTGCAGCGTCATCGTGTGAAAACTCCTTTTCCATTCCTTTTTTACGTGGGTAAAATGTTTTTAATCTGTGTCAAAATCCCGTTGCGGGGGAGGAAAAAATGGACACGGCTACGCGGTTTTTGCTTTGCTTGGCTTCGTACATCTTCAAGTCGGCGCGGTGGATGGCGTCGGCCAGCGGGTGCGCGCCGTACACACCGCCGATGCTTACGGTGGGGTGCCAGTTCGGGCAGCCGGGCACCGCCGTGCTTTCCACCCGGCGGCGGATCTCCTCCAGGCGGGAAGCAAAGATATCGGCTGGGATGTTCTGGAAGAACAGCACAAACTCATCGCCGCCATACCGCACCAGAATATCCGTGGCGCGGATACACTCGGAAATGCCGCGTACAATTAACCGCAGCACTTCGTCGCCGTTCTGGTGGCCGTAGGTGTCGTTGACGGACTTAAAGTTGTCCACGTCGATCATCGCCACACCCTCGGCATTGGCGAAGGACTCACTCTGCTCGGTGTAATAGCGGCGGTTGTAGGCGTTGGTCAGGGGGTCGCGGTACAATGCCTGGCTGTAGGCGCTCATGTTGTCGGCCAGCATGCTGCGACCGTCCACGGTCATCAGCGGGTTTTCCTCCAGCTTGCTCACCAGCTCCAGCACGCAGGGAATGCCGTCGACCTCAATGTACTTGGAAAGCACATGAAACGTGTTGCCCTTGTTGAACTCCAGCTTGGAAATCTGGCTTTGCTGGGTAAACGCGCGGTAGGACGAGCAGTTGCTGCAAGGCATGGACTTGTTCCACACCGCATGGCAGGGGTGGTGCGTGGCCTTGAGCTTGCCCTGCTCATCAAAAGTCCATATTGTGTTGTTCTTTACATCGACCAGACGGACCACGTCAAAGATCTGCTCCATGCCGTGCATCATGGTCTGTACGCCGTCGGCGCTGCCCAGGCTGACGTTATCGCCCTTGTCCGGTAGGCTCACGCCCTGCACGTCATGGCACTCGCCGACCGAGCCCAGATAGACGGGGCTGGTATCGTCCGACCAGATGGCCCGCGCGTAGATGCGGTGCCAGCGGAACTCGCCGTCCACCGGCAGCTGGGCCTTCATCTTGATATCGGGGGCCTTGGGCGTGGTGGCACGCAGCAGCTTTTGCAGTTTGTGTACGTCATCTGCCGAGATGAAATACTGCGATGTTTCGTCTGTTACATGCTGTACCTTGGGCGCATGCAGGTGGCGCACCGCCCAGTCGGACAGCGTCAGCACATTGGTGGCGGCACTGTAGTCATACTGCACGGCGTGGGTGTGGTGGAAGAAGAAATCCGTCTTGAGCGTGGTCGCCGCCAGCGCGCGGCTGGTGTTGTCCTGCTCGGGCAAATCCTTGCCGTGCAGCACCTTGGCGGAAATCTGCTGTGCCTCGGCCATGAAATCGCGGCCGTCGGCGCCGGGCTGCAGCTTGTGGCGCAGATCCTCGCTGATCTCGACCAGGCATTCCATCAACAGCGGGTTAAAGGTGCCGCACTCGCCGTTCATGATCATATGCAGTGCGGTGTCGTGGTCAAAGGCTTTTTTATAGCAGCGCTCGCTGGTCAGTGCGTCGTAAACGTCGGCCAGCGCCACGGCCTGGGCACCAATGGGGATATCGTCGCCCTTCAGCCCGTCGGGGTAGCCGCGGCCATCGTACCGCTCATGGTGCCAGCGGCAGATCTGGCGTGCGACCTTGACCAGCGGCGCGTCCTGCTGGAACGGCAGATCATGCAGGATTTTGTCGCCGATGGTGGTGTGCGTTTTCATGATCTCGAACTCTTCCCGCGTGAGCTTGCCGGGCTTGTTCAAAATCGACTCGGGAATATTGATCTTGCCGATGTCATGCAGCGCCGATGCCGTTGAGATCAGCGAAATCTCCGGCTCTGTCAGCGGGTACTTGTCAGTCAGTGTGATGAGCTTGCGCAGGATCATCTCGGTGAAAGTGCGCATGTGCAGCACGTGCAGGCCGCTTTCACCATTACGGAACTCAACGATATGGCTGAGAATGGTGATCATCAGCGAGTTGCTTTTTTCGTTTTCGTAAATCTGGTCAGCCACCAGCTGCATCAGGCGCTTCTGCTTGCCGTACAGCATCAGGGCGTTGATGACGCGGCGGCGCACGACCGCCATATCGAACGGGCGGCTGATGTAGTCGGTCGCGCCAAGGTCATACGCGCGCTCGACAAACGAGGTCGCGCTCTCGGCTGAGATCATAATGACCGGCAGCTCGTCGATCCAGTGATATTGGTTCATGGCGGCCAGCACATCAAAGCCGTCCTTTACGGGCATCATAATGTCCAGCAACAGCAGGTCAATGTCGCTGTTCTGCTCGATCATTTCGATGGCCTGCTGGCCGTTTTCTGCTTCCAGGATCTCGTATTTCTCACCCAGCATTTCGGTAAGGATCGCGCGGTTCATCTCCGAATCATCGGCAATCAGGATCCGTTGTTTATCGCTCATGCAGTACCTAGACTTTCTTGTGGCAAATTAACAGGTTTGTACAATATTATAGTATACTGTATGGCATCAAAGCAATAGAAGCAGCAAAATAAAGTCGAAAACTGTCAAAAAAGACAAAAACAGAAAAAGATTGGCAACAAAAAAGCCCCCGGGTGGGGGCTGATGGACGGGAGGCTTTATGCGTGCAGATGATTTTCGGGCGTAGGGGCGGATTTCATATCCGCCCGGGCAGCCGCAGCCTGCCGCATCAAATAATATAATCATTTCCGACCTGATCCGTGCTCATCAGGTCGGCCAGGGTGATGCCGTCAAAAAAATCCTGGATCATCGTGTTCAGCTTGCGCCACATGGGCAGGGTACGGCAAGCAGCCATGCGGGGACAGTCCACGTGCTCTTGCTCCAGGCAGGCCACGGGGGCCAGGCTGCCCTCGGTAATGCGCAAAATTGCGCCGACGGTGTAATCCTCGGGCGCGCGGGTCAGCCGGTAGCCGCCGGACTTGCCGCGCAGGCCGGTGAGGTAATGCTCCTTCACCAGCCCCTTTACGATGGCCTCAAGGTATTTTTCCGAGATATCCTGCCGCTGGGCAATCTCCTTCAGGGGAATGTAGCCATCGCACTGGTTCTCGGCAATATCGACCATGACCCGCAGCGCGTAACGGCCCTTCGTTGAAATCATCATGTTAGTAAGCTCCTTTGCTCTGTATTCCTATTATACAGGTTGGTAAATGGGAATGCAACAGCCCGGGACAAAATATTTCTGCAAAAATTCCCCTAAACCCTATTGACAAATAGGAAATAATGCGGTACAATCCAATCAACCTACAAGTGAGGTATGAATATATGAAAAAGATTTTTCGATGTTGAAAGCAGCATAGAGAAAGGCCCCCTCTGGTGCTTCGCACCACCTCCCCCCCCGTATCGGGGGAGTCTGTCTCGCAGAGGGAGCCTTAAAAGTACAACACCACAAACCATCTACCTTAATATATAATAATCAGGAGGAACCTACCATGAGCAAGATTTATACTTCCGCAGACCAGCTGATCGGCCATACCCCGCTGCTGGAGCTCACCCATATCGAAGCCGCCGAGGGCTTGCAGGCCAAGGTCCTGGCCAAGCTCGAGTACTTCAACCCGGCCGGTTCTGTCAAGGACCGTATCGCCAAGGCCATGATCGACGACGCTGAGGCGAAGGGCATCCTCAAGCCCGGTTCTGTCATCATCGAGCCGACCTCCGGCAATACCGGCATCGGCCTGGCTTCCGTGGCAGCTGCCCGCGGCTACCGCATCATCATCGTTATGCCCGAGACCATGAGCGTCGAGCGCCGCCAGCTGATGAAGGCCTACGGTGCTGAGCTGGTCCTGACCGACGGTGCCAAGGGCATGAAGGGTGCCATCGCCAAGGCCGACGAGTTGGCTAAGGAAATCCCCAACGCCTTTGTGCCCGGCCAGTTCGTCAACCCGGCTAACCCCGCTGCCCACAAGGCAACCACCGGTCCCGAAATCTGGGCGGACACCGATGGCAAGGTCGATATCTTCGTGGCTGGTGTTGGCACCGGCGGCACCGTGACCGGTGTCGGCGACTACCTCAAGAGCCAGAACCCCGGCGTCAAGGTCGTGGCTGTCGAGCCCGCCACCTCTCCTGTGCTGAGCAAGGGCACCGCCGGTGCGCATAAGATCCAGGGAATCGGCGCAGGCTTTGTGCCTGATGTGCTGGACACCAAGATCTACGACGAGGTCATCCCCGTCGCCAACGAGGATGCTTTCGCCACCGGCAAGCTGGTTGGCCATAAAGAGGGCGTGCTGGTCGGCATCTCCTCCGGCGCTGCTGTCTGGGCTGCCATCGAGCTGGCCAAGCGCCCCGAGAACGCTGGCAAGACCATCGTGGCTCTGCTGCCCGATACCGGCGACCGTTACCTCTCCACCCCGCTGTTTGCAGACTGATTGCATCCGCACGCATAATTTGCTATAATGCAAGGGGCAGACCCGTGTCTGCCCCTTTTCTCGTTACCGCAATGGATTGCAACCTATCAAGGAGGGGATACCCCATGGAAAACACACCCGGCGCGCTGATCGCTATGAGCGGCGGCGTGGACAGCTCGGTCGCGGCCTACCTGATGAAAGAGGCGGGTTACCGCTGCATGGGCGCAACCATGCGCCTGTACCAGAACGAGGACCTTGGCCAATGCGGTTTTCACACCTGCTGCTCGGCAAAAGATGTAGAGGATGCCGCCGATGTGGCGTTCCAGCTGGATATCCCGTTTGAGGTCATCAATTACACCGATGAATTCCGCGAGAAAGTTATAAAAAAATTCATAGCAACGTATGAAGCTGGCGGCACGCCCAATCCCTGCATCGACTGCAACCGCTACATGAAGTTCGATAAAATGCTCGCCTTTGCCCGCGCGCATGGGCTGGATTACGTTGTCACCGGCCACTATGCCCGCATCGAGCAGGACCCCGCCACGGGCCGCTGGCTGCTGAAAAAGGCGCTGTACGGTGAAAAAGACCAGAGCTATGTGCTCTATGTGCTGACTCAGGACGAGTTGGCGCACACCAAGTTCCCGTTGGGCGGCATGGACAAGCCCAGCATCCGCATGCTGGCCGAGAAAGCTGGTTTCTGCAATGCCCACAAGCACGACAGCCAGGATATCTGCTTTGTGCCGGACGGCGATTACGCCAGCTTTATGGAACGCTACACCGGTAAATTTTACCCAGGCGGCGATTTCATCGACACCACCGGCAAGGTGGTGGGCCGCCACCACGGCGCGGTGCGCTACACAAACGGCCAGCGCAAGGGCCTGGGCCTTGCCCTGGGGGCGCCGGTCTACGTCTGCGATAAGGACATGGAGAAAAACACCGTCACCGTCGGTCCCGAGAGCGAGCTGTTCACCACCAAACTGGTGGCCGGGGATTTCAACTGGATCTCCATCCCCGAGCTGACCGCGCCGATGCGCGTCAAGGCCAAGGCGCGCTACCGCCAGCCCGAGCAGCCCGCCACCGTGCGCCCACTGCCGGACGGCAAGGTCGAGGTCGAGTTCGACGCCCCGCAGCGCGCCATCACCCGCGGCCAGTCCGTAGTGCTCTACGACGGCGACATCGTAGTCGGCGGCGGCACGATTTTGTAAATAGGGACAACAAAAGGGAGAGGCCAACACCTCTCCCCTTTGTTATGCTTACAAATGCGGCAGGGTCGTGCGGTATTGCCGCAGCTTGTCCTCGCCGACCCGGGTGATGATGCAGTCCATGGCGGTCAGCAGCTTTTCGCGGTCCTGCGGAAGTTCGCCGTACAGCTGGAAAGCGTTGGACGCACCCATGGCCGCAAAGGTGGTGGGAATGGTCAGCTCCCGGACCAGCGTCTGCATCTCGCGGTACTTTTCGGTTTCGCCTTCCTCGGCCCAGGCACCGCGCTGAAGCTCTCGGTAAAGTTCGGAGTTAGGATAGATCGTCAGCATGTTGGCACCGATCAGCTGCGGGTGCAGCTGGTTGCAGATCTCGGCAGTGCGCTGTGCGCCGATCTCGCCGCGCCCGGTCCCGGAGATGCTGACGAGGTAGAAGAACGAATACTGTATCCCGGCCCGGTCCAGCCGCTGGCACTGGGTAAGAATGTTAGAGGCCTGGTAGCCTTTGTGCATAAACGTTAATGCCTCATCGTCGCCAGTTTCGATGCCGATGGTTAGGCCGTTGTACCCGGCGTGGTGCAGGGCGGTCAGTTCTGCGTCGGTTTTCAGCGTTACGTCCGTCACTCGCGCAAAGCAGCCGATGCTCTGGCAGGCGGGCAGATATTGGTGGATGAGCTCGGCAATTTTCATCAGCCGGTCGTACTTTAGCACAAACGGGTTGGCTCCGGTCAGAAAAACGCGGCGCGGTGCCCCGGCGCTGCTTTGCCCGCGCAGCCGGGCTGTCAGCGCGGCGACCGGGTCATGGCAAAAGGTTTGCGCCTCGCGCAGGTCGTCCTCGATATCCCGCAGCGGCGACATGCGGAAATTGAACGGCAAATCGTCGTACAGTGTGCAAAATTTGCATTTATGGTGGGTGCAGCCCGCCGTGGCTTCCAGCAAAAGAGAGTCCGACTCATAGGGCGGACGCCAGATCGTCCCTGTGTAGTGCATACAAGCACCTCCTTTGCCCACCATTATAGCGGGGGACGGCAAAAAGAAAAGTACGGTACTTTTTTGCAGTACCTTGCCAAGATGCGGTACGCACCGTATAATGGCTGCAGGGGGGATGGCTGTGCGCAAGACAGAACAGGCAGTGCAGCGCTGTAAAACCATGTCCACACTGCAAAAGATACTGGGCGGCAAGTGGAAACTGGAAATTTTGTATTACATCGGCGTGGCGGATGTGCGCCGCTTTGGGGCGCTGCGGCGCAGCCTGGGCGAGATCACCGAATCCTCGCTGACCAAGCAGCTACGGGAGCTGGAAGCAGACGGCTTTCTCCATCGCCACGACTACCAGGAAGTGCCGCCCCATGTGGAATATACCCTGACGGAACTGGGACAGAGCTTTTTGACCGTGTTGGACTGCATGAAAGCCTGGGGCGATGCCAACCTGAGCGAAACCAACAAGGGATAGGATCTGCCAAATTTTGCGCAAAAATCCTATTTCCCCTATTGACAAGGCGGTTTATCCATGGTATCATACAAACAACCTACAAAGCATATAGGTTTGTTCTTGAAACGAGCCTGCCTATGCTACTAAAAAGGAGGTGCAAAGCGTATGTCCACTGTATTCGGCAGTTTGCTGCGGCAGAATTTCCGTTGTGGACGAATGTGTGGCTCCCGGGCGGAACAGGCCTGGTGCGGGGCGCACAGCGCTTTGCATTGTCGGTAAAAAAAACGACGTTGTCCTGTTATTCTGCCCGGGAGCTATACCAAATAGCTGGCCGGGCATTTTTGATTTGCCCAAAGCTCTTTGGCCCTCTCTGCGAGGGTGGGGAAGCCTTTCCCGATACGAATTAAATAATAACAAAAATAATAAAAATAACAGAAATGAGGAACATATCATGAGCGAGCGTAAATACCATTTTGAGACCCTTCAGCTGCACGTTGGTCAGGAGCAGGCCGACCCCGTTACCGACTCCCGTGCCGTGCCCATTTACCAGACGACCTCCTACGTTTTCCATAACGCTCAGCATGCGGCGGACCGCTTCGGCCTGAAAGATGCCGGCAACATCTACGGCCGCCTGACCAACACCACCGAGGATGTGTTCGAGCAGCGCATTGCAGCCCTTGAGGGCGGCGTCGCAGCCTTGGCTGTTGCTTCCGGTGCTGCGGCCATCAACTACACCATCCAGGCCCTGGCCCAGAACGGCGGCCACATCGTCGCCCAGAAAACCATCTACGGCGGCACCTCCAACCTGCTGGAGCACACCCTGCCCGCTTTCGGCGTGACCACTACCTTTGTCAACGCCCATGACCTGGCCGAAGTAGAGGGGGCTATCCAGGATAACACCCGCGCCATCTATCTGGAAACGCTGGGCAACCCCAACTCTGATATCCCAGATATCGACGCCATCGCCGAGATCGCCCACAAGCACGGCCTGCCGCTGGTCATTGACAACACCTTCGGTACCCCGTACCTGATTCGCCCCATCGAGCACGGCGCGGACATCGTTGTCCACTCCGCTACCAAGTTCATCGGCGGCCACGGCACCACGCTGGGCGGCATCATCGTCGATTCCGGCAAGTTCGACTGGAAAGCCAGCGGCAAGTTCCCCGCATTCTCGGAGCCGAACCCCAGCTACCACGGCGTAAGCTTTGTGGATGCTGCCGGCCCTGCCGCTTTCGTTACCTACATCCGCGCCATCATCCTGCGCGACACCGGCGCCTGCATCAGCCCGTTCAACGCCTGGCTGCTGCTCCAGGGCACCGAGACACTCTCCCTGCGCCTGGATCGCCACAACGAGAACACCAAGAAGGTCGTCGAGTTCCTGACCAAACACCCCAAGGTGGCCCACGTCAACCATCCCAGCCTGCTTGACCATCCCGACCACGCCCTGTACGAGAAGTACTTCCCCAACGGCGGTGCGTCCATCTTTACCTTTGACATCAAGGGCGGCCAAAAAGAGGCCTTCGAGTTCATCGACCACCTGAAGATCTTCTCGCTGCTGGCCAACGTTGCCGACGTCAAGAGCCTGGTCATCCACCCGGCCACCACCACCCACGCCCAGCTGTCCCCCGAGGAGCTCGAGGATGTGGGCATCCACGAGAACACCATCCGCCTGTCCATCGGCACTGAGCACAGCGACGATATCATCGCGGATCTCGACCAGGCTTTGAATGCTGTCGAGTAATTTGTAGAGCAATTTAGAGGGAATAGGGATCACATAGCCGCCGCACCCGCGCCGCCCGCCGGGTGCGGCGGCCTTTTTGCGGCCTTGCGTTTGAGACAGGTTTGCGGTATTATTTGTTTAAAAGTTTCTTCGGTTCCTTCTTTTCAAAGAAGGAATAAAACCCCCGTAAAGGAGCCTTTCCATGCCCACCATCATCGAAATCACCGACCTCTCCGCGCCGGAGCTGGCCGTGTATACCAAACTGACCGAGGCGCAGCTGCGCAATAAGCTCGAGCCCGAAAAGGGCATTTTCATCGCTGAAAGCCCCAAGGTCATCGGCACGGCGCTGGACGCGGGCTGCGAACCGCTTTCCTTTTTAATGGAGCGCCCGCACATCGAAGGCTCGGCCAGCGCCGTGCTGGCCCGCTGCCCGGACACGCCCGTCTACACCGCTCCGCGTGAAACGCTGCAAACGCTGACCGGCTACGCCCTGACCCGGGGCGTGCTGTGCGCCATGCGCCGCCCCGCGCCGCGCACCGTGGAGGATTTGTGCCAAACCGCCCGCC
>JABLTO010186527.1_pt1 | contig 21657 bp, 16 predicted proteins | sample 7160091 | NCBI WGS metagenome assembly JABLTO01 (sample SAMN14651225, study PRJNA627086) | human gut metagenome | isolation source: feces | host: Homo sapiens
CAGTTAAAGAGTCTCAAGGACGATATTGAGACATACCATAATCTGGAAACACAGATGGAAGATATGGAAACCATGATCGAGATGGGATATGAGGAAAATGATCCTGAGATCGTCCCTGAGATCCAGGAAATGCTGGACGAGTTCCAGGCAAGCTTTGACAGCATCCGTGTGAAGACACTCCTTTCCGGAGAGTACGACGGAGAGAACGCCATCATCAAGCTGAACGCAGGAGCCGGCGGAACAGAGGCCTGCGACTGGTGCGGAATGCTTTATCGTATGTACAGCAGATGGGCGGAGAAGAAAGGCTTTGCGCTGGAGGTCTTGGATTACCTTGACGGTGATGAGGCCGGTGTGAAATCCGTAACCTTCCAGGTGAACGGAGAGAACGCCTACGGTTATCTGAAATCCGAGAAGGGTGTTCATCGTCTTGTACGTATTTCTCCGTTTAATGCAGCAGGAAAGAGACAGACCTCTTTTGTATCCTGCGATGTTATGCCGGATATCAAGAAGGATCTGGATGTTGAGATCAATGATGACGATATCCGTATCGATACCTACCGAAGCAGTGGTGCCGGTGGACAGCATATCAACAAGACATCCTCTGCGATCCGTATCACCCATTTCCCGACAGGAATCGTGGTACAGTGCCAGAATGAACGTTCTCAGCACATGAATAAGGACAAGGCTATGCAGATGCTGAAGGCCAAGCTGTATCTGCTGAAACAGCAGGAAGCCGAGGAGAAGCTTTCCGGCATTCGAGGCGAAGTGACAGATATCGGCTGGGGAAACCAGATCCGTTCCTATGTCCTGCAGCCATACACCATGGTAAAAGACCATAGAACCAATGAAGAAACCGGTAATGTTGACGCAGTTCTGGACGGTGGTATTGACATTTTTATCAATGCATACCTGAAATGGATTGCGCTGGCGAAAAAGAAAGAATAACATTACTGTCACGGAACCCCATAAAGACAGAGAAAAGGACTCCGCAGGCAAAAAAGCGCTTGTGGAGTTTCTTTTATTATGATAATATATCTCTTGTACAAAAACAGTTGTCTTTATGAAACGGACAGGAGGCTGCTGGCCACAATGTGAACAGCAGTCAGAGAGGTTGCTATGCAGAAACAGGTTGAAAAGAAAAAATACTATGTAGTAAGAGAACGGGCAGTGCCGGAGGTACTTCTCAAGGTGGTTGAGGCCAAGAGACTGCTGGAATCCAAACGGGTGGATACTGTTCAGGAAGCTGCTGAAAGGACCGGGATCAGCCGCAGTTCTTTTTACAAATATAAGGACGATATTTTTCCTTTCCACGAGGAGACCAAGGGAAAGACCATCACCTTTATCATTCAGATGGACGATGAGCCGGGGCTTTTATCAATGGTGCTGCAGACGATTGCCCGTTTTCACGGTAATATCCTGACCATACATCAGAGTATTCCCATTAACGGAGTCGCAACGCTGACGCTGAGCGTTGACATCCTTCCGGGAGAAGGCGACGCAGAGGCTATGGTGGAGAATATTGAGCAGAGAGACGGTATACACTATTTGAAAATTTTAGGCAGGGAGTAAGCATATGATAAACATAGCAGTATTAGGCTACGGTACAGTAGGAAGCGGAGTTGTTGAAGTCATCAACACCAATCATGAGAGCATTAACAAGAGAGCTGGAGATGAAATTAACATCAAGTACGTTCTTGATTTAAGAGATTTTCCGGGAGATCCGGTTGAGAAAGTTCTGGTTCATGATTATGAAGTGATCGTAAACGATCCGGAGGTAGATATTGTTGTTGAGGTTATGGGCGGGATCGAGCCGGCTTATACCTTTGTAAAAAGAGCGCTTCAGGCAGGAAAGAGCGTAAGCACATCCAATAAGGCTCTGGTAGCCAAGCATGGTTCTGAGCTCATGGAGATCGCAAAAGAAAAAAATATCAATTTCCTTTTTGAGGCAAGCTGCGGCGGCGGTATCCCGATCATCCGCGCACTGAATTCTTCACTGACAGCAGATGAGATCGATGAGATCACAGGAATCCTTAACGGAACCACCAACTACATGCTTTACAAGATGAGCACAGAGAACTGTGATTTTGATACGGTTCTGAAGGAAGCTCAGGCAAAGGGCTATGCAGAGGCAGATCCGACTGCAGACGTAGGAGGCGCTGACGCATGCCGTAAGATCGCCATCCTTTCTTCACTTGCATACGGAAAATTCCTGAATTACGAGAATATTTATACAGAAGGAATCACAAAGATCACACCGGCAGATATGGAATATGCAAAAGAGCTTGGCATGACCATCAAGCTTCTTGCCACAAGCCGCAGGATCGGAGATTCTTTCTATGCAATGGTAGCGCCGTTCCTGGTAGGCCAGAGTAGCCCGCTTTACAGTGTAAATGATGTGTTTAATGCAGTATTTGTGCACGGAAATGTTCTTGGAGATGCCATGTTCTACGGAAGCGGAGCAGGTAAGCTTCCGACTGCAAGTGCAGTAGTTGCAGATGTTGTGGATGAAGCAAAGCATCTCCACAGAAATATCATGACAAACTGGAGCAGCTATGCCCTGAAGCTTATGGATATGGATGAAGTTGAGGGACGTTTCTTCGTACGTGTGTCTGATACTACTATGGATGAAGTGGAAAAAGCTTTTGGTGATGTACAGACCATCGAGCCGGATGACCTTCCGGACGAATTCGGATTTATCACACCGGTGATGAAGCAGGCTGAATATTATGAGAAGATCAGCAAGCTCACCGGAAAAGTACTGGCAATGATCCGTGTAAAGGATTGATGCCGAAGGGAAGAAAAGAACATGTTGATTGTAAAAAAATTCGGCGGTACTTCTGTGGCAAACAAAGAGCGTATCTTTAATGTTGCCAGAAGATGTATCGAAGATTACAAAAAAGGAAACGACGTGGTGATCGTGCTTTCTGCAATGGGTAAGTATACCGATGAGCTGATCACCATGGCAAAGGATATCAATGACAAACCTCCGAAACGTGAGATGGATATGCTTTTTACCATCGGAGAGCAGATGTCAGTGGCACTGATGTCCATGGCTATGGACAGTCTGGGAGTACCGGCTGTTTCTCTGAACGCTTTTCAGGTAGCTATGCACACAACAAGTGCACATGGCAGCGCACGCCTGAAAAAGATCGAGGCGGCACGTATCCGCAGAGAGCTGGATAACCGCAGGATCGTTGTGGTCACAGGCTTCCAGGGCATTGATAAATATAATGACTATACCACACTTGGACGTGGCGGTTCTGATACCACAGCCGTAGCTCTTGCGGCAGCGCTTCATGCAGATGCCTGTGAGATCTATACCGATGTGGACGGTGTTTATACCGCTGACCCGCGTAAGGTTCCGAATGCCCGCAAGCTCAAGGAGATCACTTACGATGAGATGCTGGATCTGGCAACTCTGGGTGCGGGAGTGCTTCATAACCGTTCTGTGGAGATGGCAAAGAAATACGGCGTGCCGCTGGTGGTACGTTCCAGTCTCAACAACAGCGAAGGAACTGTGGTAAAGGAGGAAGTAACAGTGGAGAGAATGCTGATCAGCGGTGTTGCTCTGGATACAGATGCAGTACGTATTGCTGTGATCGGACTTAAAGATTCACCAGGAGTGGCATTTAAGCTTTTTGATACCCTGGCTAAGAAAAATATCAATGTGGATATGATCCTTCAGTCTATCGGCCGTGCCGGAACCAAGGACATTTCCTTTACTGTTGATAAAAATGATCTGGACGATGCAATGGGTGTTCTGGAAGCTAACCAGGCACGCATCGCCTATTCTGAGCTTCATGCGGAGAAAAACATTGCCAAGCTTTCTATTGTAGGAGCAGGTATGATGAGCAATCCGGGTGTTGCTGCAAAAATGTTCGAAAGCCTTTACAATGAGGGTGTGAACATCAATATGATCGCAACATCTGAGATTCGTGTGACGGTTCTCATTAACGAGAAAGATGGCGTACGTGCCATGAATGCGGTACATGATGCGTTTAATCTTGCAGACTAAACAGATGTGAAATATGAGAATATGATATATCTGAAGTAAAAAATGACGGGGCGGAGGCTTGGATGAGTCTCCGCCTTCTATAACGAAGGGATACAGAATTATGAGAAAAAATCTGAAGGGTTGTAAGAAGCTGGCAGGGGAAACTCTGGCCGGCAATTTTACGGTCCCTGTGATCGGGAGTATTGCGGTTGCGGCGATGAGCGCAGTTTCAAGCTATATTTCTACAGCACTTTTTCCGGGAGATTCCCTGTATGCGATCATTGGAGGAGAGGTATTCAGCTTTGTCCTTTCTCTGGTGATCTGTATTTTTTCCGCAGGACTTTACCGGATCTATCTGAATATTTCCAGAAGGGAAGCCTACTCTTTCGGAGACCTTCTGTACTTTTTCAGCCATCAGCCGGATCATGTGATCGTGGCATCCTTTGTGCTGGCATTGATCAATCTGGTGACATCACTTCCACTGGCGTGGTTTTCTTTTACAAGCAATATGGGAAATACAACGGAGGAGCAGATGAACTGGGCAGTAACTTACATGCTGCTCACACTTCTCGGGTTCGCGCTGAACCTGCTGGCAGCTATGCCGTTCACCATGAGCTATTACATCCTGTCCGATAATTCGGACATAAAAGGAGTACAGGCACTGAAAGCCAGTGCGAAGCTTATGAAGGGACATTACTGGGAATATATGAAAATGCTCTTAAGTTTTGTTCCGTGGATCATTTTTTCCATATTTACATTGTATCTGGCACTGATCTGGCTGGTGCCTTATATAGAAACCTGTATGGCAGTTTTCTATCGGAATATTTCCGGAGAGTTTGATGAACCTCCGGTGGATACTTATCCTCCGGTAACTCCGATCCCGCAGTTCCATGATGAAACCGAAGCCTGATCGCCTTCCGGAGGATGTTTTCCCTTTCCGGGAGGATGCTTGAAACGCAGGTACTTTCCCTTTCAGGGGGACCATTTTGGCATGGGCAGGTACGAGGGGGAAAGCACTCAAAGTTGCGAAGCCCGCTTTTCCCCCTCGAGCTCCCCCTTTCCGGGCACGCAGCTATTGTAGGCTGTAGAAATATGTGAAGCTATTGGAGGGGCGATGGATTCTATTACGTTGGCTGTGGAAGGTTGAGCCGATTTATGCTGACGTAAATATATTGGCGAAGCCTGTTCCTGAATAACAGCGATACACCACAATCCAGAGAACAAGCCCGCTACGCAGTCCACTTTCCCATTCAGCCAGAAGCGATAAACAGTGAAGAAGCAATAATCAGCGCCGAAGCAACAATCGGCTCAGCCTGCTACTGTCGGTACAGCAGAATACAGTGCCGAAGCAATAATCGGCTCAGCCTGCTACTGCCAGTGCAGCAGAATACATGGCCGAAGCAATAATCGGCTCAGCCTGCTACTGCCAGTGCAGCAGAATACAAGACAGAATCAATAATCGGCTTAGCCTGCTACTGCCAGTGCAGCAGAATGCAAGGCCGAATCAATAATCGGCTCAGCCTGTCACTGCCGATACAGCAGAATACAGGACTGAGCCGATACACTTACACATTCCACAACGCATCACAGCGGCGTGGCCAGGAGGGGAAGAGCGCGAGAAGGGGAGACGGCCTTCGCAACTATGAGTGCTTCCCCTTCTCGCAAATTACCCACTTTCAAAAAGTGAAAACTATAATCCAAAAAAATCAAACCATCCAATTTCCTCTCACTTCAAAAGGTGAAAACTACAATCCCAAAAAATCAAACTACCCAATTTATCTCACTTCAAAAAGTGAAAACTATAATCTAAAAAATCAAACCACACAATTTCCCCTCACTTCAAAAAGTGAAAACCATAATCCAAAAAGCAAACCACATAATTATAGATTCAAAGGAAGTCGTCCCACAACCTCCTTTGTCAACCCACCTATGAGAATCCCCGCCAGGACACCTGCTACCAGCAGTGCCGGTGCATAAACCATCAAACTCGTATTGCTCACCACGATCATGGCAACGATCAGCTGCCCGATATTATGTGTGACACCACCGGCCACACTGATACCGATCAGACTGAAGCCGGAATGTTTTTTTAAAAGATCCATCACAGTCAGGCTAAGCGCAGCGCCAGCCAGACTATACAAAATACTGAACAGATTTCCAAACATAAATCCGATCACCAGGATTCTGACAACGGACACGAGAGCCGCTTCTTTAAAGGAATATCGGTCCAGTATAAAAAGCACCGCCAGGTTTGCAAGCCCGAGCTTGATACCCGGAATCCCTGTAAATACAGGGACCAGAGACTCCACATATCCAAAAATGATCGCTACTGCGGCAAATAATCCGAGATAAGCTGTTTTTCGTTTCATAAATAAATCCTTTCATTTGTTGCAGGAATATCGTTGCAGAAATAGCACAGACAGAATACCGTCTGTCAGAGAAAACTCTACGGAGAATACGCATTACGCATATTCTCCGGAAATTTTATGTCACCGCATCAATTTTAGGCGAACTCTCCGAATCCAAATCCTCTGCAGTATTTTCCCCTTCTATCACAACCTTATTAGGAAGGCAGATGATGGAACCGCCGTGCTCGTCCACAGCATTCTGTTTTATACAGTAATGATCCGGGCAGGTTGCTTCGATCATTGTAACTTTTCCATCTTTGATCTCGCAGACATTGGTGTCTCCGATGTGGATGATCTGGTCCTGGGAAAGCGAATAGGTTCCGAATTCTTTTCCGTCAACGGTAATACGGATCGTATTATGGGAACGTTTCCCCGCAATCTGAAAACCAAGCCAGAGAACCCCCGCCAGAATCAGGATCCCGGCAATAAAAATCAATTCTTTTTTCTTCAAAACAAATCTCCATTTCTGTTACAGATTCAGAAAAATCATATCATAATCGAAATTAAAAGGCAAACATAAGTTAATGATATCTAACCATAATTCATACAGCTGTTCCCAACGGAAAGGGAGGAGTGGCGATGATTTTTCTTTTATAAAAGACATAAAACAGAAAAATTCATATTGGAAAAAGTTATAAACTACTAACAAAAGTGTAGACAAGAAAAAAAACAGGTGATATAATACCTAACTGTAAGTTAGCATCGTCTAATTTTATAAAAAAGATTAATCAAAACTAATTTATGTATATGGATAAAAACTATATAATTTATCCAAAAGACAGTTATACGCAGATTACAGGACTGGATCGAGAGCATCTGACGCAGCCATATATGTTCGCACAGTTGAGCCTGATGCAGCAATTTACGGAATTGTTATAAATACAAGGGAGAAAAGAGATGAAAAATCAGAATTTTTATATGAGAGTGATCTCCTTACTGCTGGTGATCCTGGCTGTACTTTTTTATAACAGTAGCATGAAAGCCCAGGCAAATGAAAAAGAGATCGCGGCTCTGACAGATAAGGTAGATACACTTCAGGAGCAGCAGAATGAACTTCTCAGTGCGCTGGAGACGAGTTATGTAAATCGTATGCAGAATCAGGCAGCATCTGTAGGATCAGGCAGCAGTGATGCAGATACAGCAGGCGATGACAAAACAACAGACACTTCAGACGGCAATGTATCCGATGCAGACGCAGAGGACACAGCAACCACAGATTCCGATAATGTATATAAAGATGGAACCTATACAGGAGAAGCCGAGGGATACGGCGGGACCATTCAGGTGGAGGTGACACTTACCGGTGATGAGATCACATCCATCAACGTAGTCAGCGCCCCAGGTGAGGACAGTGCATATCTTTCACAGGCAGAGAGTGTGATCGATTCCATCCTGAGTGCTCAGAGTACAGATGTGGATACCGTATCTGGAGCAACGTTCAGCTCCACAGGAATCCTAAACGCAGTGGATGCGGCACTTGGAAAGGCGGAAAACTCATGAAAAAAAGACAGCGGGAGGTAAGGCTGATGCGTGCGGGAATACAGCTGGCATTTTTTATTGCCGCCCCGTCTCTGTTTTCTACAGCCTTTGCAGGTATCAAATCGATCTTTCTTGCCATTGCGGCCGGTCAGCCGGTGGAGTGGAATTCCTTTCTGACTGTAACGGCAGTGCTTCTGATCTTTACCTGCTTTTTCGGAAGACATTTCTGCGGATATGCGTGTGCATTCGGATCTTTCGGAGATGCCGTATATGAAGGCTTTTCCTGGATCCGGATGAAATGCTTTCACAAAAAAAAGAAACCGGTTCTTTCCGAAAAAATGGTTCACGGGCTTCAGAAAGTCAAATATATCGTACTGGCACTGATCCTGCTTTCCTGCCTTACAGGTGTATACGGAAAGCTTACGGGAACCAGCCCGTGGGATGTTTTTTCCATGCTCACGGCAGGACGGCTCCCGAACAGCAAATATCTGGTGGGAATTGTGCTCCTGGTGCTGATCATTGTGGGAATGTGTACACAGGAAAGGTTTTTCTGCCAGTTTCTCTGTCCCATGGGAGCGGTTTTTGCATTAATGCCAATCCTTCCGGGTGCACTGTTTCGGAGAAACCGTGAGAAATGTCCGCCGAAATGTGGTCTCTGTAAAAAAAGATGTCCGGCTCATCTGGATATCGACGGTGACACAGGCAGATCCGGCGAATGTCTTTGCTGTCACGCATGTGCCGCAGCCTGCCCGAGAAAAAATATTCATATTGGAACAATTGAGGAAAAATGATCTATGAGATATCAGGCTCTGAAAAAGAAAACTTTTCTGGCAGCAGTTACATTTACAGGAATTGCGGTGTTGTTTCCTGTGCTGTGCATGGCTGCTTCGGAAAATGATGTACAGACATATACCGATACAGATTTTGCAATGGATACTGTGGTATCAGAAACACTCTATACCACAGGTGACGATATAAACAGTAAGCTGACAGCTGTGCTGACAGATGTGGAGACGAACCTTCTTTCCTGGACCAATGAGAAGTCCCAAATCTATAAGGTGAATGCAGACAGCGGAAAAGATACGGAGATTTCCGACGAGCTTTCCGGATACCTGAAACGTCTTCTGAAGATCGCAGAGGATTCTGACGGAGCCTTTGACCCAACCATCGGGAAGCTGATCCGCCTGTGGGATATTGGAGGGGAAAACCAGAAAATTCCGGAAGAAGCAGAAATTAAGAATGTTCTGAAGGATTCCGGATATCAGAAGATTTTTCTTGACGGAAATACGGTCCACATGGAGGAGAGCTGTTCTCTGGATCTTGGAGCAGCGGGAAAGGGTATTGGCTGTGACCTGATCCTTAAAGAACTGGAAACAAAGAAGGATGTAACAGCAGCACTTATGAATCTGGGAGGAAGCAGTGTCATGACCTACGGAAGCAAGCCGGATGGTTCTTCCTGGAATGTGGCAGTGACAGATCCCAGAGCTGAAAATGAGGATGACTATCTTGGTGTGGTTGCCTTAAATGGTACAGAATTTCTTTCCACATCCGGAGATTATGAGAAATATTTTATCGAAAATGGTGTAAGGTATCACCACATTATGGACCCATCTACCGGCTATCCGGCAGAAAGCGGAGTGACCGGGGTAACGGTAGTCTGTGACTCAGGTCTGGAGGCAGATGCGCTTTCCACAGCATGTTTTGTGCTGGGGGTGGAAAAAGGGACACAGCTGTTGAAAGCTCACGGTGCAGACGGACTTTTTGTGGATGAAGACCATCATGTGTATCTCACTGAGGGGATGAAGGAGCGGTTCAGCCTGCTTGCGGATTCCTATAGTGTGGAGGATATTGCAGAGTGAAGCTGATCTCCCGGCAATCCGGTTTATGACTGTTTGGCAGAGGGAATGCTCATATCCGCAGTACTTGCGATAGTAAACCTGGAAAGGGTTCTATAAATATATCATATTTTTAGGAGGAATAAGCAATGCAGAAGTGGAATCTATTGAAAAAAACAGCTCCATGCATTTTAAGTCTTGCAGTGGCAGCAACAACCTTTCCGACCGCTGTAATGGCATCTGATCTTGATGCAGCCGTGGTTTCCGAGGCAGAGGCAGGAGATACGGAGGATTTTAGCACAGAGGAAACGGCAGAGGATACTGAAGCTGTAGCAGAAGAAGCTATAGAGGATGCTGCAGACATAACAGAAGAAGCAGCAGAGGATGCAGCAGTGCCAGAAGCTGCTGCAGACGAGACAGAGGATATCCAGCAGGAAGATACAGCAGAGGAAGCAGACCCGTTCTCTACAGGGGAAGAGGATTTCACAGAAGGCGATGAAGTGGCGGAAGCATTTTCCGATTCTGACCAGCTGACAGGCGAGTATCAGTACGTATATGCAGGACTTACCTGGGGTGAGTACTGGGCAGCAGAAGGCGTATATGCAGCTGGAGATACAAGCTCTTCAGAAGAGAAGGATTCACATAGTGAGTTTGATACAGGAGCTTTTGATACAGTAACAAGAGCGACTGCAAATCATGGACTTCACAGAGGAAGCTATCAGACAGAAGCTACGATCATTGCTGAAGACGGAACCAGATTCGACGTATCCTACTGGGAGGATAAAGGAAGCACACTTTATCTTACAGACGGTTCCAAGGTAAAATGGAACAGAGGCAGTATAACAACAGAAGATGGAAAAACCTATACGATGGATCATTATGAGATATATGGTCTGAAATATGTCCCGGTAGCAGTTAAGACCGCAGATTTTGCAGATTTCTGCAAAAAGTATAATGTTGTACAGGATGGAGCTGTGCTCTCCGGAGGATACAGTGAAAACAATCTTCAGTATTATAAAGGCCTTGTGGCAGACGTAAATGCACAGACAAATGGTCTGAAATATGCGGAGAAAAATGGTGACGGCTTTACATTTACAGCAAGAAAATCAGACGGAACAGCTTCCGGTATCAAGGATCAGGCGTTAAAAACAGCAACAGAGATCAAGCCGAGTGTAAAAGCAGCAAGCGGAAGCTACGGCGAATTCCTCCGTGTGGATCTCAATGGAAATTATGGCGATCTTGGTGCAAATATGCAGGCTGTACGCTGGGATTATTATGGAGATGATTCCACATATACAAAATGCCTCGCTTCTTATGGAACCAAGTTTGCCGCAGATAACTGGATGCATAAAGCAATGGGAATCCAGCTTGGACTTACAAAATCTGCACGCTGCAAGCTTCCGGGAGGAACAGACGGAACAGGATACTGGAAACTGACAGTGTATGCTCTTGGATATAATGACTATACCTACAGCTTCCAGGCAACTGCAGAGAATATCGTAAATCCTACAATGGAGCCAACTGATTTTACAAGTCTTAAAACAGAAGTGGAAGCTGCAAAGGCTCTGGCAGAGGCAGATTACACAATTGCAACCTGGAAGTCCTTTGCCGGTGAGCTTCAGGAAGCAGAAGACATTCTTGCAAAAACAGATGCAAGTCAGGCTGAGGTAAATGAAGCACTTGAACATCTTCAGGGAGCAGAGAAAGAGCTTCAGAAGGTAACAGTTACACTTGATAAGACAGCAGCAGCTGTATATACAGGAAAAACAACGACTCTTAAGGCAACAACAAATGACAGCGATGCAGCAGTAACATTTAAGTCCGGCAACACAAAGGTTGCAACGGTAAGCAGCAAGGGTGTTGTTAAAGGCGTAAAAGCCGGAACAGCAGTTATCACAGCAAAGGTAGGAAATACCACAGCAACCTGCAAGGTAACAGTAAAAGCTTCTACAATTAAATTTGCAAAGGCTTCCGTAACGATCTACAAAGGAAAAACAGCAACTGTAAAAGCAACTGCAACACCATCTGCAGCTGTAAAATACACAAGCAGCAACACAAAGGTTGCAACCGTAAACAGTAAAACAGGTGTTGTAAAAGGAATTAAAGCAGGAACCGTTACGATTACAGCAAAGGCAGGAGCCCTGAAGACAACCTGCAAAGTAGTTGTCAAGAATCCTGCATTCAGTCTTGTAAAATCTTCTGCAACGATCAAAAAAGGTAAAACAACAACCATCAGATCCAAAGCAGCACCTGCAGGCAAGGTTACATATACAAGCAGCAATAAAAAAGTTGCAGCTGTAAACAGCAAGGGTGTTGTAAAGGGAATCAAAAAAGGTAAAGCAACGATCACAGTGAAATGCAACGGAATTACAAAGAAATTTGTGGTAACAGTTAAATAATTTCACTGTTGAACCGAATGTGATCACAGATATCCGGGAGCCTCTGCCGCAGACATAGAGCAATGTCTGCGGCAGAGGTCTACTGATTTCTGAAGAGCAATGTCTGACAGAGGCCGCAAGAAAAGAGGAGAGAGTAAGGAAGCATGGAAAAAGATCTGAAAGATAAAAAGCAGGAGGAAAAAAATACTCCGAAGATACCCTGGACCAAGCTGGTCCCTGTAGCTGCTGTGATTGCGGCGCTTGTGTTTTCAGGCATAAAGGCGAAGGACTCTGATGGAGAGACAGAAGCAGTCGGGCAGGCAGAGACGACCGTAATGTCCGCTTCAGAGCTGGAAAAATATCTCGGGTATGAAAAAGAAAATACTGTTTCTGACAGCACAGCTGAGCAAAACAGTACAACAAAAAAGAAAAGCTTATCTAAAAAAAGTTCAAAAAAAACAGCAGCGAAAAAAAGCTCCGGTACAAGAAAGGTTTCCGAATCTGCAAAAAGCAATGCCGGCGCCGCAGGACAGGGAACCACGCAGACACCGGTAGCAAGCGTTCCGGCAAATGGATATAAGGACGGTACGTATGAAGGAAGTGGAACCGGATTTGGCGGGACGATCCGCGTGAGAGTAACAATCAGCGGTGGAAAGATTGCAGCTATAGATATTCTGGAGGCATCTGGAGAAACCGCGTCGTATTTTGCGTCAGCTCAGGGTGTGATCAGCAGGATGATCGCCGGAAATACACCGAATGTAGATGCAGTAAGTGGAGCAACCTATTCCTCCAACGGAATCATCCAGGCAGTTCAGAATGCCCTCTCCCAGGCAGCGGCAGATGGAAACAGCCAGCAGGTCACCCCTATACCTGCGGCAACTGCTTTACCAACTCCGACATCAGCTCCGTCACCTACAAAAAAACCATCTCCTACAAAGGAACCGGAAGATCCGGACAGTCCCAAAAAATATCTGGATGGTAAATATACAGCTTCGGCAAAGGGCTTCAATGGAGACGTGAAAGTAATTGTGACCATCAAGGATGGAGTGATCAAAGCTCTGAAACAGGAAAATACGGACACAAAGCAGTTTTTTGAAAAAGCATGGAGCGTGCTGGAAGAACAGATCATCGGTACAGATTCTGTGGATGATATTGATGCAGTCAGCGGAGCCACATATTCCTCCAATGGGATTCTGGATGCTGTAAAAAAAGCCCTCAAAGAAGCGGTTAATCCGGAGTATGGAAAGAAACCCACACCAACTCCTACAAAGAAACCGATACCAAAGCCAACAGCCACACCGAAACCTACGGCAACGCCGAAACCAACAGCCACACCGAAGCCAACAGAGACGCCGGCAGCAACCCCGACGCCGGTTCCTGAAAAACCCAATGTAACTCCAACACCAGGGACAGATATGCCGGATGCAACACCGGAGCCAACGGAAGCACCGGAACCGGTGGGAAGGTACAGAGATGGAACGTATATAGGCTCGGCTTTTGGATATGGAGGAAAAACATATCTGACAATTACGATCTCAGGAGGCCAGATCGTATCCATTGAGCAGACAAATCAGGATACACCGGAATTTTTTGATCCTGCATGGAGCACGATCTATTCTCAGATCATGGCAAACCAGTCGGCGGATGGGATCGATACTGTCAGCGGAGCCACATATTCCTCCGAAGGGATCCTGGACGCTGCACAAAAGGCTCTTGCCCAGGCAAAGAATTAACCGGGTGAACGTTGGAGCAGCTATAAACATCTGAATCTAAGCCAATAATAAGAGGTGAAAGAAACCTCTGGACTTCTTGTTTTTTTTGAAGTTCAGAGGTTTTTTGCCAGGTTTCTGAAATTGCTTCTATAAATCGATAAAAAAATAACAGGAATGTATACAGAATAATAGGAAAAATATCAGAAAATATAAGCGGTTTAAATAATTTAAAATGCAAATTAGCGGGGATTAATCTGAGAAATACAATAAAAATTTTATTGCACAGGGCAATGTTTTATGTTATGTTTGAATGTGTGTAATTAAAGTTGTTATTAAAATGACAAACAACGCTGAAAGGAGAACAAATATGAGCAGTAAAATTACGATCATCGGGGCAGGAAGTGTAGGAGCAACTATCGCTTATACCTTATCACAGAGGAGTATTGCATCAGAGATCGTTCTGATCGATATTAACAAAGATAAGGCTGAAGGTGAGGTTATGGATATTGAGCAGGGAACCAGTTTCCGTGAGCCGATCTCCATCGTGGCAGGAGATTACCCGGATGCTGCAGATTCTGACATTGTGATCATCACTTCCGGTATTGCCAGAAAACCGGGACAGACTCGCATCGAGCTGACACAGACCAACGTCAACATTATGAAGAGTATTACTCCGGAGATCGTAAAGGTGGCTCCCAAAGCGCTTTATATTATCGTAAGTAATCCATGTGATATTATGACTTATGCATTTGCAAAGCTTTCCGGACTGCCGGAAAATCAGATCCTTGGTTCCGGAACCGCCCTGGATACGGCCCGTCTCCGCTGCAGACTTTCTCAGCACTACGGTGTATCTGAGAAAAACATCCACGCCTATGTATTCGGAGAGCATGGAGATACTTCCTTTGTACCGTGGTCCAGAGCCTTTGTTGCAGGTGCGACCCTTGATGAGTTTGACAAGATCGTTCATGAGGATCAGAAAGATCTGCAGCCACTTGACAGAGAAGAGGTTCTGGAGTATGTTCATACTTCAGGATCAACTGTGATCGCCAAGAAGGGTGCTACATTTTATGCGGTAGCCGTATCTGTTTGCAGACTTTGCTCGCTTCTTCTTGCAGCATCTGATACAATAGTCAGTGTATCAACCATGCTTCACGGAGAGTACGGTGTTGAAGACGTATGTCTTAGCACCATGGCTTCTATCGGACCGGAAGGTGTAAAACGTATCGTTCGTGTTCCGCTGACCGAGGAGGAGACAGAGAAGCTTCATGCAAGCGCCAATGCTCTGAAGGATGTGATCGCACAGATTGATCTTTGATAAATGTCAGAAGCTGTGTAAAGAGGAAAAAGCAGCCTCAGGCAAATTTGAAACAACGGGAGAAAGATAAAAATGGATATTATTCAGGTAATTACCAGAGAATTGAACGTTGAGAAATGGCAGGTTGAGGCAGCGGTTAAGCTGATCGATGAAGGCTGCACCATTCCTTTTATTTCCAGATACCGTAAGGAAGCAACCGGTACACTGAACGACGAACAGCTTCGTAATCTTAATGAGAGACTTACCTATTTAAGAAATCTTGAGGATAAAAAGGCTCAGGTTCTGGGCAGCATCGAGGAGCAGGGCAAGCTGACTCCGGAGCTGAAGAAACAGATCGAGGCAGCGCAGACACTCGTTGTGGTAGAGGATCTTTACCGTCCGTACCGCCCGAAGCGCCGTACACGTGCCATCATCGCCAGGGAAAAAGGTCTGGGACCTCTGGCCGACATCATCCTTCTCCAGATGACGAAGAAACCTCTTGAAGAAGAGGCAAAAGCATTTCTTTCTGAGGAAAAAGAAGTCAAAACTGTGGAAGAGGCCATCAGCGGTGCCAGAGATATCATTGCAGAACATATTTCTGATGAAGCAGATTATCGTATCAGTATCCGTAAGAGAACAATGGATAAGGGAACTATATGTTCCACCGCAAGAGATGAGAAGGAGCAGTCTGTATATGAGATGTATTATGACTTTGAGGAGCCGGTGAAAAAGCTTGCAGGTCATCGTGTCCTTGCTCTGAACCGTGGTGAGAAAGAGAAATTCCTTACTGTGAAGATCCTTGCACCTGAGGAAGAGATCATCCGTTATCTTGAAAAACAGGTGATCGTCCGCGATAATCCATACACTGTACCTGTTCTGAAAGAAGCCATTGAGGACAGCTATAAACGTCTCATCGGACCGGCTATTGAGCGTGAGATCCGAAGCGCCCTTACAGAGGCAGCAGAGGACGGTGCCATCCATGTCTTTGGCAAAAATCTGGAGCAGCTTCTCATGCAGCCTCCAATTGCAGGACAGGTAGTTCTTGGCTGGGACCCTGCCTTCCGTACCGGATGCAAGCTGGCAGTGGCAGATCCTACCGGAAAGGTTCTGGATACCACAGTTATTTATCCCACAGCACCAACCAATGAGACCAAGATCCGTGCCGCAAAGGAAACCCTGAAAAAGCTTATCAGCAAATATCATGTGACACTGATCTCTGTAGGAAACGGAACGGCATCCAGAGAATCCGAGCAGATCATCGTGGAGCTTCTTAAGGAAATCCCTGAAAAGGTCCAGTATGTTATCACCAACGAGGCAGGTGCTTCTGTATATTCCGCAAGCAAGCTTGCTACGGAAGAATTCCCGAATTTCGATGTTGGACAGAGAAGCGCCGCATCCATCGCAAGACGTGTACAGGATCCGCTTGCAGAGCTTGTAAAGATCGATCCGAAATCCATCGGTGTCGGTCAGTATCAGCATGATATGAACCAGAAAAAGCTGGGAGAAGCCCTTAACGGCGTTGTGGAAGATTGTGTAAACAAGGTCGGAGTGGATCTGAATACTGCGTCTGCATCCCTTCTGGAGTATATTTCCGGAATCAGCAAGGCCATCGCAAAGAATATTGTAGCCTACCGTGAGGAAAACGGCCGTTTCCAGACAAGAAGAGAGCTTCTTAAGGTTGCCAAGCTTGGTCCGAAAGCCTTTGAGCAGTGTGCAGGTTTCACACGGATCACAGGAGGCAAAAATCCTCTGGACGCAACCAGTGTCCATCCGGAAAGCTATGACGCAGCAAAAAAACTCCTGGAAAAGCTGGGCTACACACCGGAAGATGTGGCAGAGCGTAAGCTTACCGGTATTTCCGGGAAGATCCGCGATTACGGAAAACTGGCAAAGGAGCTGGAGATCGGAGAGCCAACCTTACGTGATATCGTAAAGGAACTGGAAAAACCTGCCAGAGATCCACGTGACGAGATGCCGAAACCGATCCTCCGTACCGATGTCCTGGATATGAAGGATCTGAAAGAGGGCATGGTTCTTAAGGGAACTGTCCGCAATGTCATTGACTTCGGTGCTTTTGTGGATATCGGTGTGCATCAGGATGGCCTGGTCCATATTTCCGAGATGAGCGAGAAATTCATCAAACATCCGCTGGAAGCAGTCAGTGTGGGAGATATCGTGGATGTCCGTGTTCTTGGTGTTGATATGAAGAAAAAACGGATCAGCCTTTCCATGAAGGGAATCAGTAAATAAAGAGAAAAACTGAGTAAAGAGAAGCAGGCAAGTATATTCTGCAGCATTCTGCGGCGGATTACCGGACCGATATACAATAAAGCTATAACAGAAATACAGCAGTGGTTTATACCCTATACTTTATAGAACCGGAGAAATCAGGTTTACAGGGAAAAACCACTGCTATATTATTATATTATCAGATGCGGATTATAGGAAATGCTTATATCAGAAATAAGCTTTGAAGCTCATAGATCGATCCGCATATGTATATCGAATAATCGATCAGACAGGAGGGATTATATTTGGATAGTACTGTACAGACCGTGCAGGAGGTCGGAAATCAGGTAAGCCAGTACAGGCAGATGTTTGAAAATTATCTGCCGGACATCACGAAATTCGGAATCAAGGTTGTTCTGGCTATTGTTGCTTTCTGGGTAGGAAGCACGGTAATTAAATGGATCGTAAAGTTTGTGAGGAAATCACTGACAAAATCCAGGCTGGATACAGGAGTGGCACAGTTTATGTCCTCACTGGTCAAGATCGTACTTTACATACTCCTGATCTTTAACATATCCATAAGCTTTGGAGTAAAGGAATCATCTCTGGCAGCACTTCTCGGAACTGCAGGTGTTACTATGGGTCTTGCCCTCCAGGGCGGACTTGCCAACCTGGCAGGAGGTATGATGCTTCTTCTGTTCAAGCCTTTCCAGGTAGGGGATTACATCATCGTTAACGGACAGGACGGAAGCGAGGGAACGGTAGCCAAGGTCGAGATCTGTTATACAACGCTGTTATCCATTGATAACAAGCACATCGTGATCCCGAACGGTACTCTTTCCAATGTGACCATCACCAACGTAACAGCAAGGGATCAGCGAAGGCTGGAGATCAAAGTGGGGATCTCTTACAATGCAGATATCCAGAAGGCCAAGGATATCCTGGAAGATATCCTCACCGAGGATCCGGATACAAGAGAAGACGAAGAGATGGTGGTATTCGTAGACGAGCTGGCAGAAAGCTCTGTGATCATGGGCTTTCGTGTCTGGGTAGATACCGACCGCTACTGGGCAGCCAGATGGAGATTGAACCAGAGGATCAAGGAAGATTTTGATTATTATGGAATTGAGATTCCTTATAATCAGCTGGATGTGCATATCCATAAATAATGTGCATAAAGGAAGAAAGCTAAAGCCCTTTCACATGGCAGAGAAATTGCTGTGTGGGAGGGTTTTTTGGTGAAAGTAACTGGTTTTGAGATTATTACTGCCATTCACGATAATAGAGAATATGAAAATTATTGACAAACCAGTGTCGGGGTGCAATAATACCCCACAGAGATAGTATTTGGACTCAAAACTATACTCTGGCTGAAATCACTGGAATCTTATATAAAAATAGCTAGCCGGAACCCGGGATCGGGAACGGACGGATATATGAAAATTATAAAAGATACGAGCCTGTATCGATGATAACGAAGGCGTTACAACAGTTATGGGAATTTTGAGCAACTGTTGAAGAGCATGCTTTTCGTGTATAAAAAACAGGACTCAATATACAGGGAATCAATCAGAAGCGTTTCAGGGTCGAAGTGTACCCCGAGATGCTTTTTTATTAAATACAGAAGCGGATGCTTTTATCCACTTGAAAGTTATTCCCTGCAGGAAAGGACTTATATAAGATGACAATAGAGATGTTAAAAGGAAAGATCCACAGAGCAACCGTTGTCCAGGCGGAACTGGATTATGTAGGAAGTATCACTGTGGATGAGGAACTGCTGGAAGCTGCCGGGATACTGGAATATGAGAAGGTCCAGATCGTAGATGTGAACAACGGCAGCCGTTTCGAGACATACACCATTTGCGGAGAACGCGGAAGCGGTATGATCTGCCTGAACGGAGCAGCAGCAAGATGTGTAAGCACCGGTGACAAGATCATCATCATGGCTTACGCACAGTACGAGCAGGAAGAAGCCCGTACTCACAAGCCTGCAGTTGTATTTGTAGATGAAGAGAACAGGATCAGTAGAGTGACCAATTATGAGAAACACGGACTGCTGAAGGATATGGCCTGACGCAGATCAGGAAGATAATAAGACGAAGGTGAATTCAGAAAAGAGGCTATCTCGAATCTATTAAGAAAACCGGTTTCAGAACCGGAAAAGAGGAGAGCACAATGCAGGTAACAAAAACAGTAGAAGAAACAAGAAAACAGATCAAAGCGTGGAAAAAAGAAGGAAAAACAGTAGGCCTTGTGCCAACCATGGGATTTCTCCATGAGGGACACGCAAGCCTGATCAAAAAATGCAGAGAGCAGAATGATATCGTAGTGGTATCCGATTTCGTCAATCCTACACAGTTCGGTCCTACCGAGGACCTGGAAGCCTACCCGAGAGACTTTGAGCGTGACAGCAAACTCTGCGAAAGCCTGGGAGCAGACCTGATCTTCTGCCCGGAGCCTTCCGAGATGTATCATGATCCCCACGCATTTGTAAGTATAGATACTCTGTCAGAGACACTTTGCGGAAAAACACGTCCGATCCATTTCAAAGGTGTGTGTACCGTTGTGACCAAGCTGTTCCACATTGTGGCACCGGACAGAGCATATTTCGGACAGAAAGACGCACAGCAGCTGGCCATCATCCGCAAGATGGTGCGTGATCTGAACTTCGATATTGAGATCGTAGGCTGTCCGATCATCCGTGAGGAGGACGGACTTGCAAAATCCTCCAGAAATACATACTTAAGCCCTGAAGAGAGAAAAGCAGCTCTTTGCCTGTCAAAGGCAGTAAAAGCCGGACAGGAAGCCATTCACGCAGGAATCCCGGCAGAAGAGCTTCTCGGAAAAATGCGAGCAGTGATCGAAGCAGAGCCTCTGGCAAAGATTGATTATGTATCCATGGTAGATGCACTTACCATGCAGCCGGTGGAAAAAGCTGACCGCAGCGTTCTTGTAGCAATGGCTGTTTACATCGGAAAAACAAGACTGATTGACAACTTCAGCTACGAGGTATAATGTATGGGAAAAGTTTTAAAGAAAATCGGAATTATCAGCAGCCTTGCATCCAGATATATCGGGATCATTATCATCGCTTTTTCCTGCCTGGCTTTTTTCTGGCGTGACGGATTTTCCTGGATGACGAACTATACGTCTGTATTTCTGGGAGTGATCATGTTTGGTATGGGCCTGACCATAAAGCTGGATGACTTCCGGGCAATTTTTTCCAGACCCAAAGAAGTGGTGATTGGTGCAGTGGCTCAGTATACCATTATGCCGGTGATCGCCTGGCTTCTGTGTAAAGTGATGAACCTTCCGGCAGATCTGGCACTGGGAGTGATCCTGGTGGGATGCTGTCCGGGCGGAACAGCCAGCAATGTGATCACCTATATCGCAGGAGGTGATGTGGCGCTTTCTGTGGGAATGACTATAGTTTCCACACTGGCAGCACCGTTGATGACACCGTTTCTTGTATATGTTCTGGCAGGAGCCTGGGTGGAAGTATCCTTCTGGGCCATGGTGCTTTCTGTGGTAAAGGTAATTCTGATCCCGGTTCTCCTGGGAGTTTTTCTTCGGAGCCTTGCGGGAGAGCATGTGGATAAGGTATCCGATGTTATGCCGCTGGTGTCGGTTGTAGCTATTGTTATGATCATCGGAGGAATTGTGGCTGTAAATGCAGAGAAGATCGTAAGCTGTGGAGTTCTGGTACTTGGAGTAGTGGCGATCCACAATTTCTGTGGTATGATGCTGGGATTTCTGGCTGCAAAAATCTTCCATGTGGAGTATTCCAGAACAACAGCTATAGCTATAGAGGTAGGCATGCAGAACAGTGGCCTTGCTGTCTCACTGGCAGCAGCTAATTTTGCAGCCAATCCGCTTGCAACACTTCCGGGTGCGATCTTCAGTGTATGGCACAATATTGCGGGCTCCATTTTTGCGGGGATCCGCCGTGCAGGTGCAGAAAACCTTGCAGAGCTTGACCGGATCAGGGAAATCGACTGCTGTAATTGCGAAAAGCAATAAGTAGTGAATGCGAATCGCGGATATCCTCCTGACGGGGAACAGCAAAGCTGTGGAAGAATGTCTGTAAAGAAAGATCCGGGGGAGTTTGAGAGATAAAATGGCAGATTATGTCGAAAGAAAAAGTCATAAAATGCAGAATTGTGGTTTACAAATTTTAGCCGGTATACTATAATAACCACATGGACAAACAAACGTCCCCAACATATGAAAACCGGGGGGCCCGCTGAAGCGAGCTGAGAGTAGACTGTAAATGTCTTGACCCATAACCTGATTTGGATAATGCCAACGTAGGGACATATGCACGAAGG